>Ga0115008_10005613_pt1 | contig 10354 bp, 2 predicted proteins | sample FraStrMetagenome_FD_87164 | JGI IMG/M metagenome (GOLD analysis project Ga0115008, IMG submission 87164) | Marine eukaryotic phytoplankton communities from Arctic Ocean - Fram Strait ARC3M Metagenome | ecosystem: Environmental > Aquatic > Marine > Oceanic | place: Fram Strait | collected 2012-06-18
ATTCTAGTTTGAAATTACGGGCCCTAGCACAGTCTAGTGCCGCTTGCGGTAAACACCGTAAACATTTCGGACACAAACAATCAAACAAACGCATAGTAGTAGTAGTAGTAGTATGTTATATTTTTAAACGTGTGGGTATAATTCCGCGCTGAGGCTAGTATCCTTTCACGTCCCGCGCGAAGAATATTGATCGATTTACGTAGCGTCCAGGACTCGAGGACACCCGTGTGTCCCCTCCGTAGGTACAACGATGCATTCTCCGTTTCCGCCGCCGTTAGTAGTAAAAACAAATAAGAATTGCACATTATATTTAATTATATTAAGTTGCTTTCGAAACGTTCGGTTGCTCCGCTATTGCCCTTGCTTCTATCCCATTTCCGCCTCTGACAAATTTTGTCAACCCATACTTACCTCCATTGTCGTAGGCGTATCGCTCTGGTGATCATATGGTTCCGATACCCCTGTACTTGTGCTGCTGCGGCTCGCCGAATGTCCATCTGGTCATATTCTGTTGGTGACCATAGGGTGGCTTTCCTTATATTTTCCTCAAACTCCTTCCCATCGTGAAATGCCTCCGCCAACGAACTCATTGCGCAGATTGTCCGAGCTCCGCATTCTACTCCCGTTTGTTTCCTACATTCTGGGGTCTTCCATAGCACTCTACCTCTAGTTGGTTGGAAAGCCTGGGAAATTAATCTGATTATGGGTGCATTGAGGGAGCCCTTACCAAGAGAATCTAGGATAACCGCCACTCTTCTACGTCGGTGTTTTTGAATTGCTATCACGGACCAGTGCCCCGATGTCGTTTCCCCCGAAAAGACCGGTATGATGTATAGTCCATTTGGTTTCCGATGACAGACCTGGGCAGAATAGAAGATGCGGGCGAATCTACTCCATCCTTCGTTTGGATTCCAGGAGGTAATTATTTGTGCTGCCTCTGGGCAAGCGATGTATATGCTCTTATCTTTGTACTTATCTCTGATCACTTCAATTGCCATTAAAATGGTACTGCCAGCGGTATACATTCTTCTATTCATCAGGTTTATTTTCCCCTTGAGGATCGCTTCCTTTTCTATGTTACTAGGTTCATTTTCTGTGCGTTTGGTCGTCTCAATTCCTTTAGGATCATTTTGGTTATCTATTGTGCCGTTCGTGTCATTTTCTTCGTCATCCGAGGAAATATTTATGATTGCGATCTCAGCTGATGGTGGTTCTTTATTCGAATTAACTGACGAGGTAAGTTTGCTTTCCATGCTTACATTGTTGGAGTTGGAATTTGATTGTTGCTTGTCAGTGTTGTCCGCTTTTTGTGACTCTACCTTGATTTGATTTGTGGCTTGGGGTGACGGTACTTCGGTTGGATTGAATTCATTTTGGAAATCCTTCAAACATTTCTCCATGAATACTTTATTGTGTTTCAACTCTGTGTCCTTGACATGTATTGTTTGCTCGATTTCATTTATCCAATTTTGTATTGTTTGGGTGATACTCTCCGGGTGCAATGGTGGATTGTCTTTCCTGGTCGCGAGCTCTACAAGAAGTTTACATATTCTCTTCCATTTCTCAGTTGGCCTGTTTTTGCTGATATATTGTGCTCTTTTGAATTGTAGAACATTTGATGGAATATATGTTTTGAGCATGTGTATTAGCGGGTTGAATGCAATGCTTTTTTTTTGTTTTTGTTCTTGTAAACCTTTAATCATTTGCATTTGCTTTTGTGACGATATCTGTTGAAGGTGTATAAGTATGTTTGCGGTTGCCTTCATTGCTGTGATAAACAGGGAACATCGTAGGCACTGTTTGCGTTGAATTGGAATGCTATTTGGGCTGAATACACTAGTTCCACACCACCTCACTTTTTCAAGTCCACATGTCAAACCATTGCAGATCGTTTGGTGCGCAGGTGTATTATTGTGGTCCTTTTTTGATTTTTTATTTTGAGAGATACTTTTCTCTTGGTGGAGACATACCGACAACTTCTTTGCTTTGGCTTTTCTTTTTCTTTCAAACTTCCTCTGCGTATCTTGAATGTTAAACTTTGCTGTCAATTCCGCTTCAAACTCATTCCCCACGCCGTTCATAATCCGATGGATCCCAATGGCCCTTCCCATATTAAAGTTTTCGATTTGCTTCCAATCCTGTATCAAGTTCTCTTTCCAAACCATTCCCTCTTCTTTGTCAATAAATGTTATACTGATCCTTTTAACATATCTGTGAATGACTTGGGCGATTGGGATTGGCATTAAACCCATCCATACAGAATCCAAGACTCCCAATTCATCATCTGATGGTTCCACGAACATGTGTTCGGGTGCCAAATGAAATAGATTGATGAAAAATTGAATTGGGTGCAATGTTAATGCTTCCTCTATGCTATGCACTTGCATTTTTCTGATAATATCGTTTATTGATAGATATGTAATGTTTCTATTCCGCGATAGTTTTTTTAGTCTTCCAGTCTGTTCATCCTGTAACTTAATAAAGCATCTTGCTATATCATAAATTGGATTCAATTTTTCACTATCCAACATTTTCTTTCCGAGCTCTTCAAAAAATGTGTTTAATCGTGATCCTACAACGTTGTTCATTCTATTTCTATATTTTGAAATTTTCTCATTATTGCAATGTAAAAGTATGTGTCTCCTGTTTCCTTTTTCCGAAACTTGTGTGTTATGACAACACCAAGGACAAGGGAGTAGATACTGAATTTGTTCCGTTACAGTTGCCGCTTTGATGCATTGTTTTGTTTCTTCGTCTTTTACTGTCTCTAAATATTTATGCAGATTTCCTTCTCTATATGACGTGGATTTGTAAATGTTTCGGGAGTGGGAATTGCTTAGACCTAACAATGATCGGAAGAATCCCTTATGTAATTGGAGGATTTTCCACGTGATTGTTACGTGGTTGAAAATACGCCATAGAAATCCCTGAGTTGCTTTCGTTTTTAAGCGTTTGATTCTTTCGTCGTTGAATCTGTTGCAAATGAATTTACTGATGTGCCTATCAATTAAATGTCCGTCTGCCGCTATATAAAAGGTAAGGGGGGATATTGGTTTATGAAATATTGCTTTTATTGGTGAGGAGGTATGTGCTTTCTGGTTACCGCTCAACGCTAGGCCTAGCTCTGCTCCCACGTCCGCATGGTGGTTTGCACTTAGGAGCGCTAGATTAGGGATGAGTGATGAGTACCTCGGTGACCTCTTTATTGTTCTTCCATTCTTCTCTAATTGGTGTGAGTCGACCTTTATTATGGCTCTAATCTCATGCTCATCATTATATGACGGATTCCAACTTCGATCCTCTTCTGCTACAGATTCACAATCCGCCAAATTTTCCTTCGTACCCGCTGTCCACTCCTTTGCCATTTGAAGGAAATCAATGTTGCGTCTTCTGAGCGTATGAATCCAAGTCTCTTGTGCACTACCAGTAGGCATTCTCTGGGTACGTCCTTGTGACATTTCATCCATGTGGTTCTTGATAATACCAATTAGATATTTGCTGATCCCTCCTGCTTTATTTCTGACATAATCGCGATCAATTTCCTTCATTTCCTCATCGCGAACGTTCATCACCTGTTCCCTAATCGCTACGCTGTCTGTTATAATTATTCGTGGAATATCTGAATCGAATGCCAGCTCCTGTAGAGCGAAGGCATATCCCTCTCCATGAGCTATATCTGCGTCATGTGCTCCAATGTACTGAGGTAGCATGGTGGATCTTGCCATAAGGGGAATCATGGGCCGGTTGATCCATTCCCCACTTTTCAGAGTTTCGTGGATTCGAATGTCTAGGCTGCAGATAACGAAGGATGATGATGTTTGCTGTTGACTTGTTTTTTTCGCATGAGCCCCATCAGTTCCGATTATGATAGGACTTCCGCGTTTCTCTATGAACTGAAACATCTTTCCGACAGTGCTGTAAGTATCGAACTCGATCACCCTATCAATTTTGGAATATCTAATTATATGGTTCTGCCATTGAATTTTATTAATTTGCTCGATTTCTTCTCTTAAGATGTCATAGCTATCCCAGTCAGTATGTTCCATAGATGGGAACCGATGTCGTAAGACCTTTTGAATGTTGACTTCTTTCCAGGAGTTCTTATCTTTCTCAACGTTCATGTAGAATTTATTTTGCCTAAAATTGTTCCATTCAAAAAAGGAATGAAATGATGTTAGTTCCTGAAAGTTTCGTTCTTGCACTGATTTTTTGATTTGTATAATTTTTTCCACCGAACAGGGTATTTTTGTTTGAGGTAAATTCTCTGATCCATCAGAGATCCATCGATTCTTTTTCAGGCGACGTAAAAAAATATGTAAGGGGCTTCCGAAAGCGCATTTCAGGTTTTTTGGTTTACCGTATCCAATCGAATATGCATTTCCATCTCTATACAATGGGCTGCCAATAGTATGTAAGTTTCCATCCTCTGCTATCTCTTCGAGAATATCATTTATTATTCCATCCCTTTTATCTCGAAAATAAAAACCGTATCTAGCTAATTTGTGAATTGCCCTTCGTGCGTGGTTCAGAATCTTTTCCTCATCTTTATGTATGTATCCCGGTATTGCAGCGATTCTCGTTCTGAATGATTCGGAATCCAGTCCCTGGCCATTGCTTAATATCTCCAATTCCCTTGCGGTGGCGATGATATCGATGTCGAGTGTGGATATGAACCCTAGTCCACCGAGATGTGTAGGGATGAACACACGGTGCTTGCAATCTGAAGAAGAAATTCCATTTCTTGTTTGTATTGCGGAGACAATGCTGGCATCTAAACGATTTAATTCTTCCTGGTCGAACCCATTTTGCAACGGTACATAGCTGTGCATCGTTGCTATCAGCATGTTAATGCATTTTACCTGGGTATCGTGTTCCATGTGCCTAACTTTCAACTTTGTCAACCTATCGTGCATTTTGCTGATCGTTGCTTGACTCGATTTAGAAGTGTCACCTCCTAATGTCGCCGTTAAACCTAAATGCCGATGGGCTTTTGGATGCACTATATAGTCCCATTTTTCCTTTTCTTCGACAGACATGGAATCGTATTTAGTTAAGTTATAAAATTTAATTAATTCATCATCTTGTAAATATACTTTAAAAGGGACTTGTTCCTCGATTGGAGCGTCGTGCACGAAGCTCCAGGCTGTGCTCCACATTTTTTGAAGTTTTACTGTCATTTTCGCGGAAATGTTGAAAAATTGGATTTCACACTTGCTACTTTTTCGTCCAATTTTGGTGATCATGCTGAGGTCACCAGCCATCTGTATGTAATGTTGAACTAGTGGGATTAGCAATTCTTCATTTTGGGCGCTGAGAAATTTTGTATTGTCATCACAATATCCCATCATGTATATCCACACCTCTCCGTCATCTTTGTCTTGTACGTGGAACTTGTACCGGCTACAGTTCCCTGTTGGATCATTCCGAATAATGTCACGTAGTGACTGAGGTAGCATGGCCCAGACGTCATGCTTCATTTTTATTACCAAATTCGCAATTGTCGGGCTGTCAGGGTTCCCCTGTTCCAGCCCGCATACGAATTTGGCGAATACCGTACCTTTACAGGTAATAATTTCAACAATTTTTTCGCTCATCATACAGGCCTTAAACTCAATAAAACCACTATCCGGGAACCCATTTATACGCATGGATGCTAGGATAATTTCAAGACATACCCTGTCAAAAAATTTCTCCTCGTCCTCGTCGAGTTGCACTGCCGGTAAGTTCCCTTCGATACAATCCTCCCGAAAACTCTGCTCCACGGTAACCAAGGTTGCGCAACTTTTCCCTCTTCGGTAGGACGCTATCCCACTGTGTAGGAGTTTTGCTTTCTCAATTGCTCTACTTGTTTTTGCTGTTATTATACTATTTAAAAAACAATATAAATCATTGCATAGCGAAATGGGTCGATATTCATTTATCTTCCCGGGTTTAGGTATAGGATACCTTGCTATTTTCTTCATTGTATATGGTATATACCTCATTACTAACATGGTTTTAATCATCTTGCATAGAAATCGCCTCCATCTACGCCCGAATCTGCCAATAGTTGCCAGCTGAAATCCGTCATGTCTGGCCTTTCCCGGTACGCTACCCAAACTTTTCCATAACTTCCTCTCTACTAAAGACTCATCGTTCATTTTTCCTTCCTTATTTTGCAAATAAAAGGGGTAGAAAAATTCTTTACGATTTTTATTTGGATATCGAAACAATTTGGATATATACTTGTTGTGAGCGGCAATAAAGGCACGCTTCACTTTCCTAGAAAGCTTCTGTCCGTTGTGTATTAACCGAGGTATGTCCTTCATTTGTAATTTCCGATCGCTTTTGAGTTTGATACCCCTGGGGCCTAACTTGCCTTCATGTATTATTTCCGCAAATGCGCAATTTTCTGGGGCTTTTGTATTGCCCATCCATTTTCCATGAAATTCCTGCGTTGCCTTCAGCTCTTCTATTTCATTAATGCAGGGACGCGAAGTTTGCAATGCCTCATCCCAGATTATGGAGTGGGTTGTAGGTGCAGATCGTTCTTTGTGAAGGACTTTTTTGGTAAACGAATCGATCATGTTCACTTTAAGGAAATATATTAGTGTATTTCTTTTATATTTCGCTTGGATAAAGCTGACTTTGTTCTCTATTTTCTTCAATTCCATGGCACAGGTTTCTAAACTCTCCTGTAACCTGTGTCGAAAATCCACATTATCTATAATTGATTCTTCTTCCCAAAAATCTGTCAGAGGCATTTTCCAATTCGTGATCTCCTTCGTTAAAGACTCCAACCAAGTACTTGATGAGGTGGGCATATTGAACGCATGTGTACACCCTGCCTCTTCCAGCCATTTATTAATTAAACTGGTCATAGATGCTGATATGAACGGTAGGCAATTTGCTTTATTGGTATTGCATTCTTCGCTTGTAGTTGGTTTCGATTGCTTCCCTTTTGATTTGGAGGAGGATTTCATAAAGTTAATGTGATTCATGTGGGTTTCCCTCTCAGCATCCTCCGCGTACATTTTTGCTGCAATATTTTTGGTATGTCTTTCAATTGTTGAGGTTTTTACAATACAATCTCGAATATTCCAAAATTCCTCCTCCTTCATGACATCACTATTAAAAATCTGTCTCAGATACAGTTCCTTGAGCCAATTCTGCGCTTTTTCTATCAGTCTTCTTTTCGCCTTTAAGGCATTCCGGAGATATCTCAGTTTCGACGGGATGGGGAGATTATGGAACATTTTAAATCCCTTGCCTTGTCTGACTCGGCCTCTGGTAGTTCCTGCGGATGCTAGTGAATTTCTTTCCTCTGTTAGCTTGAGCGTCCCCATAACATCCTGCACACCAAGCATGAATTTTTTGTAGATGAAGGCTATTTCAATTGCTTGTTGTTCGTCTATACGAACCAATTTATTTTTTGGGCCACATGCCTGTTGGTCCTTACCAGCTTGCCATAAGCTTTCTGTGAGAGAGTCTAGCCGAGCTTCTAGTGAATCCAAGTGATAGTTAGAAAGATTTGCAGTGTCTCCAGTAACTTGCTGTGCCTTACAATATAGCGCTGCCTGTTCTTTAAATTTTATAGAGTCTTTGAATTGCGAGTCATTAATCGAAATGTTTTTGCCTGCAGGTCCGGTATTCTTCATTTTAATACTATATAAATTTGAGTATTTATATTTGATTGTATCCATGCCATCTTCATTATTATTCCGGTCATTCCTATCGTATTCACAGATTAATAGGGAATGATCAGAGGGAAAGTATGTGGCTCCTTGGTCTCTGCAAATGTAAGCTTTTGGGAATAATGTTTGTGTTATTTCATCTATTGGTAGCATAATATGATCTATGCCCCTAGCTCCAGCCCCTCCAAATCTTGTAACATAGGGGTGCTTCGTTTGCAGCTTGCGGACATAAGATTCGTAGCTATCTTCTAATTGCATCAGTATTCCCTCTTCTAGTTTCGATTTCCTGAAGTTTCCAACATTGTCCCTATCCGATATAGTGCATGTCTCCTGAAAATCACCTAAAATGATGATATCCATGTCTGCATATTTTTTCTCCCATCTTTCTTTTATGTGCTTAAACTTCGAAAATATTTCTTTATTTGCACCTTGAACATCATTGTTGTGAATTTCAGCGGATGATGCATAAATTGATATGATTCCCAACTTCTTTCCATCTCCGAATTGAAATGAAATACCTGTGATTCTACCATTTATGTATGATTCAAATGCCGTGAGAGTTTTGCCTCCCCATCGAAATGTGTCAACTAAAATTATTTGGTGGTGGGTTTGATAACAATCTAATCTCGAGGATTGTAGCTCGCATTTCGAAAAAGATTGCCATGAATCCACTGGTGCATTGGAGGAATGGAACGGTTCCTGGAATGCTATGAAAGTTATGTTTTCTTTAAACATTAATTCAGCTGCGCTAACGTGATCATATTTGTTCTGTACATTGTAGGTGGCTATCTTGTCAGTATGATTTTCAGGTGATGTTTCCTGCATCATCATTTTAGGGATGGGTTGGTTGAAACCTAATAAAGCATTTTTATCCTCGACTGATAGTTTATTTAAATTCTCTAGATTAGCTTGGTGTGCTAATGTGGATTGATTTTGTGTGGAAATATCTGAATCATCTGAGTCTGACGAAAACAATTGTTCATAGTAGTTTCTTGTTTGCTGTGACGTTTCTGTATTTACTGAAACATCTTCAAAAACTAAATTTGTCTCAGATTCCTGGGTGAATAGCTGTGTTCTATCGAGGTCAACGTCGCTATCTAAGTCATCATGAGATTCATTGTCGAACAAAGTTCTGTTGCTATTTTCCGCTTGAGTGAAGATCTCAGGTTCTTGAGTTGGGAGCTCGTCTACGGAATCAGGGGTGACTTGAGATGCAGGGGCATATGGGGGACAGGATTGTGGAATTGGACTACCAAACATATTGTTGGCGATTTTCTGTTTGGGATCTGATTATCTGAAGATGTGAAATCCAGGTATTTTTGAATATTCCAGCCAAGAGAAAAAAGAATGAATTTTATTCCGTAAACCGTTATAGATATATATCGGTTCTTGAAAATCTTTATATGACAATATTATCTTCCGCTAATGCGAGTAGACGTAATGCAATTTCCCGACTAATGTCGTTGTGATTCGAAAATTCTTCGGTGGAAGTAGAGGATTCCAATATCTGGAATACCAGAAAGGCGATGTCTCGGGTTAAGTTTAGCTCGGAAAGTTGGTGGTTGGAGATCTGGATGGCTTCTTCGCGTGATGAAGGTTGCTCGTCGAAATCTAGAAGATGCTCGGAGTATCGAAAGAAGTCATGTATCTCTGGGTGGGCAATTCTGAATCGAAGCAAGATACCCACCCACTTTAAATTAAAATATTTTATAAATTCCGTAGTATTCAAGGTATCAGAGTTTTGGTAGTAGCCCTGAATGAGAATTCCTCCTTGAATTAGTGTCCTAATTTCCCGACGTAGTGAGTTTAGATGATTATCGTTGAGGAACAGCAGAATTTTTGATGTTAAATTCTTCATAAAAGGATTTTTTTCGGAAGCTCTTTTCGTGGGAACAAATCTGAAGGTTTGGGTATCTTATGCGGGATCAAGATTTGAGATGATGAGGATAATATTTTAAAGTGACGTCGAAGAGTTTGCGTTTCGATGACGTATTTTACTGGTGGAATTGGATAACCGTTTCAGATGATAATTCTCTAAATAAAGGTTTTTTAAAATTCGAATCTTGGGAAATCGTTGCCTATTGCGGATTTGAATCGATATACTTAGGCACGAATCTTGGATTGAAATTTTTAAATCGAGTGATGGTCTAAATGCAAACGGCGAAAACACGTTCGCAGTCTTATTCCTTCCTGATTGGCGAATGAAAATGGCCGAAAAGGTGATGCCGATGGACGGAAATTCTATCTAGAAAGTGGAATCGGAGTGTCGATAACGGTAGCTGATCAAAGATAGATATACTTAAAGCTATTTTGCTCTTGGATTGCTCTAAAATCACTTGGTGGGGGCGAGAGGCGCGGAACTAAGCTGACTTTGCTCGTTTTTTGCTATTTTCTTGCTAAGAGAAGACTAAAATAGCGATAGAAGATGAGATTGCACACAATGGGAGTCCGGTAAGAAAGGAATCCAGCGATATGTGAAACTTGGAAGTTGAAGAAAGTCTCGGTCGGCAATTCACAAAAGACGGCAAAATCCCATGGAGAAGGGTCGTTCTTTAGTTTACGTATTTTTTTTTTTAAAGAAACTTAGTAGTACTCTATTTCTAATATGGACGTAGGATTCTGTATGGCCTATAATTTTTGCAATTCCAAGTCTTAACGAACAAGGAAACATGTCAATTTTA
>Ga0115008_10005614_pt1 | contig 10354 bp, 8 predicted proteins | sample FraStrMetagenome_FD_87164 | JGI IMG/M metagenome (GOLD analysis project Ga0115008, IMG submission 87164) | Marine eukaryotic phytoplankton communities from Arctic Ocean - Fram Strait ARC3M Metagenome | ecosystem: Environmental > Aquatic > Marine > Oceanic | place: Fram Strait | collected 2012-06-18
AGGTCAAAAAGCGAAAAAGTCACTTATTTTGTCCCGTGATTTTCCAAAAGGTCACTTATTTTGTTCCACGACTCAATATAGCCGTTATTTTCAGGGTGACTTATTTTGCTGTCTACGGTATGTGAGTAATTGTATTACGGTGATACAAGTCGTATTATGAAGAATAGAGTATGAAAGTTGACTCTTGCCCTTTGATCATAGAGTGCATGTCCGACATATTAGATAGGACTCATTCAATATGTTCTCTTCTCCACCGCAGTTTGCAGTTTGGGTTATTTGTAGTTGTAGACTAAATAATGAGTATATTATTGATCACTTTGATCGTAAGTAAAGTACTACCTTCGATCTACCATTTTCAATTCACGAAATATGTTTGAAAACTATGGGGACGCATCCAAACATTTTATTACGTACTGACCAGCAGCTGTTAGATCAAAGTTTGCATGCTACAGAGTAAAGCTTTTCACAGGCTATCAATATCTTGGTACTGAAAGTTGCATGAATTTCCAAATACAACATTCGAAGTTGTGGCGAAGGCAAGTTAATTACACTAAGTCAGTATTTCTGCGTTCTCTGTTCGCATTTGGAGTCTGGTTGTAATTATACGTGTTATCGAAGCCCCATACCCCCTCACCCGATCCGAAGTTAATATCAATATCTATCCCTGGAACACTGAGAGTGCGATGTCTTCTTCTTGCTGGATTATTAGCAACATGCTCTAATAGTAACTCTCGTTCTTGCTCTAGTTCCATAGCCCTCATAATGGGCTCAAATCCAAAAGCGGTAAGTTTGCGGGTCCTTACGAAACGGCTACCTGGGAGCCTTACCAATGCACCCGTTTCGTTGGCTTGTAAAATTGCAGGACTGACGAATGCTTGCCTCATTTCATCACCAGTTTCTATAATTTCTGATACCAGGGTGGCATTCGGAGCAGGAGGTTCGATCTTAAAGATGAACAAAATGAGAATTCGTGTTATAAAAGAAATCTAGACATATCCGTACCTCATCATCGACATTGATTAGAGTCCATTCTGGTAAATGAGACAGAAATTTGACCGTTATCACTAACGTTACGCTTGATCCAATCATCAGTACAGAACACCTGAAAATAAGAAACGTAAGTATCATAAATAATTCCTTTCACGCATTTGGCCTTCATTTACCAGTAATAATAGTATACGACTCGAAACACACCCTCTCGCCAGCTGTCAGATAAGTAAGAATCGAGTGTGGCAAGATAGGCTTGACAGGCGTTTGCATGATTGAGCGTTGCAAAACAAAATGCAACATGGGCCGGTGAAAACGGTTTTGATCGAAATTCACGATAACGGACAACTAAAGACATAACGCTTGTGGCCATTCCAACTAGAGCCATGGCGAAAACAACCGTGACAAATGGGACATAGAACTCCAAATGAACCTCCTTCCATTCGCTGACATCCATATGACTCTCTTGGTAAAGAGTGGGTTGTCCAAGAATAGTAGATGCATAAAACGAGGATGACGGACCAGACACAATCATCCATGCCACTGTTGCAGATATCTTTTTGTTGACAAAGACGCGATATAGCTTTAAATACGTAAAGATCAATCTCAATCCAAATGGTACTCGTCTCGTTATTGAAGTAAACTTACGGCTACCGGAAAGAATGCAAAACAGGCCAGTAACGAAAGAGAAAGCAAGAAGAACCCTCCCCAGGGATGATAAACCCATAGTTTGATTGCGGTCATTCCTATACCACATGTGTTCGGAAACCATGAAGGATCTGGCCTCAGATTGTAAGCCAATACAGAATATACGAACCTTCACAAAATTGAGGGATAGGTTCATTTAGAAAAATTATAAAGGTATAGAACTCACCAGAAATAAATAAGCAAATGCAAAATTGAGAACATTACAACTGCCAAATAGCCCAATGTGCCCTTTCCGACGGCAATGACAGCCATCGCAATACAATACAACCCTAATGGAGACATTGTGATAGGATTGCTTAACTCGTCCAATAAAACGCGTCTCGCCAAAACAACCTTGGCGAGAAACAGAATTCCAAACGCAAGACAGATAAATTGGCAAATATAATGACAATGTAGAGCAAATTTGTAGAAAGGGTCGTGAATATTACAATAGAAACAGCCCGGGAACTCTGGAAAAGTGCACTTTTCACTGCGATACGCAACTTGAACACATGTTGGATTGTTTTCCTGCCATCGAACAGCGATTGAGAAATATTGAAAGAGTGTTACGCTAGTAAAAGAATACTTACTTCCATAAACTTAAAAAGCACGTTTGCGAGAGAGGAAAAAGATACTGCAACTCCCGCACATGTAAGGGGTAAGTTAGATATAAATACTTCTAGTATTGACAAAAATTCTGAAACTCTTTCTTTGAAGTTCTGTGCCTTCACCCATCGTTTGAAACGATTATGCAATTTTTTGCTTTCTTCCTTTTCAATTCGTTCCTTCTCCCACTGATTGTAAAGCAAACGAATAGTCTCTTCATTCATAATCAACTTTGATTTCTTTTTGCGGGACTTCTTTGAACGTTTCGATTTTACACTCATGCTATAATCCATGTCATCTAATCCAAAGCTTTGAAGGCGATTACCCATACTTTCATCACGGAATAAGGATTCGTTAGATATTCGTGAATTAGAAATACGTGGTTGAACATCACTGCTACCATCACTAGATGCATCGCTTTCAAGTGAAGAAAGATTGGTACTACTACTATCATCCAATTCTTCTCGTCGTAGCTGAATTAAGATAGACTTTTTCTTTTGAGATCTGCCACTCTTTATCATTTTTTCAGTAGCATCATAATCAATCCAGTCATCATTTTCGATCGAAGCTGGTGTTATAAGTATAAAGTTAAGTCTTGTATTAAAAATTGTTTACAGAAATCAAAAGAAGACACTCACGTAAGCCAGGGCGATGATTTCCACGAGAATTAGGAGGTCTTGGCGAACTTGTTCTTGCTGGACTACTTTTTTTCATAGGCTTTTGAGTCTTATTTGCCTGAAGGTCTCCCCATATCCCGGCATTACCTTGTTTGTAGCCATTTTGCTCATTCTGAAGCAATTCGAGAAATTGTTGATTACGATTATGAAAACAATGCGTTTCATCTGATATACTTCCGTAATTTGCTTTTTTATGTTTTCCCCCCTTCCCACTTTTTGAGTCGCCCCGAAAGAATTCTTTAACATCGTCGATCAAAGCAGTTCCTAAACCAAGAACTTCTTTACCGAAGCTTCCCTTACTAAAGTTGGACTCTTCACTTTCACACCCTGAATCTATACTGCTAGATCGAACTCGTCGTAAAAGCGGACCATTAGCGTCGAAACTTCCCTTTCGAACACGATTATCGGCTGGTCTTAATCTAGGCTGCGGTCTTCCAAGGAGATCAACCTGATGTTGTGGTCGCTGCTTTATAGATGTCTGAATTGCACCCAGCCGAGGCCCTTTAGGCTTATCAGCGCTATTGCTACGTGTCCTATTACCGCCCCCGTTATCAGCACTATTATTTCGCGACCTATTTCCACTTGGTGGAAGGCCATGGTGCGACGATTTTGTTGGCGATGGAACCTGTCCATATGGTCTTGGGTTCTTCTTCCGTTGTTCAGAATCAACAGGTGATGAATGCGGTGGTGGTGGCGCCGAAGATTTTGTCTTCATATATTTGCGTTGGTATCCACCTAGATTTTGCTTTGGTCTAGGTAAAGACGGCATGGTGTTTTGCTTAAGCAGTTTTCTTCGTTCGTGATAAGGCAATATCTTTTGGTTTTGTATTTTGGAATCATCAACAAAGGCTGTCTTTGGCAGGGTAGGACAAAAAGTTGATTCTGTTTCTTCTGTACTAGCTCTGTGACGATATATATTCGCATCTAGCTCCAGTGACAGCATTGGTGGTAGAGTTGGATCTTCGATAGTCTGTTGTTGTGAATATTGTTTTGGTGTCGCTTTACACACACTGTCATTGTCGACATCCGAATCGAAAAACTTGGGAATTTGGGCACTGCTAATCTTTTGTACCTCCTTGTTGGTGCCTTCATCGTCGCTTGAGGGAGAGCTTGACCTCCTGCGGAGAAGATTTTTTGATGGACCATGACATGGAAACTTGTTTGCTTCATCGACCAAGTTAATTCCTGGCCTTTGTGACACGTCGGGGGGAGTCAATAAACCTTGATTGCTCTGTTTTCTCACATGATGTTTCAAAGGCGGCTCGTGGATATACACGTTCTCATGAAGTCCAAAGTCTCCCGAGGTAACGTCACTTATCTCCGTATTACTCCTATTTCGATCTATCATAGTATTCGTAGTTTCATGAATTATTCCAGCATTTTCCCCGTACGAATCATGGTTTGAAAGTCCTTGTTTATCGTTATCGGACAAGGGGCCAACCTGCTTTTCTTCGTTCGACTGCCATCCATCTTTCGAACTATCGCTAGTGCTGCTTAGTAAACTTTCTGATCCATTACCATTTTGAGATGTATCCCGTCCAATATCATTCAGTAACGCATCGGTATGAATTGTCATGGCGCTTATTTTAGATATATAAATATATACATTTAAATATATATATATATATATATGTGTGTGTAATTTGCTGCAAATAAAGTAGCGACTGATAACACTTTTCAACAAAACAGCCAACAGGCAGGACTCGATAAAAGCTCCCTCAATCAATGCAGGGTACCAGTGAGTTTGGGAGTTGAGCACTCTCTCCGTGAGAGGATTCGTCTGTCTCGATTCAAGTCCACGGGTATTTTATAATTCTATTTTTTGTATGTAACAAAGCGACTGAACACAAAGAAAAATTGAAAACGATTTATCGATACAATACGTCGAGTAGTGCTAATACGCACATTACATCTGCCGTAAATTGTGATTTGTGGTAAATATAGCAGAGACGAGAGATGAAACGGTACATCCGTACATCATCACATATTCAGTATTCAGTATTCAGTTCCTGCGAAAAATTTAGAGCACAGATGTCACATGATATCGTGCGTGTGTTACACACGCATATTTCAAATTTTTCAGGAGCGTCCGGATATAAATTTATTTATGTATGTATATATGTATAATATACAATTATGTGAACATTGATTTTCAACATTTCACCAACATCATCCATCCTAATCATCGCCATTACCATCATCATCATCGCTGCACATGTACTAATGTATTACACTGTATAGTCATGTCGTTCCAAGTAAGGTTATATAAGTAGTAGGTCTAACACACTGCAATATACAAAAGGAAAATATGGCGTCGTCATCAGCCGATGAGGTGAATGGATTTATACGGCAGAATCTGGATTACTGCAATAATAGCCTTGAGTTCGAGTTTAATAAATGTGCTCAGGCGCTCTTTCCTGCGAATATTATTTTGTTGGGGTCTCGGTATACGATAAGAAGTAATAATGAGAGTGCGGGCAATAGTCCTCGGCAGCAGATACCGTTTAGTCGTGAGCAAAGTGGATCGACGCAGTCTTCGGAAAAACATTTGCCAGATCCGCAGGGACAAGCTGGGGGCGTTACAACCTCAGCTCTTTTGAAGGTTTTATACAGTGAAGAAAATAGAGTGGCTTTGGGAGAACTTACTTACCTCAATGTATTGCGCAGTATGAGGCACTCGCTTGGAAGTGGAACGAGGCTCTTGAATAAACAAGACTGTATACCTTTACTACATAGTTCACGTCCACTCGCTCTTAAGGAACCATTTAAATTCCTAGCGCCAGCTGCTCCAAATACAAAGCGAAAGGCTCTCTTGATTGGAATTAATTATACCGGACATATTGGAGAGCTAACTGGTTGTCACAACGATGTGCTTAATTTACGTGAATATCTTATTGATTCACGAGGTTTTCTTGACGAAGACATTAGCATTCTCATGGATTATGGCGACTTTGACAACCCTTCTCGTGCAAATATTTTGAATGGGTGCCGATCATTGGTCTCCGATTGTTGCTCGAAAGGGGATTCTGTGCTGTTTCACTTTTCGGGTCATGGAGGCCAACGTAGGGATGATCAATGTTTTCCTTACGGCAGGGGTCAAGTTGAAGAAACATTGATACCGTCAGACTACGCGATTTCTGGGCACATCCGAGACGTAGATTTGTATACACACTTATTATGTCCAATGGTTGAAGGGGTTAATTTGTCGTGCCTTATTGACTGCTGCCATAGCAGTGGGCCGAGTTTTGATTTGCCCTATCATTACCAACATCAAAATGAAGATCGAATGCGTCCAAATCTCGGAATGAACTTTCAACGACTTGAAAAAATTTGCAAGTCAATACCACACAACCGACAGACACATTTTGAAAGAAGAGATGGATCGAATGTTGCCTTCAAAAACCGCATACCATCGCTTCGGGATGCCAATGACGCCGTGCTCCTAAGCCAGCTTGTGTATAAAGTACGGCGGAAGGAAAGCTCAAGTTTCAACAAGGATACTTATAAACACTTGGAACTTCATTGCAGCTATTTTCTTGAGGATAAATCAGGGCTACAAGTTATGGTAGTGACTTCGAAATCATCAAAGTTTGTTGCAGTTGTGTTCAGAGGCTCTGATGAATGGAGTGATTGGAATAATAATCGTAAGGTCATTCACGTGCAATTTGGACCTAAAGAAAATAGTTCGCTAAAATTTCCCTGGACAATAGATAATCTTGTTCGAGTTCACAGGGGCTTCAACTACATTGTTTTTGGAAATAATCGTTTTCAAAAGTTAGCTGATGCTTTGGAGACCGCTCGCAGAGAAAACCCTGGATACAAAGTTGTATTCACTGGTCATAGCCTCGGAGGGGCCTGCTCTATCCTCGCTGGAGTTTACATGGCATGGTCGATGCCAGATTGCGAAGTATCAATACTTCCTTTTGGCTCTCCACGCGTTGGAAATTTCGCATTCAAGGAATGGGTGGAAGAAATGGAAAATGTGTCTCTCTTCCGGTACGCTTTGCAAAACGATATTGTAAGTCGATTACCTCCAGCTTTTCTGGGATACGCTCATGTCGGCCATTTTGTGCATTTAGAGACTGATCGTCCAAAAGCATACTATCGCCACCGTGGGGATAATGACTTGGAATTAGTCGGCGCGCCAGCGTGGAGATGGAACGATATCATGAATGCTCTTGATATTGCGTCACTCTGTAATCAGCATTATTGTTCAACGTATCATAAATATTTGTCTTATCTGTCATCAAAATCCGATAATTCCATCTTTCCAGTTTCCTTTGAATCAAAATCTTATGAAGACAAAATGGACCTGTTCTGGGAGATGATTTTCCCGAGTTCGAATGAACTTCGAAAGAAAGGACTGATTTAAGTCAATTTGTCAATCAGACTCATCTTCATAAGATTGTATGCATGTTTTATTTATTGCAAGCCTAAACGTACATAATCCAAACTGAAATAATTGTGTCATATTTACCAATCTTTCTACATGTTGAAAGAAACTCGCGTCTAACATAAACATTTTTAACAACAAAAGTATTTTTCACTTCTAGATCAGCGAAAATTTAATAATTATTCAATTACTCTTATTATTTCAAAATTATTTTATATGCTGTGATCAGCGAAGGTTTTCCATGAAGAAATCCTCTTTATCTTCTCAAAAAAGTGGTAACCTATCTCACTGGAGGGTACACAAAAACCTCGTATCCATGTCGTTAATATCAAGAGCCCCCTGTGTAGATTTGCGCTAACAAATCACGATCATCCTTTTGAAGTTGTCGATAAATATATTATGGTCGTGTAACGAACCAAGTAGAAATATAATCTATATCCAAGAACAACGATGAGACAGAGAGGTGCAATGAGCAATATGTGATAAAAGATGAGTTTTTAGTGTTGAGTCCAATAAATTAATATGGAGAAGATAGAAGGAAAAGTCGTAGACGCTCTTTTGAATTTATTTGCGTCGTTGTTCCACTACATGTACATGGGAAAGTATTTAAAAACCAAAATCTAAGCACGCACACGAGCAATTTGACTTTTTGGCTCAGCACACACAATTTCTTATTTTAAAAATAAAATTATACTACCATACTTAAACATCATTGGCATAACTTTTCAATTTAAAGCCAGCACGAACATATAAAATAAAGAAATCCCTTATCACTCTGACATTGGAAAAATACCCAAAAATTTCCTCTGAAATTTTTGTCCATGACTTTTTGGAAAAATTTCCTGCTGTTTCTCGAAGGGCCATGGATAGAATAATCCTCCAAACTTTTCGTCCAAATAAATTATTCGAGCCTCTTTTCCACCTATCAAAATAGTGCCATTATCTTCAATAAAAAGTTCCGGATGAGAGATTGCGCTTGAGTCAAAATCACTACGCATCTGCCAAACAAGATTTCCATCGTCTTGTTTACTGTCATACATAGAAAGTGACCCATCATTCTCAAAATATAAAGTATTCAAAGAGCAGTCGAAATGTTTCTTTCTGATGTTATCGTTTATTAACGCTAGCAGACCACATTGACTTAATTTAAGCATAAATATGAGAAAAAATATGTTTGTTCCAATCACTCATCGAAAGCATACCTTCGCCATTCACCTACTTCCATCGAGTCACCAGGAGATAACGGCGATGTAAGATTTCTTTGTACATCAATTATGGCTGAAACTGATAAAATAAGGGCCGAAATCAGAAGTATTAAGGACTTCAGCAATATCCCATTCATAAAAAATGATACTGGGGCGTCTTTAGAATCAACCTTCTCCTCCAGTCTTTCAACAATATCAGAGGAACTCGTAGGTTCTGACTGAACGAAATCCTCACTTAACTCTTTACTTTCGTTTTCTAAATTATTTTCATTTATTGCTAATAATGAAACAACTTGTGGGTTGCTTAAAACTGATTTTGACGCATTGTGTAACAACGATTTCTCAACACCAGTAGGGACAGCAACAAGAAGATCCATATCTTTGATTCCGTGATTTGAGAGTAACTGGTCATTCGACATGACATCTCCATCGATATAATCATTTGAAATGAAACGAGATATACCAACATACTCAAGATTTTTCAAAGAAGAACCCGTTACGTTCTTTGGGATTTCGTCGAGCAATTGATTTACGATCGTTTCGTCGATTATTAAAGCGAGCTGCAACACCTCAAACATCCCACTTTCCGGATCAACAACAAGCAACCTAATATTTTGAAGAGGATTGCTGAAATTGTCTCCTTCAGGAGATACAATCTCGTTTGGTTCAGTGTTGAATACATCTCGACGATATTCCTCAGAAGACTCTCCAGTTGACGTGGACCTAAGGTTATTAGTTTCATCAGTAGAACAATAAGGTGAGTCCAATGCAAGAGTAGTCTCTGCTGTACTTTCTTTCATATCATTTCCACAATCTTCTTCCTTTCCTTCATGCTTTTTCTCCTTCTTTCTGTTACTCCTTTCAGAAAGCAAATTTCGCAAGGACCTTCTCTTACTCGAAAGACTTTTTCGCAATTTTCTAAACTTCTTTTTCTTCTTTTTGCCATTGGCATCAATTGTCAAAAGCGACTCTTCACCAACTGTAAATATGCTATCAGCATCATCCCAATGCGAATTGCGTTGAGAGCTTACGTTCTTCATGGAACTCATCATTAGATAAACTCGAAAACAGGCCAGATTTTTGTTATCAACCTAAAAATTAAAGTATACAGCTGTTCAACAATTGGTCACGATTCACGAAACTCCGTGTAACCTAAAAACTCACAGCTTTTCGTATATTAATATTAATAAAATATATGCATAGCCTTCTCCTCCCTCCCTCCTTTAGTCTGCTGTGCTGTTCTCGTCCAGTATTGCTGTTTTGGTTACCTCAAAGAATGGTTATCGAATTTTAAAATGTGTGTCTTTGGTGGCGTGTGTGTGTATATTTTGTTCCTCCCGATACATGCATCGTATGTCACACATGTACGAATACAAGAGTAGAAGTTAATAAAAAATAAAAGCATACCGGTACAGTTAAAAAAAATACGTTATCGTTATCGTGGTGTCAACAACGTAAATGTACGGTGTACGACGTAGAAGTAGAAGTATTTTTACGTACATTTTGTAGCAGTGTATGTACGTAGATGAGATTCTTTGGTCAAAACCTCAACTTTCGGTCAGACGGTGTCGTGTCAAATGTCAAATGTCATATGTCATATGTCAAACCCATTTTTGAATTTGCACCTGTGATTCTGTGATACGTGTACAAATTACAAATTTGCTGAGACATGTGTGAATAATAGTAACGAAGTAATCCGTAATCGACCAGAGGACTGGCCGATCAAGTAGGTACTAGAGGTGTTTGCTATCTGCCATCTATCAAAACTGCGAGCATCTGCTATTAGGTATCGATAGCTA
>Ga0115008_10005617_pt1 | contig 10349 bp, 9 predicted proteins | sample FraStrMetagenome_FD_87164 | JGI IMG/M metagenome (GOLD analysis project Ga0115008, IMG submission 87164) | Marine eukaryotic phytoplankton communities from Arctic Ocean - Fram Strait ARC3M Metagenome | ecosystem: Environmental > Aquatic > Marine > Oceanic | place: Fram Strait | collected 2012-06-18
TGCTTTATGCGACTTTTAAGTATCTTTTTCTTCGACTTGATCTTTACATAGAATCCCTTAATATCCTGCTCCGCCTGTTTAGTTGTTTGGCTTTATATTTTTAGGTTCAGTATTTAGTGAATTAGGGCTTTCTTCTTTGATTACGTGAAATAAGGATGCTAATAGATAAGGCCTGGATTAAAAGGTTCAATCTTCATTTACGACCGGGCATAATTTGTGGACCTCTTTAATCTATCATTAATTGAATAACTCTTAGAAAATTATCTTGAATTGAATTGCAACAGTCTATTTCGAAACGCTACGGCAGATCAGAAGTCAGAAATAACGAGAAAGGAGTACAATAGCTAATTAATGTTACGGTCTGAAATTGACGGCGAAATCGCTGGGTACAGGGTCACTGTCGGCTATCAGCGCAGCACTCGACGGACTAAAGTAAAATTACACGATCACGTTGTGGTGTTTTCAATGATATAAGAAGATAAGCAGAGATAAGCTTACGCGACGGAACAGTGCTCTCGAGTGAGCGGTAGTTGATACTCCGCTTTTTTGCAGCTAAGTGTCGCTTTGCAAAAAGAACGAGGTAATTATTACGTTGCCTCTGATCTGTTATAACCTTTTTATGAGTCCTCTGGCATGCATTTGGCGAACAGCAATATCAAAGACGAACTTCGTGGCCTGCTCGGAATGTGTGCGAATATTTGTGGAAGTCTCGGCGGCGAAATTCAAGGGCCACCGGATCAGTTCCATTAATCGCCCCTCTTTCTTGGTCGTGTTCGTTTCACTACAGTTGTTGAATGTGCTATCAGAAAGCGTTCTTGCAACATTCTCGGGTAGACTAGGAATTTCATCATCCGAATTTTCCTCATCATTAGTTTCTATTACAAGTTCGTTTTCAATTCCTGAAAATATAAAAAAATTAATGGAGATTTTGAGTTTAACCTTCAATAAGCTCTTGCTGGAGTTGCTCATCAAAATCCGGATATGCTTCATGATCAACGCCGTCCTCCGTTTCTTTATGTTCCCCTCTGTTTTCGTTTTCGCTCTCGTCCTCCTCCGTTAAGCCGGCCAATTTCCGCGCTTCGTAAATCTTCTTGCGCTCAATTGCTTCTTCCCATTCTATTGAAAATGACATTCGCCGCGAAATCGTGCGTTTACGCATCCCGTAGCCCTTTGTCTTCAGAAAATTGAAACAATCGTGAAATCCCCGTCGGCACAGGTCGCTCAAGTCATCAACCTAGAAAAAACACTTGTTCGGGTATTATTTTCTTTGCCTTCATTAAATATGATCGATAACTTACAGAAGTCGGGTAGAGCATCTTGCCGAACCGGATCATATTCATAGGCGACATCTGTACAGTCGTGTTTGCAAACGTGTAGTTCATCTATAAGTGACAGTCAGAGGATCTGAATTATTGCAGATTTATTTTAACGCGCGCTAAAAGTTCACGAATTGATCTTAGAAAATGCATGATTGTCTGTTTTTTAAACATATCTAAATAGCCAGCAATTAATCTATCATTTCTGATATGGCTTCAACGTGGTCAGAAAACGGGAAAGCCGTCAACTATGTTGTGTGTTCGCTCATTTCGGTTTCTATAATTGATAGATGTTTGTATCGTAATCGTTTTAGATGTGGACGGTGGAGACACGCCAAGATTAGCTGCGACAGCTTTAGACGCTGCGCACAAGGTTTACGGCTAAACTTAAACAAAAACACAGTACTTGATTCAACATTTACACTTTTATCAGTTGTTTTTAATAAATAAACTCGTTTGGTTAACAAGATTGATTAACATATGACACCAATAATATTTACATCGCAAACTTGATCTCTACTTAATCAAATTTCCCACAATTTCCAAGGCTACAAGAGTTCATGAACCAGAGTAAAATTTTGAAATTGTCCAAGATTCTACTCATCAAAAATGCAGATGTGGAATTCGTGAGCAAAATATTTTCGGTTTGTTGGGCAATTTGTATCATTTACGAATTTCGTCGAACGAGAATTGCTTGGCTTTTCAAATAAGGAATGACAGAACTTACCGCGGGGAAAAATCCATCGCGAGGGCAAATGTCTGCCTCGCCTTCCCAAGGCTGAACAGTTATTGTATGGCCCTCTTTTGGAAGATTGTTTGATAAGCCTCCATCAACAAAGTATTCGTTTCGGAACTAAAATAATTTTTCCGATTTATATTCCTATGTCTACCTTTGGTGGAATATAGCCACTAAAAACTGGGATAAAGGAGGAACAGACAACAGCATCAATAAGCTCTTCATTGGACGAAAAATCAGAGACAAGCACATTTTTTCCGTCGGAAATTCTCGTTAGAGAAATGAAGACCTTCCCCGATGCTTTGACGTATGTGTCGGGCGGAAGTGACTCTGTAAGCAATGAACGAACACTGTTAACAAGACGAAAACCAGGATGAAGAGGGCCGAGCATTCTTTTCGTTGCGTCTCGCACAATGTCGAGCGTGTACTCACATGCATCTCCCATACAAGCTCCGCCTGTTAACATCAAAAATATATTACAAAAGTTAAACTACAAAGTACCTATTAATGAAGCTGACAAAATTGCGCCTGCTGAGCAGCCGAAAATTTTTTCTGCGTTTTCAACTAGATGTGGAGCGTGTTCGAGCATGCAACTGAGTTTATTTCTCTGGTTGTTAAACTTTAATAATCTCAAACCTTGCAACGCCTATGTGATAGAGCCCTAAAAAACCGGCACCTGAGAAGCTTAAATTTGGAGATCGACGGTTCTCTGACGTATTCATATTAAATTAAGATAATCTATCAAGATCGTAAATGATCTGTGTAGTAGTAACTGGACTTTCGTATATTTGCTTATTAAACATCACGAGCTAGGATTCCTGAGAGTTCAATGCTCCTGACAGACGTCGGCAAAAAGAAAAACTTGTCCGCAATTGAACTCGAACTGTTGTGTCAATATGGAAGTGAACTTTCATCATCACAAGGACAGTCCTTGTCAAGGACTGATTAGGACTGATATCATGGAGGAAAGCAAAACCGTCATTTCTTGTTGCAGGGGTCAATCTGATAGAAGCTCAGAAAAAGACGTGTCTTACGACGAATGTCTGAACTCGACTTTAGAGTCATACAAAATAGCAAAGAACGAAACTCAAAGTTTGCATTTATGCATTCATTTGATAATCGAATTTTATTTTTTATAAATATTTATTAAATTTTGATAACAAGATTCTGTATAAGTTTTGGGAATGTGAAAGAGTGATGGGTAGTGATAAGAACAAAGTGGAATGTTGTAGTGAAGGTAGAACCAGGTGGTGAGATAGGATAAATTACAGAATAAAAAAGAAAAGTGTTTGGAAATGTGAAAACATGCATTTTTTGACGTAATTAATTTGTGGCCTCGTAAGGGGTTGTAACAGTCGTAGAATTTTCTGTCGCATCCATCATCATATTAAGCCCATCAGAAACAAGTTTCTTCAGGTTCGATTCTATTTTAAATTTAAGAAGAGCAAAAAATGTCTGTTTACCTCTCAGCTGTCGAGTTTCTAGGTCGGTTTTGTCTGGCAAAGAAGAAGCAAGACTGAACATATTTACAAATGGCGTTTGTAAGTAAAAATACCTTTGAAATTGGTGCGATGAAAGATCAGACACGCTGTCACAAACAGATTGAAAACCGGTTGATGATGCGTCTTTTATTTCGTTCCCTTGTTCTGTTGACTCTTCCACAAATTCCGTGCTGAGGCATTCATCTGTTGCGACTGAGCTTTTCCACGAAGCTGGCTGTCCATCGTCTGCGATAACACGAAAGCCCTGAAAGAAAAGTTTTACTTTGGATTTTAAACTATTATTTCAACCTGCGAGAATGCTTTTTTGAGTTTTCTGGAGTTGATCTTCTCAACGATGCACTGATGATCCCATGGACCTGCCCGTACGATAGTTCCTACATTTTTCGCCAGATCCAAGCATTTGGCTCGAGCGTGGTCTTGAAACTCATCTTCATCTTCGAGAATTCGCACAATAAAGCGCATTAAATGCTCTTCATTCTTCTGTAGTTTCCGATATTTGATTTTGAGTTCTTCTTGATACTGCGGCTCGATGTCCTGGTTGAAAAGACCCATGAGAAGTGATTTCTGGAGAAGAGAACTCATTTCGAACATCTTACGAGCTAAATACGTGTTGTCTGACACTCTAGAACCGTCCAGATGCGAGTAGACTTCTTGAACACATGATAAACATTTATTTATTCCACTTTCGGACGAGTCTATCGGAGACGACTGAAATTTCATGAGAGACTTGAGCACGTCTGCTACTGCTTTAGGATTATGGTCAACTTCATCATCCTCTTGTGCCTCAAATGTAGCTTCGAGACCGCTTCTCATAGCGAGAAATGATACTTTTCTCGATATCTGCTTTCTGCGTGAGCGATTAAGGCCGATAGTTCCATTAAGAGACGTACCGACATTCGCGTCTTCTCGATTAATCGGCGTCTCCCACTGAGTTCCAGCATCAGCGAGAATTAACGAAGTCAGACTTGCGTCTGGGTCGTCCTCTGCCTCAATCAAGTGTTTGCTCACATGTTCTCGGAGCCGACTAGCAGCGAAGAAGCTAGTTTGGCAACCCATTGTCCCTTTGACAATGTCTGCACCGGAAACTTCGAAGAGCATTTTGCGATCATCACTGACAAGTTTATTTGCTTCTTTGACGAGCTGGACAGTCTCAAAGTGATTCTCAGGCATAACAGGCTCATGCATCGTTTGGTCCATGCGGACTTTAAGATTTTTTAGAATGTCTTCCAACGAATCCTCGCCGTCGTTGACCTCATCTCCCTCGTCAAGTAATTCGCCAATGACTGCGATTTGCTCATCGGCCTCAAGCTTATTTCTTTCAAGCATGCTCCGGTACTCGTCTTCTAGAGCTAGCTTTTGCTGCGTCAATAGCTCGTTCTTCGCCAAATCAAAATCTAAAGAACCCTTTTCTGCCGAAGAATCGCGATAACAAAAGAAGTGCGTCGACCCAAAGACCAATCGATCTCCACCTTCAAGTTTTTTTGTCTCAGTTACAAGATGACCGTTGAGATACGTTTCTCCATCTTTCGGAATCACAACAACACTCTCGTCGTCTCGCGCTAGAGTGCAATGCTGCTGCTCAATCAGGTTTCCGTTGATGTGAATTTCACAGTTTTCTCCTGAGCCAACAGTGACCGCTCCCGCTGGAATCAAAAATAGCAAAAAACCAGTCAACGATGGATCATTCGAAATATTCACCAAATGTGGCGACTGTCCGATGGTAAAATCTTCGCGTACTTTTCTACTGCGCAAGCTCTCGAGCTCATTTTCCCACTCAACTTTCTCAGCCTCAGATTGCGCCTTCAGTCTCTGAATCTCTTCTTCGTATTTTTGTTTTTCTTGCAGAACATGCTCTCTCGAATATGTATGATTTCGTTTGAGCAGCTCGATTTCACGTTGCAAATCTCTGATTGTCGACGCCTCTATCTCTTCATTTACTGTCGCTTTATTGACGATCGTTTTCGCTGTTTTCGCGTAGTTCAATGTTGAAAGCGTCTCTTCAAGACTGCTAAGTGCCGGACTCACGCTCGCAATCATCGCGGTTCTGGAATTACCGCCAAGCGAGTCCTTCAGTAGATACGTCAACACGGAGTCTCTATATGGTATATGCATCTTTGCAGAACCGTTGTTCTTCTCAGCAAGAGCAGATATAACTATTCCAAGATTCAGCAGCGACTTGTTAATCGCTGCGCCCTCTCTCAGCCGAACTCCAGTAGTTTTGGCTCTGTCAGTTCTCTCTGAGCCTGCTAAATCAATAAGACTTGCTGTGCAGTTGATCGACCGCTGCGCTCCTGTTTCCGTCTTTGCTTTGATCTTGATGTAGATCTGGAAAATTGAATGCGAGCGCGACGACTTCTCATTCATTCCAGTAGCAGCAGTCGCTCTTTCCTCGTTTCCAAGACGCAGATATTCTTCTGCGTCGCTCTCAGCGCTCACAAGTTTTTTCGTCAAGCCAGCAACGTAGACACTCTTATTCGCAGCTTCACGGACGACGAGTGATGTCTTTGATGTTACTGGTTTCGAAAATAAAGGACCAGCGTGGAATTCTGGCCTTCCTTTGCGCTTCTGCGGCTTTGGCGGCGGATTAAGCAAATCGTAAATTTTCTCGTTGTAGATTTCAAAATAAGAAATTTCGCAGTGAGCAGCCTCGATCTCGTTTGACATCTTCATCTGCTCCAGTTGCGTCAAAAGAGTTGAGTAGAAACGCGGGATTATTCCTCTATCGTCCGATGATTTGTCGCCCATCATCGTAAAGGTCTTACCCGAACCAGTCTGCCCATAGCCAAAGATGGTGACGTTGAAGCCTTTCAACAGTGATTCAACCATTGGCTTGCCGATCGATGAGAAAATCTGATCCTGAGAGCTCTTCGTCCAGAAAACGGAGTCATACGAGAAATTTCTGTTGGGGCCGCCACGGGGCCGCGGAACGATGATAGTGTTTGAAGACGTGTCGGAAAGATAAAGCGCGGCGTCTTCATCTTCTGCTGCTTCGACTGTGTTTCGTGGGCGAACTCTTACCGCGACCTTGACAGAGTTGTCAATAGGGTCGTCGGGTTCGTGAACGATGAGCTGCGCGTTTTTTATACAAGTCGGAGGTGTCTCATAACGTTTCAATGGCGTTCTTTTTTCCGACTGTTGACGATCGTTAGCAGGTTCTACAGTCGCAGCAGTTGTTGACTCCGTTTCAGCAAGTTGGTCAGTCTTGATTCTAACGCTTTTCACACTCTTAGACCTCGGTGTCGTAGGACGCTGATTTCTTGGCGTCCTCGGACTCTTCGGCGCCGCATGTGCTCTTGGAGAAGGCTTCGGCGACGGCGCAGAAGCAATCCGCTGTCTGCTCCCTGAGATCAGATTTGGTCCACTTGCTTTCGTTGGCGTTTTTGGGCGCGCTTTTGGCGAGCCATGCATCTGTTCGTGTTTTCGCAATTTCAAGTGGAAATTCAAAGGCGAGTCGTGTGGCCCTGGACGCTCTTTTTTTCGCACTGGCGAGTTTCTGTTTTCAATCTGCTGAAGCAATCTAAAAAAACTGATTGACAGATTTATTTAATAAAAGTTTTACCTTTGAACTCGTTTGTCTTCCTGTAATTGACATATTGACTGTCTGGTCGGTGTCTTGTCCAGAGTGTTCGAGCAATTCGCTCTTTTTCTAGAGCTCGCGAAACTCAAGTCGTCCACGAGCCTATTTTCCATTCTGTAATTTTGAATTGGCTAAAACGCGTTTCTCTGAGTACATATATCGTATTTTTGGTTTCTGACCGGGTGATTTTCAATTTTAAATGAGGAGCGCGAATTCAAAAGGTGGCGCCCAATCGTCGCGCAGTATTTTCTGCAACGCGACTTTCAAACTCAGCGGATAATTATTCGAAGCAAGGTCGATAGGGTGAACCTAGGGTGAGCTTGAAGAAGTATTTCATTTTTTTTTATTTTGGAGGTAATAAGGAAATAAGGCGGATAAATTAAGAAAACAATGTGAAATGTTCGAAACTTTGAAAAGTGATTTTAAATGCTTATGCAATTGAATTGGATATGGAAAAAAAGGCTTTGATTGATTGTCAGCAAATAAAAATTATAATTTTGGAACTGTAAAAACACTTTTGATGAGTAAATTCTATCGCCACATTCGGCGAAAACTGTAGTACTGGAAAAAGGTGATAAAAGTTGTAACACTGCCAATTATGGCGCCGGCAATAACGTCTGTCGGATGATGTCGATAATCCTTTTAAAAAAAGTATGAAATGTTTTTGTGTGTTATTTACCTGAGTCCGACTTGCACCAACATAAATTGCAGGAAGCAGAAAAACAAACACGGTTGCCAACTTGGCGGAGACGCCGGGAAAGTTGCGCGATTTAGACCCCATTCCGAGAGCAAGACTGGATCGCCAAGTACCAAGCCAGTAGCCGCTATAAAGCGCGCAAAACACAGCTCCAGCAAAAATAAAAGAAGTGTGTCCAGACGGGAATGATCGGCGACCTTCTTTCACAATAAGCTTCTCGTTGTCATTAATGCAGTCAAACCACTCGATTATTGGTGCAATGTCTTCGATATAAGGGAAGTTTTTGTTTTTTGCATTCTTGTATTCTCCTTGAGGTTCTGCTCGCGAAGAGTTATACAAAGCAAGCGCTTGTTTTTGGCCGCTTGTCAATGCATTAGCTCGGAGAGGATCGCTGAATGAAATATGTTCATGAAATAATAAAAAGTTATTTTCTTTGTTGATTTCAATTTTGATCATCAAAGTTTGATGAAAAATATCTTACTTTGATGGGAGTGTAATCCAATACGTTTTTTGGTCACTTATATCTTTTGGTCCAAAGCATCGTGATAAAAAGTCAGGTCTTGGTCGACCATAAAGGTTCTTCGTGATATCTGTTATAAGTCCAGTTGCTAAGTAGGACATTGAGAAAGCGAGAAAAGCAACAATGATTTCAGAAAGAATGCGCTTCTTCATTCTCCCGTTTTTATACTTTTCACGCCATCCACTTAAACAGGTTGGGATAACTTTTTAAATGATTGTTTACCTGTTTTTACAGCAATAACTGTAAAGTATCACAGAAAGCGTTATCACAGGAGGAACGAGGATTATACTCAAAAAGAGCGCCAACTCTGTCACGGTATCTGATTCTTTATGCGGATAATTGTAATGATGCCACTGCGACGCTGAAATTACATTTAGTTTACTTACAATTAACTTTTCTTACGTTCAACATATCGAATAAAAGGATCTACCACTATATAGGAAATTAGAAGAATTGCACCCATTATCAATCGAATAAGTACTTCGGTGATCCATCCAAGCGGAGAAGCAAGCGAAAAATCATCGTGTGTTTCCGTCGTACGCTTTCGATTATCATCGGAATCCTCACTCATTTCTACTTCGTAAATCGACGGGTTATTGTTATTCCCATTCATTCGAAAACGATTATCTAAAAAAAGGATGACGTTTAATTTCAAGTGAGCAGTGTGATGCATTCGCGGCAGGATAATAAATTGATCTATCAGTTGAAGAAGTGGTGATTTTTTCTAGTAAAAAGGTACATATCAAACTTGCACTTGACTCCGCTGCGTTCTGAAATCCTGTGAATTCAGGGCGATCTCTTTGAAGTATTTCTTTGCCCATTGTATGTTGTCGTAGTCGATTAAATTATACTCGACCCTATAAATACGTTTTTTATTAATGATATTAATAAGTGTGCCTTGCTTTAATTTGTACAAGCCAACATCGTTAAACTGAACAGCAAAATTTGAAGTGAAAAAGCTCCTTCGTACAACTGCATTCTCGACATAGGACTTGTATTCTCCTGGCTTGCCATCGTTAAATGGAGGTTTCAGTGAATATATGATCTGAACATAAATGACAGCTGCAGAATAATCTTGAAACGAACCTTGATATTTTTAACGCCAGCTGGCAGTGCACCGTCGCAAGTGACAACAAGGCTCGTTCCCTTGGCATACTGCTTTTCTACGACTGGCGTGAGCTCCATCTTTACGTCTTTGACCTTTGGCGAAATAAAGAAGACCTTTGGATATCCAAGTTGAATTCGCAAAAGGGATATCACCGCCGGTATTCGTTTCTTCTCTTTCATATAAGCTTTGCATTCGGCAAAATTTTCTTCTATTTTTGTCTTTACTTCGTGCCCAAAGAGATCAATTTCGATTTCTTATATAAAGAGTCTTTACAGCGCTCATGTGCTTTTTGGGGCATTAATCAGCTTTCTTGTCAATATTGAACTTCAAATAAGCTTTAAGGTTATTCGACTCATTCCTGGAATGACGATCAGATTTTCTTCTTCGTGATTGCATATTTTCTTCATCGCAATAAGTATTTTACGCATTGTTTCAAACGCCTCTCTGCTACATTTGCCTATTCCTCTTTCAGAGCTCAAAAGGTCTAAGATGTCAGTTGAGCATTGTTCAAAATCGCTGTCCAAGTATGACATTGGCGCATCAGAGGTATCTTGAATAAAACAAGAAGCAGCGTGGAAGAGAAGAGATCGTGCTTCGAGCCAGACTTTTGCGGCTAGAATTGAGATTAAATTACATTTTTATTCACTTGATCTTTACCTGGACGAACTTGAATCACGAGCTTTGTAAATTTGTGCACTCCGTCTTCAAGCGTATTTGTGAAGCTATCGATATCCGTGCATTTGCAAAGTGAAGTTTGAAGGTCCGTTTCGATCTCCGACACTTTAGCCAGATGATCCAAATGAGCTCTATATAAGATCCTGACCAGGGATGTAAATTTCGCCAAAAAATCCAAAGCGAAAGCGAAGCGAAAGCGAAGAGTTAAAAAAAATCCA
>Ga0115008_10005619_pt1 | contig 10349 bp, 9 predicted proteins | sample FraStrMetagenome_FD_87164 | JGI IMG/M metagenome (GOLD analysis project Ga0115008, IMG submission 87164) | Marine eukaryotic phytoplankton communities from Arctic Ocean - Fram Strait ARC3M Metagenome | ecosystem: Environmental > Aquatic > Marine > Oceanic | place: Fram Strait | collected 2012-06-18
AGAAGTAAAATATATTGCTTATGATGCTGGTGGTAAGGCAATGGCAGCGCTTCTCTCAGGAGAAATTAAAGCATTGTCTACAGGGTTCTCAGAAGCTGTTGCGATGGCAAAAGCAGGAGAAGCTAATATCATTGGTGTGACGTCAGATAAGCGTGTTGGTGCATTGCCAGAAGCTAAGACAATGCAGGAACAGGGTATTGACACCTATTTTGTTAACTGGCGTGGTTTCTTTGCAGCACCAGGTTTGCCAAAAGATAAATTGGTAGCGTATCAGAAGGCCATTGATAAAATGTATGGCACTGATGAGTGGGAAGCTGTTCGCTCACGCAATGGCTGGGAAAACATCCATAACCCAGGTGCAAAGTTCATGACATTTCTTGAGCAACAGGAAAAAGATATTAGTACCCTAATGAAGAAACTTGGTTTCCTCTAGGATTGTTATCTATCATGTGTCTGGCCCTTGTTAATGGGGCCAGACAGCTTTTTTAAAAAGAGGGTAATGTCATGGCGTTAGATCGATATATCGCCCTTATTATTGCAGTTATTTTTTTAATTTATGGTTACACCGCTTTTTTTGAAATGGATGGCCTGTTGCCGCCAATTCTCAAAAGAAACCCTATTTGGCCCTCTACCTTCCCAAAAATTCTGTCTGTCATTGGCGTGCTTGCCGCTCTTTCTGTTGTCATTAATCTTGAAAAAGCAGGCAAACAGATTGGTGACGATTTAGATATCGCAAATTGGCGTGAATATAAGGTTGTACAAGCATTGCTGCTGATTGGCGGCATGGTGCTTTATGCTCTGACATTGCGGAGCCTTGGATTTCTTGCATCAACATTCATGTTTCTTATAGGCGGAAGTATTCTTCTGGGTGAGCGCCGGATTGTCAGGTTGGCTCTCATCACCGCTATTGCAAGTTACGGCATATGGTATCTGGTGGATACAGTATTAGGAATTTATATGACGCCCTATCCACGCTGGTTAGACCTCTAAGGGAGCAAAATAGATGTTAGAAGGATTTCTTATTGGTCTTGAAACAGCGTTATCAATCAAAAACCTGCTTATGGTCATTGGTGGTTGTATCATAGGAACATTTATTGGCATGTTGCCTGGGCTTGGTCCTATGTCCATCATTGCGATTATGATCCCTGTGGCGATTTCTATTGGCGACCCGTCAGCTGCAATTATTCTGCTTGCCGGTGTATATTATGGCGCTGTTTTTGGTGGCTCAACCTCCTCTATTTTGATTAATGCGCCCGGTGTGGCATCAACTGTTGCAACAAGCTTCGATGGTTATCCGATGACCCGTCAAGGCAAAGCAGGCAAGGCGTTAACAATTGCAGCCATTGCATCTTTTGCAGGCGGGACAATCGGGGCTATTTTGCTGGTGCTTTTTGCGCCGGCACTGGCGTCTGTTGCCTTGCTGTTTCATTCCTCTGAATATTTTGCGTTGATGGTTGTTGGGCTGTCAGCTATTGCAGCTTTTGCCGGGACTGGGCAGATAACCAAAGCAGTGCTGATGACGATTGCCGGCCTTGTGCTTGCGACTATAGGAGAGGGCGCACAGTTTAACATGCCGCGCTTTACAATGGGCATTATGGACCTTCAATCGGGCATTGGCTTTATCACATTGGCAATGGCAATGTTTGCAATTCCAGAGACGTTATTTCTGATTTTGGATCCAAACCGCTCTGGCAAACCAGATGAAAAGCAATCTGAAATTACTAATCTGCGGATTACCAAAGATGAGGCAAAACAAATTACACCCGTAATTGCACGCCAATCTTTGCAAGGATTTTTAATTGGGGTGATGCCAGGGGCCGGTGCGACTATTGCGTCGTTTCTGGGGTATGCTGTGGAACGAAATTTAGCCTCTCCAGAGGAAAGAGAACAATTTGGAAAGGGATCGGTAAAAGGTCTTGCGGCGCCTGAGAGTGCAAATAATGCAGCCTGCACCGGGTCTTTTGTGCCGTTACTCACGCTTGGTATTCCAGGCTCTGGGACGACTGCGATTCTTCTGGGGGCACTGATTGCTTTAAATGTATCGCCGGGCCCACGCCTGATGGAGGACCAACCTGAGATTTTCTGGTCTGTGATTCTCTCGATGTATTTTGGCAATTTGGTATTGTTGATTTTGAACCTACCTCTCATTCCTTATATTGCTAAGGTTTTGACTGTTCCGCGTACCTTCCTTATTCCGTTTATTTTGTTCTTCACATTAATGGGCGCTTATATCGGGCAGAATAATGCAACAGAATTATTATTCCTTGTGGGATTAGGTGTTACTGCGACGATATTACGATTTGCTGCCTTTCCCCTCGCTCCGCTGCTCATTGGGTTTATTTTGGGCCCGATGCTCGAAGATAATTTCTCGCGCGCGACACAGCTTTATGATGGCATTGGATTTATGTGGGAGCGTCCTATGACGACAGCGTTACTTCTTATCGCCATTTCTTTGATTGTGTTGCCAGCTTGGCGGTCTCGCCGTGCGGCGGTGAGCTTAAAAAAGGGATAGTTATGAGCATATAAAGTGAAGTTCATCGCCTTTTCCAAACACCGTTCAGCGACTATTTCTAGCTGTCCTGCTAGCGTTTCGTAGTCGCCGGCGCTCGGGCCGAGTTTGCTAATATTGGTGCGTAGTCAGGGCTGGGTCCTAAAAATTAGTCTGGTCCCCACCTTTAAGAGCCAGCATGTCTCGGGCCTCGTCGGGTGTCGCAACTTGTAGTCCAAGACCTTCGATAATCTGACGTACTTTCAAGACTTGCACAGCATTTGATGTCGCTAGTTCACCTTTGCCGGCCCATATGCTGTCTTCTAAACCAACGCGCACGTTACCGCCAAGAGCAGCTGCTTGAGCTGCAATACGAAATTGGTTTGCACCAGCTCCAAGAACAGACCACTTATAATCCGTGCCAAATAAACGGTCTGCGGTGCGTTTCATATGCATTACATCTTCTGGATGTGTTCCTATGCCGCCTAATAAGCCAAAAACGGACTGAACAAAAAATGGCGCTTTGATTAGTCCACGGTCAGCAAAGTGAGCTAAATTATACAAGTGTGAGATATCATAGCACTCAAACTCAAACCTCGTGCCGTTCCCGTAACAGGTTTTTAATACATACTCGATATCTTTGAACGAATTCCTAAAAACTAGATCTCGTGAACCTTCTAGATGTTCATGCTCCCACTCGAATTTAAATTCCTTATAGCGCGCTAACATAGGGTATAAACCAAAATTCATTGACCCCATGTTAAGTGAGGCAACTTCGGGTTTGAACGTTGCTGCTGGTTTCACTCTTTCTTCAACAGTCATGTATGGGCTACCACCAGTGGTTATATTGATAACCGAATCTGTGCCTTGTTTGATGCGCGGTAGAAAAGACTCAAAACCTTCAGGCGTCTGGTCTGGCTGCCCTGTGAGTGGATTTCTTGCGTGGAGGTGTAATATTGCTGCTCCTGCTTCTGCTGCGGCAATTGCCTCTTTTGTGATCTGGTCTGGAGTAATTGGCAGATGGGGCGACATTGTTGGCGTATGTATTGCGCCAGTAATCGCGCAAGTAATTATAACTTTATTGTTATTTTTATTTTTCGTATTCATACCGTTATCCGAAAGTTTACCTGGGTGTTTTAGGGGGTTAGTTCAAGGAATGTTCAGTGCATGTCAAAAACGTAACTCTTGAGATTTCATAGTTCTGGGCACTATCTTATTTAATTTCATCAGAAAAGGAGTTTATTAATTCATCGTAAGACCGCGTGATGTCTTCCGTTAAAGCCGCTCTTGCGCCCGGTATGTCATGGGAAGAAACTGCGTCGATAATTGCCTTATGGTTGTCATTCGACCATTTAAATCTGCCAACCCACTTCGAATGATATAAAATTGGGCTAACCTTTAACCAGAGATTGTCAATAATTTGCATTAGTACTGGCGAATCAGACTGTTCGTAAAGTCGGAAATGAAATGCATAATTTCGCTTTATGAAACTTTGAATATCGTGTCTTTCTTCTGCATCAATTAACCCATCAAACAAAACTAGCAAATCTTTTATAAAATCCTTGTTGCTGTTTTTAATGGACCACTCGACAGCTTTCGTTTCAACTTCCAATCGAACATTTCGAAGGTCAGTAAGGTTTTTAATAGTCACCTCAGGAACACCTACTGAACGTCCAGAGACATTTGATAAAACACCCATAGCCTGCAAACGCATGAGTGCTTCACGGACGGGCATAGGGCTTATATCGAAAGCCTTGGCTATCCGAGCAACTGGCACTGACTCCCCTGGATTAAATTCACCTTGGCGCAACATAGTACATAATCGTTCATAAACCTGATCATGAAGTTTATCTTTTTGAATTGGTTTTTGCTTTTCGAACATTATTGTACCTTGGCCTAAGAAATCAGAATTAGTTAGAGCTAACCGGGGAACTCAGTGCATTAGGTTCCTCTCAAAATTTAACTAATTCAACCTACCTTTTTGTTTTTGTACAAGTGATAACATCATCTTCTGGTCTCTATCTTTACATGACTTATCAAGGTTTGAAATTGGGTGCTTTTTTACAAGACTTTCTTCAAGTCCCTTCTCTAGAGCCAAGGACCAGTCAGTTTTATCTCCCGTATTTGAGAACATTTTCCGATACATAGGACCATATCTTTCTATGTACTGTGCTACGCCAAGCGGCGCATTCAGATGAATTGACTCAAAAGGCCCCATTAAAGACCATCGAAACCCTAATCCATCAGTGACAGCTTTATCTATGTCTTCATAAGACGCTACGCCATCAGCGAGTAGTTGAAACGCTTCAGTTAAAAGAGCTCCTTGTAATCGATTGAGAATAAAACCTTCGATTTCTTTTTCCAAGACTATCGGCGTTTGCCCGGATGCAAACATTATCTTCGAGGCTGTTTCTAAAACTGACTTATCTGTCCACTGAGAGGGAACAATTTCAACGGCAGGAATGAGGTGAGGCGGATTAATAGGATGAACAACCAAACATCTGTTGCGTCCCTTTGCTTCAGCTGCGTACGAAGACGCAGGAATCCCAGATGTGGAACTGCCTATCGGGACACCTTCATCAGTATATTCATCGATTGCTGCGGTAAGTTTTGATTTGATTTCTAAATCTTCGGGGCCACATTCCTGCACATAACAGCTACCTCTTAAAGCATCCTCAAGGCCATTTTCTAAGGTAAGATTTAACATCATTTCTGCAATTAGATGTTGGTTTACCAATCCGAATGATCCGAGCTCTTTGATTTTATCCTCAATTCCTAACTTAGCGTGTTCTGTTATCTTTCTTTTTTTATCATATATTTTTACGTTAAAACCGGCACGTAAAAATACTACGGCCCATGCCTGACCAATCAGCCCACACCCTATAATGGATATAATTTTCTTAGAATTATTATTAAAATCGTCAGAAGCATTTGTCATGAAATTGAAGACGCCCTTAATATTTTGTAAATCGCTAACTTATATCCGAGTTTTCTCTGTAGCTACATGAATTTACATGAAAGTAATTTATATTTGATCTAATAATTGATTTTTGATCAAAAATCAATTTAGATAGTTTCATAACCATAAAAATGGAGGAAACTATGAATATGTTTAAAACGGTTGCAACTTCGATAATTGCTTTAGGGCTTCTATCCGGAGTGGCTGCTGCTCAGAATACTAAACTTTCTATACAGACACATTATGGACCTGAAACGTTGTCAGGTAAGCTCATCGGTAACTATGTAGATGATGTTCAAACAATGTCTGGCGGCGAAATTGAGATAGAAGTCTTTTATTCGTCTTCTGTAGTCAAATCAGTTGAAACTTTTGATGCTGCTGCGAGCGGAATTATTGATTGCGACATGACTGGCGGATTATATCAAGTCGGCAAGAATTCTGCCTTCCAATTTGCTGCTGATATTACTGGCGCTTATTCAACACCATATCAGCAGCTATCTTGGTTGTATTATGGCGGTGGCCTTGAAAAAACTCAGCCCCTTTATAACAAATATGGCATGCAATTAATTGGATGGTTCATTTATGGTCAGGAATCTTTAGTATCAACGCGTCCAATTGGCAGCGTAGAAGATCTTCAAGGGTTCAAATTCAGAGCGCCTCCAGGCATGATTACTAAAATATTTGATAAACTGGGCGCCTCCCCGATTGTAATGGATTTTACAGAAATCTTTACTGCTTTGGAAACAGGTATTATTGATGGTGCGGATGCCTCAGGTTTCGCAAATAATGTGGGTCTTGGTCTATACGACTTAGGAAAACACTCTAACTACCCTGGTTTCCACTCAATGCCATCTGATCATTTAGCCTGTAACAAGGGTGTTTGGGATAATATGCCTGAAAAACATCAGCGCATAATGTTAGTGGCTATTGAAAAGCTCGCACTTAGAAACTCCTTAGCTTTTGAAGTTAAAAATGCTGAAGCTGTGGCAGCTGCACCAGCTAATGGTGTAACAATTTATTCTTGGTCAGAAGAAGAACTCGCCAAGTTTCGTGCAGCCGCAACAGAGGCTTGGGTTGAATTTGCTGATACACCAGAAGCAAAAGACCTCGTGCAATCTCACAAAGATTTCATGAAAAAACTTGGTATCATCTAGTTAAAAACCTCCGTGAGATGCGCGCATTTTTCATGTGTTGTGCGCATCCCTCCCAAGGTGATGCGCGTATTGAATGCGCGCATCATCAAATTCGAATATTTCTTTAAGGAGGAAGTTTATTGGAGGATAAACACGAAAATGCCCTCGAATGGCTAATCCCATTTGCATTTATTTTATGCGCTGGTTGGATAACATGGCATTTGCCGGCATTTATCCTAACATGTTTTCCACCTGAAGATGCCTCGAATTACGACAAGCTGAGTGCACTTTTTGATCGTGTCGATGTTACCCCCCATTTTTACCGACTATTCGGCGGCTTTGCCGATGTTATAGATTGGGGAGCGCTCATACTTTTACCAATTTTAGGATATTTTGGCATGCGCACCGTGCGCCGGGCGTCGATGGAATTTGAAAATTGGACTGCAGCAGATCGCTTGGCAGTATTTGTAGGGCGTATAACAATGATGCTGGTCATCTTGCTTTGTACTGTGATGCTGTACGAAGTGTTTCTTCGTTATGTTCTCGAAGCCCCAACACTTTGGGCAAACGAATTATCTCTATGGCTTGCTAGTATTGTCTTTCTTTGCGCTGGACTCTATACGATGCAACAAAGAAGTCACATTCGTATTCTTATTTTATACCAGGCATTACCTCGAAGCCTTCAACATGTTTGCGATATCTTCTCTACATTAGTCATCGTAACATTTACCTTCTTCCTCTGCTATGGCGGCTACGGAGAAGCGTTCGCTAAATTCTACCGTTGGGAAACATTCGGAACAGCCTTTGATCCGCCAATTCCTGCAACCGTCAAACCTTTAGTTCTTCTAATCACAGTTTTGGTAGCAGTGCAGGCAGTCATTAACTTGATTTCGGACTGGAACGATGAATCAGTAAACTATTCAGCCGCTGATGACATTGATGAAGAAGAAATTGCGCGTCTTAAAGCGACAATTGGCGATGACAAAACTATAAATCAGCCCTCAGGGAGACACTGATGGATATTGGAACAATCTCAATAATTCTTTTATTGGGGCTTATGCTGCTCCTTGCTACCGGGGTGCCACTTGGTTTTGCATCGGCAATTCTTGCAGTTGTAGTCCTTGTTATGAAATTCGAACCACAGCTTTTGTCGAATCCGTTAGCCTTTGGAGATGGGATACTTACAGGTAGGCCAGGGTCTGGACCATTAAATATATTGGCCCAGAAAATATACGGGTTATTGACAGATTATGTTCTGATTTCCATTCCACTATTCATCTTCATGGCTGCGCTATTAGAACGATCAGGTATCGCAAAAGATATGTATAACTCGCTTAATATCTGGCTTAACCGGACCCGTGGCGGGATTGCAATTGTTACATCTATAATGGCTGTAATTATGGCTGCTATGTCTGGCATTATAGGAGGCGAAGTTGTGCTCTTAGGCCTCATTGCCCTCCCCCAAATGCTTAGGTTAGGATACAATCAAAATTTAGCAGTTGGAACAATCTGTGCATCTGGTTCTCTCGGTACAATGATCCCGCCATCAATTGTTCTTATTATCTACGGCTTAATTACTGAGACGTCTATTAAAGCGTTATTCACCGCATCTTTCTTGCCTGGCTTCATGTTAGCCTCCTTTATCATCACTTATATCATCGTCAGAACACAATTGAGGCCTGAGGATGCACCATTGCCTGAGCCTGTTGAGGGCGAGCCACAAGGGTTAGAAAAATTTAAGCTTTTCTCAGCATTTATGGGGATACTGACAGCTGGTTTTGCCACTGTGTTATTCTTGCGGGCCTTGTTTTTTGAATTGTCTGGGCAAAATGCTGCAAATAAAGCAGAACCATTTGCTTTTGGAACAGCTGATTGGCTTCCCTGGTTTGGTGGCGTTGCTTTCATCGCATTAATAGTGATCTTTGGCATATTGGGGCGAGACCGCGTTGTCAAAGGATGGTCGATGGGAAAAGGATTGGTCCCGCCGGTTGTCGTGATAGGCGTGGTTATGGGATCAATTTATGGGGGTATTACTGGTATCACAGAAGCTGCTGCTATGGGCGCTTTTGCGGTGTTAGTTATCGCTATTCTTCGCGGTGAGGCATCTTTCAGTCTGGTATGGGAGAGCTTACTGCGCACGTTGAAGTCTACTGGAACTATAATTTGGGTAACTATAGGCGCTGCTGCCCTTGCTGGGGCCTATACGATTGCTGGAGGTCCAACATATGTAGCCGATTTTATCGTGGCATCAGAATTGCCAACAATGGGCGTTTTGCTTGCTATGATGCTAATTCTTTTGTTCATGGGAGCTTTCATGGATTGGGTTGGCATCGTACTGCTAATAATTCCAGTATTTTTACCCATTGTGCAACGACTACCAATTGAAGAGATAGGCATATTTGGTCAACTTGAGCCGCGATATGTAGCAATCTGGTTTGGCGTTGTCTTTTGCATGAATATGCAGGTGAGCTTTTTGAGTCCTCCTTTCGGCCCAGCAGCTTTTTACTTGAAATCTGTGGCCCCTGCACATATTAGCCTGACTGATATTTTTAGAGGGTTTTTTCCTTTTATCGGTATTCAGTTATGTGCGTTGGCAGTCTTATTAATCTGGCCATCAATCGTAACATTGATGCTAAAGTAAAAAAGACACCTAAAAGCTAGGCCTTGCTCTTCTGCAGTTAGACCTAGGGTAAGGGGTCATTTAACTCATCAGCTACTGAAGGGGGATGAAATGGATTTAGAGCTACAGGGCTTGCGTGTTTTTGTGAGTGCAGGAGCTAGCGGAATTGGCCTAGCGATTGTGGAGAGTTTTTTACAAGAGGGCGCGCAAATTGCAACCTGTGATGTAGATGAGGCTAATCTCAACCTTCTGGCGCAAAAATATCCTAATATCCATACTTACCTGTGTGATGTATCTGACAGTGCTGCCATTCAAGATGTTATCCATAGCGCTGCTGCAAAAATGGCAGGGCTTGACTGCCTTGTAAATAATGCTGGCATCGCTGGACCGACAGCAAAGATTGAAGATATTGACGATGCAGCTTGGCAGAGCTGCCTTGATATCTGTCTAAACGGACAATTTTATTGCGTTAAAGCTGCGCTCAGTTATTTGCGGCAAAGTGAGAATGCCTCAATTATTAATTTATCTTCTGCAGCAGGCAAATATGGTTTTGCCTTGCGTACTCCCTATGCAGCAGCAAAATGGGGTGTTATCGGGTTGACCAAATCCCTTTCGATAGAATTAGGAGAAGATAATATTAGGGTTAACGCGATACTGCCTGGTTTCGTGGCAGGAGATCGTCAGAGGCGTGTAATGGAAGCCAAGTCCCAGCAATTTGGAGTACCGTTCACAGAGATAGAAACGGCAGCTTTTTCTTTTTCTTCATTGAAAGATTATGTAACTGCCCAGCACCTAGCGGATCAAATCCTTTTTCTGGCTAGTATGCGTGGAAGGATGATTAGCGGGCAAGCATTGTCTATTGATGGGGATACCAAGATGTTGATTTAAGACAGTTCAGAATACGGGCTAACTTCGCTATTTAATATTTCAGCAGAAGTCTATAGCCATATTAGATGACACATCCCCACCAAAAAAAGTACTGAGTTTTATTGCTCCCAGTGTCACCAGTAACTAAGGGTGTTATGGGCCTGTTGTGGTTGAGCGCCGTAATCATGGTCTGTGCCCCTAAGCCTTCGGGTAAACTTATATGGCTAGTGAAAGCAGGAATAAGCAATTTTGTCCCAGCTTTATTTTTCTGGTTTATCGTTC
>Ga0115008_10005620_pt1 | contig 10349 bp, 6 predicted proteins | sample FraStrMetagenome_FD_87164 | JGI IMG/M metagenome (GOLD analysis project Ga0115008, IMG submission 87164) | Marine eukaryotic phytoplankton communities from Arctic Ocean - Fram Strait ARC3M Metagenome | ecosystem: Environmental > Aquatic > Marine > Oceanic | place: Fram Strait | collected 2012-06-18
TCCAACCGACGACGACGACGACGAATGCTTGCACTGCAAAGATACGAGACAAATGTGCCGTCCTTCCAAGATGCGATCGCCGCCCCAATACCCACGAGCGTAACTCTCGATCTTCCCTCCTTCTTCGTTGCCTCGTCCCGAGTGAGGTTGAAGATTTTGGACCCAAAGGACCGATGCAAAATATCTCAATGCGACCACAACAACGGAGGAGCAGGGAACGACAATGCCGCCGCCGCCGTCGCTACCCAAAGTCGGCACATCATGTGCCGATATGCCTCCATCACAACTACCCAACGTCAGCAGCACCGCTTGGAGAGCGGCACCGCAATCTCATCATCTCATGATGGGCTTACCTGAAGAGCAAGTGCAATGGAGAGAGAGGCGTGGTGGCTTTGGGTGGAGGGGCGAGGGCTCTACTATTTTCCAGTCGTTTTATCTCTTCGCCAAACAGCGGAGGCACCACTCGATTTTCTTTGGCAACCTTTTGGACCGGTTTTCGATTGAAACGGACCGGCTGTCGAAGTTTGTTAAGCGGTAAATCTACTTGACAATTGTTTTTATTCATGTATAGATCTCTATAAATCAATATTTATCATCTTATCAACCTCGTGATCCAATCGCAATTTTGGGCGGCATCAACTCGCACTTTCTCGGAAACTTTTCCGCAAAACGGACACAGAACTGACGACCAAAGATCAGTTTCGACCATACTAAAAGAGTGTTTGGGACAATTACTCGGCCCCAACCGACGGAAACCGACCGAAAGAGACGAGATCGGACCGGTTCGGCATCATCGACGCGAGTCGGCCTCGCCAGCATTGCCACATCTTCGGATCCGGATACGTTTTATCTTCGTCAGTCGAAAAATCGGCGAGATCAGTCGTCTTTTCGAGGGGCTGAAAGCCAGCGACCAAACTGCTCAACTTTCCCCGTTCCCTCCAACGCAACGGCCTCCCACCACCGCAGCATAACTTGGTTGAGGTAAGACTATCACCGCCACCCCCCATGGCCACGAGGAGACGGACGATGGACGGGAGGCTGGCAGAGGACGCGATGATATTGATCGATACTCGGAGGCAAAGTCGGGTGGCATCGGCCGTCGCCGCAGGAAAGCCCCGATTCATTCGTTGGGTCGGATTTGGGAAGCGAACGCGAAGCGAAGGATGCTTCTGGAGACATGAGAGGGGAGAGTCTTGGCAAGATACTACTCGAAGTGTCCATGAATGGCATGCACGAGAGACTTTGGAATTATTGCACCGTATCTTTTGATGCAGCTTCTCGACTTGCACTCGATGGTCAGACTGGGGCGCAGGGCCCACACTCCTTTCAATCCATCGCCCGACATCATTGGCCTGTGGAGGGAGCACTATTTGATTTCATCGAACTTTCCATAACACATATATCCTCACCCACACCCCTCCTTCCTTTCTCTCCAACATCTATTTCCGCACACAGCCATTTTCCAGCACTTCATATCAAAATAGAAAAATGATTGGACGTTACGCCGTTCTTGCTCTCTCCCTCCTCGTCGGAGCCGAGGCCGCTGGCCCCGACAAGGCCATGCAGGCCCACATGTCCCGCCTTATGCGCGGCGCCAAGCCCACCAAGAACTCCCGTATGCTCGAGCAGAACGGGGAGGACTACATTCCCGACATCTCCGGCTACTCCCTCCGCTTCGAGCAGTGCCAGTTCGTCAAGATGTACGACGACGAGTTGGCCGAGGACGAGGACGCCACCACCGTCCTGGGCACCAAGCGCTTCGTCGTCTTCAAGCTCTGCCCCACCGACGGAGACTGCTCCTCCAACTACGGCGAGTACGCCGTCATGATGGAGGACTACCTCGAATCCATGGTCGAGTACGCCCAGGAGGCCCAGGAGACCATGTGCGAGGAGTGCGAGGAGAACTGCCAGAACGACAACGGACGTTTCCTCGAGGAGGCCCAGCAGGACGGACAGGACCAGCAGGACGGACAGGACCAGCAGAACTACAACTACAACTACAACAACTACGACTGCGAGTGCATGGATACCTGCTACAAGATCGAGAACATGGAGGAGAACGGCTACATCGACGCCACTGAGTTCCTCGAATGCCAGGCCGTCTACGAGGACAACTACGGCAACCAGCTCTTCGCCGGCCCCTACTGCTCCGGTGGTGAGAAGATCAAGATCGGCGTCTTCACCGACGAGGAGTGCATGTTCCTTGACTCCTCCAAGGACGTCGAGGACTACCTCCAGGACGACGATGGTTACTCCATGAAGCTTTCCCATGCCCTCCTTAAGACCACCTACGACCGCGAGACCGCCGTTTCCTGCCTCGTCGTTGATGAGGATGAGAACCAGGACAACAACAACAACAACAACAACAACAACCAGCAGCAGGAGGAGGCCGAGGTCATGGAGGTCTGCCAAAATCTTTACGAGACCGCCGCCAAGTGCGAGAAGACCCACGGCTTCGACAACAGCTACTCCCAGTACGCCAATTACGAGAACCAGCTTGCCCAAGAGTCCACGGTGTGCAACTACATCTCCTCCCTCAAGTCCGGCAACTACAACGAGCAGGGTGACATCATCGTCGGATCTGGCGGTGTTACCACCCGCTCCGGCGGCACCAAGCCCACCGGTGGCCAAAAGTTTGCTCTCACCTTCTTCATCCTCGGCACCGTCGGTCTCGCCGTCTACGCCGCTATGCTCCACTCTCAACTTACCAAGGGCGCCAAGGCCGACCTCTCGAAGCAGGGCGGTGCCATGGCTTAAAAGCATTTCGCGAAAATTTCCAATGTACAATAATTTGAGAGAGCGCCTTCCTTCCCTGCGGTTCAATAATGGCTTGATGGAGAGGGGTGTGTGTGATCTCACTCGGAATGCTCTTTAGGGTCGGTCCCTACAAGTAATCCATTCGACAAAAAACATCTGCGCCGCTTCTGGTGAACGCGGCAGCGAAATGCTCCACCCTTTATGTTCTTTTTAGTAATATAATTAAATTGACTTTACACACGCGAAAGTAATTCTTGTAGATCTACTAGGACGGTAGATCAATGCAGAGCAGAAGAGCATGCAGCAGACAGAGCGGGGAGAGACAGAGAGAGATGTGGTGGACAAAACCCCGAAATCGCAATAGAATCACCTGATCACCTGGCCGCGGCGTTTGGTGCGGTGGCGTGGTGGGTGGTATGGTGCGGGTGGTGAATGGGCCAGGATGGGCTTCGCTTCTTGTATCTTGGTATCTTTATTATTGGTACTTGGTATGGCATCGTGATATCCGTGATACCAGTGATATCGTGATAGCCTACATGTATCGTGATACTACCAGTAGACTGGAAGTCTCTAGCTAGCTAGCTAGTATAATAATAAGTCAAGTACGATGGTTCTCCCACCCGTCGAGTCTTCGCCGGTGTTGCTCTTCCGCTTCACGTCGAAGGCGGACAAGGAATTGATTGATGCCGTTAAGGAACGGCTGCAGGATGCCGGCCTTCTGGTCGTCACAAACGATACGACGACTGACGGGCAAGTTCTTCTTGGTCTGTCAACGACGCAGACGGAGATTGAGCGGGAAGCCGAGCTCGTGAAACTTGTGAAGCCGACGACGACACCATTGGTTGGTTTCGGCTCTGTCGCAACGGACGGAACCCTTCGCAATAATGCCATTCACGAGCACTTTACTGCGGCCGGGAAAGAGAATTTTGTGCGTTTCCCCGACACGTACCCGAAGGATGTCGATGCGATCACGGAATATGATTCCTTCGGCCTCTTCACATCGGCCAACCGGGCCATGTTGGTGTGGTCGATACTGGACAGTGTCAATGTGCTCCCAGCGGAAAAACTGACCTCAAAGTTATCACGAAAGCTGGATGATCTGGGCGTACCTTACTTGCATTCACGGCACTATTATTACCAGAACCTGAAATCGATGGGATTCTCCAAAGTCAATCTAAAGATTGGAGACGACGACGACCAGGAGCGTAGCTCTCAGTCACTTCGGCACGTGTTGCAGGACTCAGGCCTTGTCGATGTCGTTGCTCCAAGCCACATCCCGCACATACAAAACAAAATAGTGGAAGAGACGCTCAATTTACGATCAGGTGCGCCTTTGATGGCGATGAGGGATTACTATGGAGAAGAGATTGCTTTCTACTTTGCCTGGATGCATCACTTTTCGTCTTGGCTCATCTTTCCTGGGTTACTTGGACTCACAATCTACACTTTGCGACTCTACCGAGGTGACACTGTCGATGTCTGTGATTTAACTCCTCTTCATGGCCTCTTTACTTTCTTTTGGGGCGTTCTCTTCCTCCGATACTGGGAACGAGAAGAGGCGCGTCTATCGTGTGCCTGGGGCACATACGGAGATACTCTCGCAAAGAAGAAGTACGGCGCACGTCCAGAGTTTGAGGGAGAGCTGAAACCCTCTCCTGTCACGGGAGCCTTGGAAAAGTACTACAGCCCCACGAAACGACGTCTTAAATATGTTGTGAGTGCGGTGGTCACATCAATTCTCTTGGCCGGTGCCGGCTTTGTTATGATACTTTCTTTGAACCTTCAAGGATATGTCCGACCGCGAGATGATCGAGGACGTTGGGGACAAGATCATGACCACCCGTTCTACTATCCCATGCTTGCAACCTTTGCAGAAGAAGGAAACGTTTTCGATGCAGCCTCCCATTGGAAATGCTTCTTGCCGGTTATAATTCATGTCCTTGTAGTGATGACTATGAACAAATTGTATCGCCGAGTGGCAGAAAAACTTACCGACTGGGAGAACCACGAGACAAAGATTGGACACGAGAATAGCCTCATCATCAAGCGATTTCTCTTTGAAGCTTTCGATGCCTACGTGATATTGTTCTATCTGGCCTTCTTCGAAAAGAATATAACGAAATTGCGAGGTGAATTGGTGTCGGTGTTTAATGTGGACACCTTTCGTAGGCTGCTTGTGGAATGTGTGTTGCCCCTAGTGATGCAGCGCCTGAGCAAGGACAAAGATCATCTTGCGAAGATGAGGAAGAAGACCGACAGTAGTGATACCAGTGATGTCGATACCTCTACAAGGTTAACTTTGGAATCAGACCGTGACGAATATGAGCAATTTGATGACTACCTAGAAATGCTGATCGAGCTCGGTTATGTAATGCTCTTTGCTTCTGCATATCCTCTTGCAGCATTCATTGCCATCTTTTCCAACTACGTCGAATGCCGAGCCGATGCGTGGAAACTATCTCGTGTCTGCCTGCGACCCAGAGCCATCCGAACAGACTCTGTTGGCACTTGGAAGCTCTTGATGAAGGTGATTATTTGGGGATCGGCATTGACCAATTGCCTCATATTCTGCTTCACAAGTCGACAAATGTACCAATGGATGCCCGACGCCTTCAGCTACGACGAAAGCACCGGCCATAAATCATTCGTTGCAGGAAAAGGCTGGATTGTTGTGTTGACACTGTTTGGGATTGAAAGAGCTCTTCTCGTTGCCGGGATATTGATAACGCTGATTGTTCCATCAGTACCAGAAGACGTGGCCCGATTGGAGGAGCGCCGCCAATTTGTTCGTGAGCAAGCCTCGCAAAAGATTCGGAGTAGCAGTTTCCTGAAGAAGAAAATGGACGAAGGCTCGATCGGGTCGATTATTACTGTCGACAAAGATGCATAGTACATGTAGCTACGTAGCTACATATACTACGTGTAGTAGGAATCTCTAAAGAAAGTTCAATGAAGATAAGCAGATAGTTTGGGTTCGAACACTGCAGGCTGGCACCAAAATCAAGATTATGAACATATCGGTAACTGAAGGCAGGAGATAAAAAAGCTTTTCCACTACAATTGTCTTAGAGATGCTGATTATTGAACAAAGACCCATAACAAAGTAGGCTCTACGTTTTCTTGCTACCGAGTTTCACTCTTAAGCTGATTTCTTTGTCTTAATTCCTCCTCTTCGGCATCAAGATCCTCCTGCGTCATCCCCTCATCACTTCCGTTTAGCTTGCTATCCCAGTTGGCCTTGTCTCCGCAGTGTTTTCTCTTGAAGTAGCCAGAGGCTTCATTGACCGCCTGTATGACGGCACACGCTGCGAATGCTTCACGAACTTTTCGCACCGGACCTAGCTCTTGCTGCGTCCCATCTGGACTTATCCGATAATCGTACTTGGCGGCAGAATCGGGCGGTGGCAGAAGCATCAGAGGGCTCTCGCAAGTAAATATGTCGTGCGGTACCTTCCTCTTCGTAAAGAAGTACTTGCCCGTGCCGTAACGTTGACAGAAATGTATCACATTCGGGACGGGATACTTGCTGTGATCGGCATGAGCGGCAAATCCGCATACCTCTTCTGCTGGAATCTTATCCACCATCTCCCAACCCTCGCCGCCGTTCATGTCAACGGCACTGACCATGAGCGAGTCCAAACGCTGATGTGGCAATTCATTGTGCGCCGCCGCCAGACAAAAGCCAAACATCTCCGCCAACAGGTTGGGATACTGCTTGTGCACATGTGGCACAACGTCGGTCCAACCAACGGCAATTGTGTGCATATCAGATGCCACGGCCAAATACGGCGGACCGACCGGATAGTGCAGCCGAGCAAACTCGTCGCTGACCTTGAGGGCCGGAGAGTCCTCTCCGACGATCTTGGACACGTCCACGTTCTTCCTCCACTGGTTGCCGAATCCATACGTCTGCCCGAATGGTTTGCCCTTCTCCACCTTCATGTATCGATTGCCCTTGGCGGCATCCTTGGCTGGGAGCTTACCGAGCACGACGTCCCGATCATTGCTGTAGTCCGACGTGATGGGCCGCAAGAAGAGCATATCCGGATCGATGAGGATTACCACCACGTCCTCATCCCTCATCTTGCCGGTGGTCTCGTCCAATCCCATCCCCTCGCCGTGCTCCAACCAGTGCCGCAGACCGAACGGCTTGTTGAAGAATTTTGTAGTGTAGTCGCTCTTCTCTTCGCCGTTCTCGTCGACGACCTTGCTGAAGTGGGGGGTGAAGTGGACGCCGAACCGCGGACTCATTGGCCTCACGTGCTGGTCGAACCAGCGCCGGGCCTCGGCCTCCTCGTCGTCCTTGCAGCCCGACGCTATCCTCGTGACCCGTCCCGGCTGCCCGACGCGCAATGCCGAGTAGAAGAGCAGGTAGGACTGCCAGTGCTGGTACGTCCCGCAGTCGGTGGAGAACACCACGTGCAGCCGCGATCCGAGGTGGTCGGCCAGGTTGGTCGGATCGTCCCTGGGTTCGCCCGCCGGGGACTGGTACGACGACGTGGCCGACGCCGCGTGCAGGGCGGCATCGACCGCCTCCCTGCGCTGCCCGTGCGCCGGATCCAGGAGGGCTTGATCGACGTACTGCGATTTGTCGGTAATATCATTGCCACTGACGATGGCGTTGCCACCACGGATGCTGCCGCCCGCCTTACTGCCGCTACTGCCTTTGCTGGCATCGAACAATCGCTTCATTTCGTTCAGGCCCCGGCGCACCCCCCTCTTCCCCATCATCAGGACGAGGACGGTGGACATCGTGAGCAGGACGATGGCCCACCACGCCAGGGCCGCGGCCGGCCGTCGGGCCTTGCCGCCGCTCTGGTGGCTGCTGCTGCCGGTGGTCCGTCTCGTGCTGCCTGCCGAGGACGACGCCCTGTTGCTGCTGCTGCGTCTCGTGCCGTTTGGCGCCGCCCCCGACCCCGGACGGCCACCGTGCCGAGAGCGGAGGGCGGAGTCGGCCGCGGCCATCGTGCTCTTCTGCTGGTCCGCTGTGCTGTGGCCTTTGGTCGTTGTTTTATGCCGGCCAAGCAGGCAAGCAGGATACGCAGCTTTGGCAACTTTGGTCGTTGTTTTTGGCAACATCGCTTTGCGATATTGGGATTCAATTCGGGACCACGCACATGGTCCCGTTTCCTCAATGTCCCGTGATTTTTTGCAAGCAAGCCTGCCTGCCTTCGCCATCATCACAATCGGCCATCCATTTGCCGAGCGAGCCTCCCTCCGGGCGTTGAGCAAGAGAGAGACAGGCCGGCCGGCGTGGCGTGTGGGTACTGTACCCGTCAGTACCGGTAGTACCTGAAGGGATACTTTGGTGGTGATTCGAGATACCCGACCCTCTGCCCGGCCGGAGCCCCGAGAGTGTTTCGTGCTGCTGAAGTGTTGCGTTGGCGTCTCGGCCCTTCGTTTCAGCAAGCCACCGGCTGCTCCATTTTCGCAGCCCCCCCCCGCCCGACCACATTTTCAGGGTGAGTTTGATTAAAAAATATTCGTGTCCGTATAAAACTTTATGTTCGGGGGCCGAAATGACGAGGAGGACTGCGAAACTGTCAGTCCAGGAGGCCGCCATCCATGGCCAATACAATCCCACTCGAGACCATATATATTCCTAACCTCGTGCGCTCATTATTACCTCTCTTGTATTATTTGTCGTGGTGGCGTCGGTGCGGTTGGATCGATCTTTTCGTGCGTATCTTTTTTTGCGAACATAAAAACACGTGATGTGTTGGACGGCCCAGAACTGAAATTCGGACCACAGACGTAGACGCAGAACGCAGACCGAACTGACCTCGCCCATTCCCTTGACGTGGACAGACATTGCACCGACTTGAGACCATGGCCAGCACCGCCACGACCACCGCGGGCTCCCCCAACAGCGGAAAGGAAAATTCGACGGCGACGACCAAGGCCCTGGCGTTGAGACGGCGTCGGTCCAAGGGGACGATTGCTGGGTATGCTGGAGCAGCAGCAGCAGCAGCAGGAGGAACCGCCGGGACCGAGAGCAACGGCACCGGCGGCGGCAGCAGCTCGGCCAAAGCGAACGGGAACGGAGTCGCAGGAGGCGGAGGATCAGCAGCAGCAGGTGCTGCGAATCCCGACGCGACGAAGGACCCGTCATTAATCGGTGCCAAGGCAGGAGGAGGAGGAGCGGGAGGGGAGGATGCGTCCGGAGGCAGCAGCAGCTCCGACGGTCCGCCCGGCGGCGGCGGCGGCGGCGGGGAGAGCAGCCGGCGACCGCAGCACGCGGCGGCATCGGAAAGCGACGGCATAATAACGCCCAAATTAGAAAGGGGGAGCAGCGGCGCCGCCGGCGGCGGCGGCGGAACAGCACCAGCGGCGGCACCGAAACCCTGCCATTCCAGCCGGATGGCCCTCCTCTGCGCGCAGAATGCCATCTACATGGGAGCCCGGACGCAGCTCGCGCTCTGCCCGCCGGGACGGGCGCGGAGGAAGCTCGCCGGACGGCTGAGGGAGCGGAAGGAGGCGGAACAGATCAGCGGCATCGGCGGTGGCGGTGGCGGTGGCAGCGGCCGGCATCTCGGCGGCAGCCTCGGCGGCAGCGCGAGCACGGCCGCCGGCGTCAGTGCGTCGCTGTCCCGGGGGCGGTTGGGACGGGTGACGTCCGTCTCCTCCTCGTCGGTATCGGCGTCGGCGGCAGCCGCCGCCGCGGCCAGGCTCTTGGCCGAGGATGGGCTCATCATCGAGCGAGCGCTGGGCGAGGACGGCCTGCGCCAATACGACGGGGCCGAGGAGGAATGCCTGGCCAACCCCGACTACTTCGAGAATCAGATCAACAGCGATGGGGAAGAGCTCATCGAGGACCCCTCTTCCGGCGACGACGACGACCTCGACGCCGGCGGGGACGACGCTCGGATCCCCCGTTTGCCGGACCCCGTCGCGGCCCTGCGACCGTACGTCCATCGGGAGCCGTTGTACACCCCCTCCGGATCTGATCCCGCCAGCTCGGCGCAGAACGGGGCCGTTGGGGGCATGGTCGGCGGATCGGCGTCGTCGGGCAAGCTCCCCTTCAATCAGCGCAAGGTGCGGTGGTTCGACAGCGTGGCGGCATCCGACCGGACAGCCGCCCGAGAATACCTCCGAACGGAGCTGTCCAAGCTGCGGAAACGTGACGGGGCGATGCTGATCAAGCATTTGCAGATGGTGCAGAGGAGGGAACGGCGCTTGCTTGAGAAGACAGGTCTGAACGATGTCTCGCTGAGCGATGAAGAGGAGGAAGATGCTCTGCAAGCGATGGACCAGACTGCCGCCGCCCTCGGCGTCACGTCCCTCCCCGATGATATGACGCCAAGTTTGAGCGCTGCCCTGGTACTGGAGAGCCTTTCTCTCAACCAGCTCGAGAGTGTGGAGGGTATGTCCAAATGCTACGATGCCATCGTTGCCGCTGGCACTGCCATCCTTGACGCCGAGCTCGATGGAGGCGCAACGTCGGCCGATGGCACTGCGGTAACGCCTGCTGGGAGTGCGTCCAAGTTCTCCTTCGTCAGTGGCAGTGCAGGACAGTCAGCGTCGAAGAAGAAACCCACGAAATCGGAAATCATGGCGGCTCTGGCGCCAGTGCTCATCACGACACTCGAGCA
>Ga0115008_10005621_pt1 | contig 10348 bp, 14 predicted proteins | sample FraStrMetagenome_FD_87164 | JGI IMG/M metagenome (GOLD analysis project Ga0115008, IMG submission 87164) | Marine eukaryotic phytoplankton communities from Arctic Ocean - Fram Strait ARC3M Metagenome | ecosystem: Environmental > Aquatic > Marine > Oceanic | place: Fram Strait | collected...
AACTAAATTTCCAAAATTTAGCCAAGCTCTTGCGCAAGATCCAGCAACACGCAGAATTTGGTATGGAATAGCTACTGCTCATGATTTAGAAGCCCATGATGGTATGACTGAAGAAAATTTATATCAAAAAATCTTCGCATCTCATTTTGGCCATCTAGCTATTATTTTTCTGTGGACTGCAGGAAATTTATTTCATGTTGCATGGCAAGGTAACTTCGAAAAATGGGTAGAAAATCCATTAAAAGTAAGACCAATTGCTCATTCAATTTGGGATCCACATTTTGGTGAATCTGCATTGAAAGCATTTAGTAAAGGAAATACATACCCAGTAAATATAGCTTTTTCAGGAGTATACCAATGGTGGTATACTATTGGATTTAGAACTAATCAAGAATTATATAGAGGTTCGGTTGGTTTATTAATTTTAGCATCAACTTTATTATTTGCTGGTTGGTTACATTTACAGCCAAAATTCCGTCCAAGTTTATCTTGGTTTAAAAACAATGAATCACGGTTAAACCACCATTTATCAGGGTTATTAGGTGTAAGTTCACTAGCATGGACTGGACACTTAGTACATGTAGCGATACCAGCTTCTAGAGGTGTACACGTTGGTTGGGATAATTTCTTAACAACACCTCCTCATCCTGCAGGCTTAACTCCATTTTTTACAGGAAATTGGACTGTTTATGCGGAAAACCCAGACAGTGTTAATCATATTTACGGAACTAGCAAAGGTGCCGGAACTGCGATTTTAACTTTTTTAGGCGGTTTTCATCCTCAAACTCAATCATTGTGGTTGAGTGATATTGCACACCATCAATTAGCTATAGCAGTTGTCTTTATTATTGCTGGTCATATGTATCGAACAAACTTTGGTATTGGACATAATATGAAAGAAATCTTGGATGCGCATCGTCCTCCAGGAGGCCGGTTAGGTGCAGGGCATGTTGGGTTATTTGAAACAATAACAAACTCATTACACATGCAATTAGGTTTAGCCTTAGCTAGTTTAGGTGTTGCAACATCACTTACAGCACAACATATGTATGCCTTAACACCATACGCCTTCTTATCAAAAGATTTTACAACGGAGGCAGCTTTATATACTCATCATCAATATATTGCCGGATTTTTAATGGTAGGGGCATTTGCTCATGGTGCTATTTTCTTTGTTCGAGATTATGATCCAGAACTAAATAAAAATAATGTTCTAGCTCGTATGTTAGAACATAAAGAAGCAATTATCTCACATTTGAGTTGGGCTTCGTTATTTTTAGGTTTCCATACACTTGGTCTATATATTCATAATGATACTGTAGTAGCATTTGGACAACCTGAAAAACAAATTTTATTTGAACCATTATTTGCAGAATATATTCAGGCAGCATCAGGTAAAGCGGTATACCAATTTAATGTATTATTATCGTCATCTACAAATCCAGCTACAATTGCAGGTAATCAAGTTTGGTTACCTGGTTGGTTAGAAGCTATTAATAGTGGTAAGAATGATTTATTCTTAAAAATCGGTCCTGGTGATTTTCTAGTTCATCATGCAATTGCTTTAGGTTTACATGTAACTGCTCTAATCTTAGTGAAAGGTGCATTAGATGCTCGTGGATCTAAATTAATGCCAGATAAAAAAGATTTTGGTTATAGTTTCCCATGTGATGGTCCAGGCCGTGGTGGTACTTGTGATATCTCTGCTTGGGATGCATTCTATTTAGCTATGTTTTGGATGTTAAATACAATAGGGTGGGTTACATTTTATTGGCATTGGAAACATATGACAATCTGGGCCGGTAATGCAGCTCAATTTGATGAATCTTCGAACTACATTATGGGTTGGTTACGTGACTATTTATGGTTAAATTCATCACCATTGATCAATGGTTATAATCCTTTTGGTATGAATAATCTATCTGTTTGGTCATGGATGTTTTTATTTGGCCACTTAATTTGGGCAACAGGTTTTATGTTCTTAATTTCTTGGCGTGGTTATTGGCAAGAATTAATTGAAACACTTGTTTGGGCTCATGAACGGACACCATTAGCAAACTTAATTCGTTGGAGAGATAAACCAGTTGCTCTTTCAATTGTACAAGCTCGTTTAGTTGGTTTAGTACATTTTTCAGTTGGTTACATTTTAACTTACGCAGCGTTTGTTATTGCATCAACATCCGGAAAATATGGTTAATAAGAAAAATATAAAGAAACAAGTATCTTGTTTCTTTATATTTTTTTAGATTAAAAATATAAACCTAACATATCAGGGAAAAATCGATTTATTTCAATAATAAATCCTGCTGTAAAAGTCATCCATAAAGTTAAAAGAACAGGAGCTGTTGATAAATATTTTTGAAAATTATCCATATGAAGAATCAGTTATAAGTAAATATTATGTAAATCTAACGAGGTGAGACAGTTACATTCTCATCTAAAGCAACTAAATCTCCACTAATTAATTCCTGCCATGCCGATATTGGCCAAATGTAACCAGTTGTCATTATTTTTAAAGCTAATGGAACGTTAATAATAATCTCACTTTCTGTCGGATTTTTAGTCGTGCTAACTGCTCGTACGTATTTTCGGCCTACCCAACCAATCCAACCAGAAATATAAATAAAACCAAACCCTGGAAGAATAAATTCAGCTGCATGACTCCAACGCCCATCGGCAATTAAATGTGGCAAACCATCAGCACCACATAACAACTCTGAACGACTATATTTATCAAAACGAGCTTTTGTTCGTTCTACTTGTTGTTGTAATGCTAAAGCTGGAGGCGTTCCCTTTTCGTATTTACTTATACGTTGTTCTAACTTTTTAACACTAGCTTTTAAACGTTTGTCAAAAGCTACTGATTCACTACATTTAGTTAAACCACCAATATCGGCTACAGCTTGTTTTGGAGTTAAGGTGATTAAAATAAAAAGGACAATATTTATTAAATTAAAATGTTTCATCAAAAAATAAATAAAATTAAAACTATTTTTAGTAAAAAATTTCATGAAAAAAGTTACTCTTACCTATATGATAATGTAGTTTTTAATAAAAAATTATTTTTATTAGTAAAAAAGAATAAAAAATTATTTTACTAATATTTAATAAAAATCTTATGTTCATATAAAAAATTGAATCTAAACATAAAATTTCTAACATATTCAAATAGTTAATGAAACCTAATAGAGATTTTATTAACTATTTGAATGTGATTTAAATGTAAAAAATACTCAATAGTGGGATTCTTAATTATTCAAGATCTTTCCGATTAGGATTTCGTGAAGGATCACTTGATAAAAACCCAAAAATAAATAAAGAAACAAAAAAGATAACTGTTGTATAAACTAAAATTTTTAAAGTTAACATTAAATTTTTCCTAGGAACTATTTCTAATATTATTAATTATACTAAAACATTCAGATTCTGAATAATTTAATTTTTCGTAAAAAAATTTATTGACTAAAATATTTATATTAATGAGTCAAATATGACTTATTACGTTTAATTGAAGAGAAATTATAAAATAGTTTAATTAATTAAAGTATATTTCTAGCCAGAGATTAAAGAATTAAATTTTAATTAAATTTAAATAATAGACCCTTAATTTTTATTCCGATTCTAAAGTTGGAACTACTTTAATTTTATTTCGACTAAGTGGGTAAATTTTTGAAACTGAAATTTCAATTTGTTGATTCGTTTCAAACTCTTTTTTTCGAAAAGAAATAAAACCTTCTATTAAAACATAATCATTAACTTTATAATATTTCATCACATCATTTCCTAAATTTCCCCAAATCGATAAAAAAAATGTATTTTTATTATTTTTTTTTCGGACAGAAGGAAATTGGACAAATAATTCTACCAATGAAATATTATTTTTGAAAAAACTTTGTTTTGGTTGGCAGATAATTTTAACAATAAAATTACTATAATTCATTAAAAAGTATATATAATTTTTTACATTAAATAATAAGATTTTTCTGTTTTTGAACATCTTCAAAATTGATATCTCGCAATCGTTTTAAAAGACGAACGAAATATTCTAAAAAATAATCATCTAACTGTACAATCTCAACAGGGTCAATCTTAAATGTTTTATATAGATCAAAAGTTGACTTTGAAAAATTATTTTCTACATTAAGAATTTCTACGAAAGCTAACCTATCACTAATATTTTGTCCCCATTCAAAAAATCCTAAAAAATTACTAGACAATTTTAAAATAGAAATTGGGATTCGTTTTACTTGTGCAGATTGTCCTGCCAATTGTTCGCATAATTTAATAATTTCTGATGACAACCAGCCTTTTGGTCCACCTAGAAAGAAAGTTTTATTAACAGTTTGTGGAAGTTGTAATGCTCGTAAACAAAATTTTGCAATATCTTGAGTATCCATATAAGAAACGCTGGTATTTTCATTCGTTATCCAAATTGGAAGATCCTCTAAAATTGGTATAGCATATTGTTCGATCAAACCTTGATAAAATCCACTTAACCGAAAAATAGTGTAGGGAATTTTGGATTGTTTTAATTTAATTTCAATTCCTTGTTTCATTTCCATTAAAGGAATATTTGAAAACTGTTCGAGATTTAATGCTGAACAAAAGATAAACCGTTGAATATTGGCTGTTTGACATGCTTCGACTAATGCTAATTTACCATCCCAATCGACTTCTTTAATAGTAGATAAATCATATGGTCTACTGGTTGAAGCATCCACAATCGCAGTAATACCACGTAAACAAGGAGGAATTGTTTCTGGGAGAGTTAAATCACCATAAACAAGTTCCGCTCCCCATTCTTTTAAAAAAGCAGCTTTACGTAAATTTCGGACAAGGCACCTTACTTGATACCCTTTGGTTAATGCTTGAAGTACAACTTGACGACCTAATGTTCCTGTTCCACCAACAACTAGTAAACTCATATATATGTTTTTTATTAGTAAAAAATCTTTAAAAATTCTCTAGTTTATATTTAATTAATCAAAGACAGTACTTTGTAAAATATCTTGCGCTTCGATATTAACTAACTCTTTCTTCGTTAATATTTGACCGCGACTGTCAAATATTCGATTGGCTTGACGCATTCTTGCTCGATCTAAAGCGTTTTTTACACTTCTAGCATTTGCAAATAATGGACGATCTTTTCGAATAGTAATATATTTAACTAACGCTTCTTCTGCGTCAGGTGTTAATTGGTACTGTTGTTCTTCTAACATCATTTTTGAAATTTTTAATAATTCATCTACAGTATAATCGGGAAAATCTATATGATTTGCGATTCGTGAAGACAAACCTGGATTTGATTCATAAAATTTATCCATTGGTTCTTTGTAACCTGCTAAAATTACTACTAGATCTTCACGTTGATTTTCCATTACTTGTAATAAAATTTCAATAGCTTCTGAACCATAATCCCGTTCATTGTCAGGTTTGTATAAGTAATATGCTTCATCAATGAACAATACTCCGCCCATTGCCTTTTTTAAAACTTCTTTAGTTTTAGGAGCAGTATGCCCAATATATTGCCCTACTAAATCATCTCTTGTTACTGTCAGTAAATGACCCTTTTGAATATAACCTAATTGAAACAAAATATCAGACATTTTTAAACCAACGGTCGTTTTTCCCGTCCCCGGACTACCAGTAAATGACATATGTAAACCTGGACTACCAGCTGTAATTCCTAAATTTCTTCTTAACTTATCAATTAATAATAGCGCAGCTATCTCACGTATTCTTGATTTAACAGGTGCTAAACCAACTAACTCATCGTCTAATAAATTTAAGATCTTCGCTATCTCTGTTTTAGCGTACTCTTCTTGCAAATTAACTGTTGCTGTATTCATAAAATTTAGTAAGTTTAATTTTTTCAATCATAACTTTTTATATAGTAAATCGGTTAAACTATAACCGATTTATTAACTTAACGTAAAGATTTAATTTAAATTAAAAGTTTGGAATACTTGAAAGACAGATAAAAGCAAATCCAGCGCTTCCACATGCTCCTACAAAAAATCCACCTTTAAACTGATCCCAAGCTTTTTTAGTTTGTAATTCAGTTGACGATCCAGAATCAGGAGTTTTCTCTTGACCAAATGCTGCTATACCATAAATAGTTAAGCCTAAAGTCAAAATTAGGATTAACCCAATTGTTGAAAGAAAACCTGCAAACAAAGCAATATCAGAATTACGTAGTGGGCCTAATTTAACGAATGGGCCTATTAAAAAATATCCATGTGCCAAACCAATCTCTAAACCTCTTAATAAAGGGGTTAAACCAAACCGGTATGCTGGTAAATTTTTTAAAATAGCTCGTGTCACTGCAGATGATGTTATTGGAGTTGCTAAATGCCCTACAAATGGATCATCATTATAAGGTTTAATAAAGTTAGCCATAAATTTAACTTAAGTTTTAATAAAATTAATAGTAAAATTTTTAATCAGTACAGGCTATTTAAAAATCGATGAAAAATTTTTCCAACCAAAATTTAAATATAGATTACTATATAATATATATTAATATATATAAAAAATTTTATAAACTTCATTTTTATAAACTAAAAGACATTATGATAGTTACCATTGATTACTTTTTATTGTTAGGATTTTGTTTTACGGTGGCTTCAGGTTTATTTTTAGGGTTAAAATCAATTAAGTTAATCTAATGTTTAATTAAAACTCAAAAAATGAATAAAGATATTCGTCAAGATAAAATAATAGGATCTAGACGTTTCAGTAATTACTTCTGGGCTTTTCTTCTTTTTGTTGGGGGTGTTAGTTTTTTATTGGCAGGACTCTCAAGCTATTTAAAGATTAATTTACTGCCCTTTGCAAATACTGTGGAACTAGTTTTCATACCTCAAGGCATCGTAATGATGTTTTATGGTACTTTAAGTTTATCTATAAGTGTTTACACATTATTAACTGTAGTATGGGATATTGGAAGTGGTTATAATGAATATAATAAAATCGAAAATCTTGTTAAAATTGTTCGAAGAGGCTTTCCGGGTAAAAACCGTGAAATACTTTTAACTTATCCATTAAATAATATACGAGCGATTGGTATTAAAATTTCAGAAGGTTTAAACCCAAAACGAATTATTTATTTGTGTTTAAAAGATGAACGAAAGATTCCTTTAACCCCAGTGGAACAACCAAGTACTATATCAAATTTAGAAGAAAATGCTGCTGATTTAGCAAAATTTTTAGATTTAAAATTAGAAAATTTATAATATTTTATTGCTTTTTGTGCTCACATAATTTTATAATGAAGATATGCGGGCATAGTTTAGTGGTAAAACCTTAGCCTTCCAAGCTAATGATGGGGGTTCGATTCCCCCTGCCCGCTCTTGGTTAAGCTTTTGAATGAGCAACAATCATTTTTTTTACAGGAGAATATAATATTATGTCTGGTGGATCTACAGGTGAACGTCCGTTTTCGGATATTATTACAAGTGTACGTTATTGGATTATTCATAGTATAACTATACCATCTCTTTTCGTATCTGGATGGTTATTTATTAGTACAGGCTTAGCATACGATGTTTTTGGGACACCAAGACCAAATGAATATTTTACACAAGATCGACAACAAGTTCCGTTGGTAAATGATCGTTTTAGTGCAAAACAAGAATTAGAAGATTTAACTAAAGGTTTATAAGAGGTAAATTTTATGACAAAAAACATTAATCAACCTGTAGCTTATCCAATTTTTACTTTCCGTTGGCTTGCAATTCATGGGATAGCTGTTCCAACGGTATTCTTTCTAGGTGGAATTACAGCTATGCAATTCATTCAAAGATAATTTAATAATATAGATAAGAGGTAAATTTTATGACAGGTCCAAATCCTAATAAACAAGCAGTAGAACTTAATCGAACTTCTCTGTACTGGGGGCTTCTATTAATTTTTGTTTTAGCTGTATTATTTTCAAGTTATTTCTTCAATTAATCATTCATTATAGATAGGAGTTTTTTTTATGGCTAATACTGGTAGAATTCCTTTATGGCTTGTAGGTTTAGTAGGTGGTTTAGCTGTAATTACAATGCTTAGTTTATTTATTTATGGTGCTTATTCTGGGTTAGGATCTTCACTTTAGTTTTTAAAGTCGAACAATTTGATTCCACTATTATTATATTAGCTCCATATTTGGTAAAAATAAAAGTTAGAGTTATTATGATAATAACTCTAACTTTTATTCTGAACTAATTATTATTTCTTTTTCTTTCGTCTTTTATCTCGATTCCGTTGTTTCTTTGTACCGCGTCCTAAAAATCCCCACCATAATCTTAATGTTTCGCGAAATTTAATATTGTAAAAAATAAAATCATCTTGCCAGGCAGTATATCCACCACTGTAAATACTGTCTTTTGGACGTTTACCTACATGAAGCTCTACACTTTGTGCCAAGAACGGAACATAAAAATATTGTGAAAATAAAGCATGTAACATAGCATACATTACAAAACTCATATGTACGAATGCAATTGCTCCTAAATATATCCGTAAAGATTCGGCCTCTTCAAAACGACCTTCTGGGATTAGAACGGCATAAAGCATTCTACGACCCCTTAAAACACATGAAAATATGTACGTAACAAACGTATTGTACAGTGTTACGAAAGTAAAATGCCAACGTACATGATAGGGACAGTATTTCTTCCCGATTCGTACCAGGCTAGTGTAAGCGACAAATGGAAGTAACTGTCTAATTCTAAGTTTGTAAAACTTTCTAGCTACATCATAAAAATCTGTTCGTATATATTCGTAAAGAGGATCTGTTAAATGTGAAATACGCTCAGGCATCATTTTAAACACAGGTTGTAACCATTCGAAATGGTATATATCTCCTGTCATTCGATTCATCATAGCTCTATTGATCCTTTGCATTGCGACGTATTGAGCTGTTTCTCGGCATAATTCTTCTTCGTCTTGAATACGAGTTAAAAGTGGATTAAATTGAAGAATAGGAAAATATGCTCCAACACAATCATTTAAAGCAGCAGCCCAAAGAAGACAAGAAAACGACCCTATAGCACACATTTTGAAAGACGTTATTATATTGTATTTTATGGAATACACTACAAAACGAATTAAACAAAGGAAAACCATAGTTTTCTGAAATTCGTCAATTGTGAAACCTTTAGAGGTAATTTGAATAAGTTTGTTTATAAAAATCTCGCGATAAGTTGGATCTTGAAATATCGGTTCAAAAGGATCCATTGGAAATTCTATGAAATCGTAGTCATAAGATGTAATATCATCCATGACTGTTAAACTCAATAAGAGTTTTAAGAAAAAAAGCATATGAGTAAGTATAAATTTATCTGTATTAAGTATACATTTTGTAACAATATATATTGTATTGTATTGAGTATAAAATAGCAAGACCTAAGATACAAAAATTATTATATATTAAACTAAATTTTCCTATTTAAAGGAAAAGCTTAATATATAATATTCCTACTATTTACCAAAATCCTAAAGATACAGCTTTATCAATGGGTAAACAAGCCCCGATACCGAACCATACTGCAGTGAAGAATCCAAACAAAAAAACTAAACTGGCAATCGGACGACGAAATGGATTTTGAAATTTGTTTACATTCTCAAGAAAAGGAATTGTAACTAAGCCCAAAGGTACTGCAGCCATAGCTAATACTCCCAATAATTTATTAGGTAATACTCGTAATAAATTAAATGTGGGGAAAAAGTACCATTCAGGTAAAATTTCTAGTGGAGTATTGAAAGGATCTGCAGGTTCACCTAATTGTGTAGGTGCCATTACAGCTAACCCAATACAACAGGCAAACGTACCTAAAATACATACAGGGAAAACGTATAATAAATCATTAGGCCAAGCAGGTTCACCGTAATAATTATGACCCATACCTTTAGCTAATTTTGCTCTCAATTTTGGATCTGTTAAATCCGGTTTTTTAATTACTGACATATATGTTCCTTGGATTAAAAAATAAGTTTTAATTAATTCTTCGAATTTAAAGAGGTCCTGAAATACCTTGTTTACGAATCATTAAGAAATGTGTCAAAATTAATACAGCTGCTGCTACAGGTAGCACAAACGTGTGCGCACTATAAAAACGAGTCAATGTACTTTGTCCAACACTTTCGCCACCTCGTAAAATTAATACTAATGGAGGTCCTACAATAGGTACTGCAGCTGGAACCCCTGTTACAATTTTACATGCCCAAAAACCAACTTGATCCCATGGTAAAGAATAACCTGTCACACCGAATGAAACTGTTACTACGGCTAAAATTACTCCTGTTACCCATGTTAATTCTCGAGGTTTTTTAAATCCACCCGTTAAGTAAACACGGAAAA
>Ga0115008_10005624_pt1 | contig 10347 bp, 8 predicted proteins | sample FraStrMetagenome_FD_87164 | JGI IMG/M metagenome (GOLD analysis project Ga0115008, IMG submission 87164) | Marine eukaryotic phytoplankton communities from Arctic Ocean - Fram Strait ARC3M Metagenome | ecosystem: Environmental > Aquatic > Marine > Oceanic | place: Fram Strait | collected 2012-06-18
CAGCAGGCCCCGTGGCCCAATGGATAAGGCATCGGCCTACGGAGCCGGGGATTGCAGGCTCGAGTCCTGCCGGGGTCATTGCTGTTCGTAAGACCAACCGCACTGAAACGATCGCATCCTCGGAACTTATAAATCTCCAACTGTAGTGATCCATGGTTTGCTTTCATAGCTCAGCTGGTTCGAGCTGGAGGCCGTTTGCCTCAAAGTCCAGGGTTGAGCCGCTCTGAGAGCGCTTGGTGTGGTTTCACGGTGTGCAGCATTTGTCATAGCTTTGTCGTGGCGCAATGGTTAGCGCGTTGACTCCCAGTCCACAGATCCATGGATCGAAACCACGTTCCGCTACAAGATTCGCCTACTGCTACATTGCGGAATTTGCGGCACGACTTTCCGCTCACAGGACGGGTGCTCTACCAACGGCGTGAAGAAGCAGCACGACCGACAAACACTGTGTCATTGAATAGCATGTGCATGGTTACCAAATGAAGTTCAGCTGCACGGCAGCGCCTCACACCACGCCGTTGCGGAATGCGGGACGTGAAAAGAAATGGTGTGTGCACGCAGCACTGCAGATAAAACTTTTCTGCCTTTCAGCGTGTTCCAGGTGGTACTGGTGATTCGAGCAAGCTGGCTACAGCTAGTTGGTAGCAGCTCTGACTATAAAATGCTGCAGCATTCAAATGCTCCTTGGTTCCATTCAGGGTGGCAGGATTCTTTGTCAATGCGACGTGCCATCTATTTTTGGACATGTGAGCGATAAAATGAAGGCAGCTCAAAGAATCAGAAATGTAGTTTTCGAATGGCAGACGCATACCATGTATACTCCCTGTGGGGCTCGAACCCACGACCTATGGCTCATAAGACCATCGCTCTAACCACTGAGCTAAGGGAGCGCCGTCAGTGCTTCTGCAAAACTTCTCATGTATGGCGTCTCACTGGGTAAGTTGCCGGAAGAGCAATTGCAAGAAGCGCGGCTATGTGGCTTCTACATCACAAGAGACTACTGCATTCTGTTTTTGATTTTTTTTTGCTGCTCGTACCACTGCCAATAGCTCCTGTTCTTGCTTGCTCTGTTATCAGCATGAATTAATCCCCAGGTCATCAACCGCCAGGATGTCATAGCTAACGCTGTGAGACTTTTGCAAACTATTTGCTTGGTTGAAGTAAGCCATCCCAACAGCTTGCCGGACACGTGTTGCTCTCCCACAATCCGTCTCCAAGGTACATGAAGCGACAAGACTTTGAAACGCCCACCAGCAAGCAGTGCCCACCCACAACAGATTTGCATTTCAGTGACAGTCGGCAATGACGACAAACGTTAAAATGCACGTGTTCCATAAAGAATACCCTAATGTTGCTTTAGGCAACCCATGTCCTGGAGATACGCAAATTTTTGATTCCTTAATTTCAATGATATTCTCGGATCTCAATAATCTACAATCCACGCCCAAAACTTTTCGAGCGTGGAAATCATACTTCGAGATTCGGGCGGAAGCCACGGCGACGCCTGGAAGCCGGAGTGTCTGCACCTGGCCGTGAAATTTTACGTTGTGACATACACCCGGACGCTTTGAGGCCACGAGAACGGCAACTGTCGCTACTTTGGCCTTAAACGCTAAACCCTGCTCCTTAACCGTTTGATATGAAACATCAGCCTAATTGTGTTGTTGGGACGAAGCCCACATAAAAATTACAACGATGACCTTGACGATCAAACTTGACAGGAATTGGAGTAGGTTTCAATTCGCAAACAACACACGTTCGCTAAGCGCCACTGGTATTGTCATTGGCCCTTCCGCATGGACAGATTTGCGCAAAGACCCTGTCATGTGTGAGAACAGATTTGAAAACACAGCTTGTTGAACGTAGTTCACGCCTCCATGAAGCGAGTGAAGATATTCAGTATGCTGGATGCGCTTGAGACGTGCGCCCCATGTCATCACAAACTCCAATTTGTTGTAACCCAACAAGCTCCGGCACAAAATTAATCAATTCAGTGATGCGTATCTCCAACGGGTCATTCAACAAGAAGCGAAAATCGCATACGTTACAAAGCAAACGCTGTGGTGCAGTTGATCAGGCTCACAGCCTTGTGCACGCACAGATAACTCCCCGCAGCCTGATTGTAAAAGCTTTGACTGCATGTTTTGGTTGCTTCTCCTGTCGACATGGCGCGTGCTGGTGCCCCCCTGCGAATGCACCAGCACGGTGAAACTAAAGGCATGATTTCGCCGCGCCGAAGCATTGTGCAGCCGCAGCCGACAACAATAAATGCGTTACACACAAGAATGTGCTGCGCCTGGCGTTGTGCGGTACCAGTGCAACACGCGGGAGCTGCTGAGCAAGCTCAAGAGAACCTCTGCCGTGAAAAAATGGAACCAGCAAGTCTCCAGTTGCAGACAGATCAGTTGTCACACTGATAAGAACAGTTACTACACTTGATCATTGCCAAAGCTTGAGAAGTTATGGCGCTTCATTCTCCCGAGGCTTGTTATGTATATAAATATCCAGTTTTTCGGCTTGCAGGAACTCTTTACCGCGCAGCATCGTCAGTGCTCGTGGCTAGCTTCAATGGAGCATGAGTGCGATAGTTAAATTTGACCGAACCCAACTTATAAGCAACGCAAGCGGTGAATTTTGAATGTCCGCGTCAGCGAATTTTCGTGCTGCGAGGATGCGCTCTCTCGCAGCCACTGCGCGCTGTCCGCGCCGCGCTGTCAAGGTGTTAGTTGGATTTGCGAGCCACGACTTAAAAGCACAAACAACTCGCAGCCAGCTGTTGACAATATACCGCAAGCGAATTATTTGCAGAGAATGCTGCTATGAATGATTCCATCGGACACTCCTGAAGCATTATAGCCTTCTGAGTGCAGTGAACTGCTCGATTCTATGAGAGCGAGCTGCTGGATCTCCGTCCAACACTAGCCAGGTAAGTTTGCTGACGTCGACGTGCTTGTGCTGATTCGCGTTATATTGAATTGCATATTTGTTTACCCATTCCTGCTTGCAGGATTGCGGCATCGGCAAAGATATGCCCTGGCCAGTAAGCGGCCGAGACTTTTAACGGATTACGTGTTTGAGGAAGTAACCCAGTCACAAAGCCTTCGAGCCTTTGTGCACATCTCAGACCATTTCCGAAAGCCGAAGCGTATATAAGCATTGCATGACTGACCTCCGCGATCAAAGTTGACGGGAAATTGAGGTGATCACGCCGAAACAGCACAATCTTCCCTTTCGCTGGAAGCCGACAGGCTCCCACAAAAAAATATAAAGTCAAATTGATGCGTCCCTTTCACGGCAACTTTCAATAAAGGGCACAACTTTGGTGCGTTTTGAAGCGAACGCTGTGATGCAGCTGATCAGATTCCGAGCTCAGTGCACGCAAACGTAATGTCTCACTGGTTGTTTTTTGCTTTCCGAGCCAGTATGTGATTGCGAGCCAATACTTGGGAGCATAAACAACGTGCCAGTGTTAGCAGTTGTCCACGAGCTAACTTCGTTCAGAAAAATGCTGACATGGATGCATCCATCAAAGGTTCCCGAGGTGGTCCAAGCATTGCAAATGTAAAACCGCAAATGCGCACGCGCCCATTGTTCTTGAATCCTTCTCACTCGACAGATTTGCTCTACCAATGCATCATGAAATTAATCCGTGCTCATTGCAATTTAACATTAGCCATAATGTATTGTTGGGCCGAAGGCCGCATTAAAATTGCAAGAATGTCCTTGACGATCAAACTTGAAGGCATTGGAATAGATTTCAATCAGCAAACAACACACCTCCGCTAAGCGTCGCTGGTAATGTCACTGCCCCTTCCACAAAAATAGATGTGTTCGCTGGCCCTGTCATGTGTAAGCACAGATTGGACGACACAGCCTTGAAGTAGCTTGCGCCTTCATGGAGCGCGTAAGGATATTCAGTATGCTGGATGCGCTTGAGACGTGCACAGCATAACATCACAAAATTCATGTTGTTGGGACCCGACAAGCTTCCGCAGAGAATTAGTTTGTCGCATTGTTGCGTTTCTTTCACAGGAAATTGATCAAGAAGCGAAAAACAGATACGTTACGAAGTAAACGCTGTGGTGGGGTTGATCAGGCTCAGTGCCTCGTTTACGCACAGATAACTCCTGGCAGCCCGTTTAGAAAAGCTTCGAATGCATCAGCACGGCGAAAGTAAAGGCATCATTTCTCCGCGCCAGAGCATCGTGCAGCCGCAGCCGACATCAGCAAATGCCTGACCGAGACGGGTGTGCTGCGCCTTGCGTTGTGCAGCGCCAGTGCAACACGCGGGTGTCCCTGAGCAAGCTCACGAAAAACTTTCTTGCGAACAAAGAAAATATTTCTTTCGCAACCACTGGGCACTGTCCGCGGCTCGCTGTCAAAGTGCCATTGCTTGCCTGAAGTACAATGTATGCTAATTACATTTGCGAGCCACTATTTGAGAGAACAAACTACGTTTCAGTTGTTGGCAGTAGCTCTCAAGCGGATTGCCTCCAGAGAAATGCTGCTATGAATGGTTCCATCGGAAGCTCCTAAGGCGTTACAGACTTCACAGTGCAGTGAACTGCACGACACTATGAGAGCAAGCTGCTGGATTCCCGGCCGCACTAGCCAGGCAAGTCCTCTGACGTCTTCTTATTCCTGCCCGCAGTTTGTACGCAGTGCACTGATTCCACGACAGCGCTCGGACAAGGTGATCCCATCACAGTGCTTGGACAAGATGCGTTCCTCGCATTATTGCGTGAACAGCTCAGAGCACCTCGGAAAACCGAAGCGCACAAAAATATTGCAAGACTGACCTCCACGAACAAAGTTGACGGGAAATGCAATAGTTTCAATTAGCAAAGAACACGCGTCCGCGATGCGCCATTATTGATATCATTGTATCTTCCGCAGTGCGAGAGATGCTCGGGGGTCATATCATGCACGAGCGCACCTTGAAACTGTCATACTGATTATGCAGTTCATGAGGTGCTCATGCCGAAACAACAGAACCTTCATTTTCGTTGGAAGCCGGCAGGTTCCCACAAAAAGCCAGGGAATCACATTAATAAATCCCTTTCACAGCAACCTTTAATAAAATGCGTAACATTGGTGCGTTATGAAGTGAACGCTGTGATGCAGCTGATCGAGTTCCGAGCTCAATGCACGCAGACAGAGTATCTTACAAATTGTTTCGAAAGCCTTGACAGCATGTCTTTTGCGCTCAGCATGCGGACATCTTTCCAGATTCTTCGAATGAGCATCACATACGATTTTGATTTTCGAGCCACTGCGTAATTGCTAGCCACTACTCGAGAACATAAATAATGGGCCAGCTGTTAGCAGTCGCTCGTGAGGTGATTACTTCCAGAGAAAAGCTGCCATGGATACATTCATTAGAGACCCATCATGTGTTACAGGCTCGGCACATGTAAAACCGCACATGCGCACGCGCCCATTGTCCTCGAATCTTTCTTTCTCGATAATTCTGCTCTACCAACACATCATAGAATGAGGCAGTGCTCATTGTCATTTAAGATGAGCCAAATTGTATTGTTGAGCCGGCAGCTCCAGATGCAAGTCTTGCCAGCTGCTTAAGGCGGAAGAGTGACAGGCTGCTGCAGCTAAATGCGCACGTGTGTGGATGCAGCAAATTGCAAGTTACGAGCTGTAACTTTAAAAGTCACAGGGCATGCCGCGCAGCTGGGTTGGGTGGTTAAGCACATACCACGGTGGCTAGAGCGGCTGTCGGCAGATTAGCAAGCCGCTGGGTCAAATCCTGCTGTGCCATATCTTTGCGCGTGTGTTTTCTCCCAGGTTACTAAGGCCAAACATCACCCACCGTGGGGCTCGAGCCCACGACCACAAGGTTAAGGGCCTTGCGCTCTGCCGACTGAGCTAGGCGGGCACTTGCAGACAGAGATGAATAATTATTTGTAATAAATCCAAGTCATGGTTGCACCGCGTTACGAAGGTAAGATCTGAGGGTTCATATCGAAGCGCGCGTATGACTATATAGCTCACTGATTTGAACATGAGCCTCGTAAGCACATGGCGTGGGCTCGATCCCCATTGGAAGCTTGCTCCCCATTGCGTGTTTCTTATCGCCCTCATCAAGTTTCAAATTATTATTGCGCATCCATAACGTCGAACACAACAAATTGACGGCAGCGCCCGTGAGCGACTCTGACTGTTGCTGGTATGTTGCGGTGGGCTGGATGGATCGTGCCTGGACAATGTCTGTGCATGCCTGACAAAGATCTGGGCCCTACGGCCGCACGCGTGCAGGTATTGTTCCTCGAGGTAGATTCGTGGTTGACAGAAACAGATGATTGCAGTATGCTGTGAATTGCTCAAGTCCCGTGGATTCCAAATTCCAACCCGGCCTGCCTAGGCCGTACCCACGCACACCAGGTTAGCAATTCCTTGATATTCGGCAATGCAGCACAATCGTTGAGATGCACGTGCTCCATAGAGAACGGTCTGATGTGATTCTCAAGGTCACACCATAGTGGCTTTGTACAAATCCATGATTTCCAATTTCAATGATATTCTGTAAGCCGCAAGGTCCAAACTGCTTACGTAGCGCGTCTTGACGTTCCGGGCGCACGCCAGAGCAACCTTCGGATGCCCGAATACCCATTCCTGGCCGTGAACATTAACGTTTAGGGCACACAGCCGGAAGCTCTGAGGCCACGACAACGGCAACAATCGCTACCTTCGGGCCTTGCCGGCCAGCCTTGGAATTTGCCGAGCTTCGACAACCACAACCGTCGTCAGGTTTGGGTGTCCCAGGCACGCACGGCTCTCTGAGCGGAAGCCACGGCGATCACCTGGGTGCCCGAATACATGCAGCTGGCCGTGAAATTTCATGCATAAGGCACACAGCAAAAGCCTTTGAGGCGAGTTTGGCTGTTCGCCCTCCCGGGTTTCGAAAACGGCACTTGTCAACAGTTTCGGGTGTCCATCCGAGGCTGGCAGTAAGCGCTGAGCTGTCTGACTCCGGAGCATTTCTCACACGGGATGGTTTCCACATAGAATTGTCCCGTGTGAGTTGTGAGCAATTCTCACACAGCGTGGTTTCCTGAGAGTGTTTGACACCGACCTCGGCGCGCGATGTTTGGTCGAAGTTCTTTTTCTGCATCCTTCCCATTGCTACCCCACCATGTCACCGGTGCGCGATATCCTGGGCGTGGGACATTGGAGGCAGCGTACCGCTAAACTTTAAAAGGTAATAGGTCGGGTGGTTGCGGGCCAAGCTGCCGCGGGTGGGATGTATTGCAATCACGCACAATCCGAACAAGCGTGCACCACGGGTCTGTGAACAACAACTCGTAGAGATGTCGCCACCCCCACTCTCGAGGCGGGTGGCGCCATCTCTGATTGAACGACGGCGCTTGGTCGGAGACGCCCTGAACCCTAAACCTTGAACCTTAAAGTGTTTCACCTTGTTCTTGTCTACCATACCGGCAAGTACAAACTAAAGTTCTTCCTTTTCATAATGTTCAGGGCACAGCAGAGCGATCAGGGCGCAGGGCTCATAAGCTTGACGGCGTGAGTTCGAAGCTCAGTGGGCGCATTGTTACATTAAGGATTCCAACAGGGGTTGTTGCAAGAAGTCACGATGCCATCTTCACCCCACGCTTCACGTTCGCATGGCAGAGCTGCAACAATCTGCCTGAGTGAGTTGGTAGAGCGCCAAGCCCTTAGCCGTATTTTCATGAGCTCGAGCTACCAGGTTCTTGGCTCTGGCCGACTGAGCGGTTGTGGGTACATAGCTCGACTGCCAGCGTGACAGATTAGCATTGCTCTGGTTCGAATCCTGGAAGGCCTTCCTTCGCACACGTTTAATCCATGAGCATACAAGTTAAAGGGTCTGAACATTACTCACCGTGGTGTTCGAGCTCACGACCACAACGTTAAGGGAAATGCGCTCTCCCGAATGAACGAGGCAAGAATTTGCGTACACTTGACAACTTTCCATCTTATGTTGTAACCATTGCGAAGAAGCCAAGGCCTGCTTGCATTCCACCGTGAAGGCAAGACCAAAGGAAGAATTGCATATCGAAGCGTGCATGTGACTCTGGAGCTCACTTTCTCGAGAGTCAGATTTGTAGGCGTAGAATCGTGGGCTCGATCCCAACTGCGAGCTTCTTATCCTTTCACAAACCTGTTACTTTCCACATATCTCTCAATTCATGAATCCATTTAAAAAATCGATTACAACAAACTTAATGAATTCGCAGTTGCACCCAATCCTCTGGAACGCTTTCTAGCATTGGGTCGGTCAATCTAGCGACCATGACACGTGACCGTGATTTGTCCTCACAGCAGGCCAATCACCTGCCGATTTTTGATCCTAACGGAAAATGTGTTCTTCAGACAATCAGAGAAAGATAACGGCGGCACTGGCGGAGATGCCAGATACCTGAAGATGCCAAACGTGAAGATGTAGCCCATCCCCTAGGACTGCAAGCGGTCAAGCGTTCTACCATCGGCATTGCCACCGCGCACACATGCGAACTAGTGTAGCTACGGGAAAGGTCCTGTTTGGAATATGGCTTGCGTGACCGCAACAGCTTGTTAGCTTTTGTGTAGAAGAATCTGTATTGCCCAAACATTTTTAGATTTTGTAAGCTGTTCAGAATCAGACACCATCTGCAGTGTGTAATTACCATGTTTTAAAAGATTGAGCTCCTCAGATTCTAAGGTGCTCCGTGGGATGTCGCAGGCTCTCTTACTTCTAAACACTTCGAGTTCAGACAACCTCTTCCATGCAACTGCTTACTATCAAAAAATTGACCTTGGCTATGGTTATTGATTTCTGCCTGATATCGTATATTGTTTGATCGCGAACGCTCTCAAGTTCAGACAATCGTTGAAAAAAACATCCAGAACAAAGTTTTGCAGGTGAGTGTCTTTCGTGAAAATGTTATTCGAAGTTGACCATCGAATTTTCATACAACCATTTCCATCGTGCAATTGATGCAAGTGAAATGAAGCGGGAGAAATTGAACCTGCAAACTTCAAGTTTCTGATCTCGGACACCTTCGAACTCACACAACATTCGTGTCAAAGCGTCCGTCCAGGATTCTTCTGGTCGTGTCGGTCCATCTAAAGGCAAACCTGGCAGGGCAAAAAAGATACCAGGTGCGTGCAAGCTAAGCTTTTGCTGGGCTCGCTGTAAAATGCTTGAAATTTGATTGATCAGTCTGCGCCGCCGCGAACTGGCAGAACATATGAAAAACTGAAAGTTCGACAAAGCTAATATTGGCCTGGGCTTCATTGTCTGCGACATACGCATACAGTCAAGGTAACACGTATTATACCAACGCCAGTTTTAACACGAAAGCGCACGAAGGCTGAGCCTCACCCAAGAAACTTCGTCAGCGTAGCAGCACCAGCTCTGTCGCTGGGTTTGTAATTTCAGCAGCGGCCAGGGTTGGCACGCCCAGCCCCAGTTATGCGCAGTGTTGTGGATTGGCAGAACTGTGCGGAAAGGTTTTGAATTGCGACAGAGCCCATCTCGGCGAAGTCCTGGTCAGTCCGCAGCACGTTACGAAACGCCATCGGGTGCGACAGAGGCCATCGCGGCCCACGCTGAGCCAGTTCGTGGTGCCAGAAGCTGAGAAGCGATTTTGATTGCTGCAGAACCAATTTCGGTGTTCGGATTAGAAGACCTGAGGCTACATCATGCGACAAGGCGAGCTCAGCTCAGGCCTGTCTGCTGGCAGAGCTTATATGAACAGAATGCAACAAAGAAATTATCGGCCCAGGCATGGGACAGTCCGCAGAGCTGCGGACTAGCAGAACTTAAGGTGACGGCTGTGAGAACGACAAAGCCCATCTCGATCCAGACAGGATGAGTCCGTAACGCAGAAGCGATTCAAAATGCGACAAGGCCCATCTCAACCCAGACCTGGTCAGTCCGCCGCGCTGCGGATTAGCAGATCCGGCGCCATCTCGGCTTAGGCTCCGTCTCCTATGCTAGGCCACACTAAAATTAAATTATGCTGGACTCAAAAGCTAAGCTCGGCTCGGCTCAAAAACTATGCTACAGCTAAACTATGGGTGAATTTGAATATGCGAAAATCAAGATATGCTGCAGCTGAATTTGCTAAATCTCACACCTCTGCAATTGAATTTGCTAAATCTAAATTTGCGAAAGCCAGGTTTAATAAACATATGTTTGTTACACGTAATTGAGGCATGCCACTGCTAAAAGCTGCGAAAGCCATAAGGCGTTGAAGCTGAAGCATGCTAAAGTTAAGAAATGAAAAAATAAAATATGAAAAAATAAAGGTTTTAATTTGATGTACTTAAAATTATGTTCAGAATAACATAGAATTAAATGAAAGACGCTAC
>Ga0115008_10005627_pt1 | contig 10345 bp, 7 predicted proteins | sample FraStrMetagenome_FD_87164 | JGI IMG/M metagenome (GOLD analysis project Ga0115008, IMG submission 87164) | Marine eukaryotic phytoplankton communities from Arctic Ocean - Fram Strait ARC3M Metagenome | ecosystem: Environmental > Aquatic > Marine > Oceanic | place: Fram Strait | collected 2012-06-18
CCCGGGGGGGCCCCCCCCGCGCCGGGCCCCCCGGGGGGGGCCCCCCCCCCCGGGGGGGGGGGGGGGGGGCGGGGGCAGGGGCGGGGGCGGCGGGCGGCGTGGGTCTGCGGCGGGCGTACATGGCGCGGAATGACGGCAAGAGAGGCGCAGAGGGCGAGTTCTGGCGCCAGCAGAGGCCCCGCCCACCAGGGTACCCTCTCCGAGGACCCATTTGGGTAGGCGTGTGAGAAGTGGGCTTTCGCTTAGTTGCGCTCTCGCGAGGGCGGTCCTGCATGATGTAGCCTCTCCGGCGGCGGCCTCCAGGCAACCCGACGTCCGCGGCCCCCGGCCTGCAGCAGCCCAATCGGGCGTGCCTCTCCGCGTGCGGCGCGGCTTGGAACGAAGGTTGCCCGGCGTAGGGACTTTTCAGAATTCTTTTAACTCGAAGTCCTTCCGCCAAAAAAAGCGTACTGACCCGTACTCGACAAAGGAACTAGCCTGTATGTGCAAGCTCATCTAATCAACACGGTAGCCTAGTGCGACAGCTCTCACTCCGAGGTCCCTTCCCCCTGCATGCATGCGTACGCGACAGGCCAAGGGCCGGGCGGCCCCCGCGCCCGGCCGTCAGATGTACTGGCTTAGTGAGCTCGGGGTGAAGCTCGGGTGCGGCTCGTCCTCGCGACCCTTCTCTGGGCGGCGGGGCACTCGCCACAGGGATGGGCTCGTGCCAAGGGGGGCGGGCGCGGCCGTCACCTCGTCGAGCATTGACGACCTGCGGCCGCTCCGCTCTGACTTGCCGCCGCTCCGACCGCTCCTCTCCGACCCTCCGAACTTCACGGGTGTGAGAGCACTCGTCCTCGTCAGGTGCATCGACCCGCGCCCGACGCGCACCCTCTGCCCGCGTAGCACAAAGAACGCCGCCGCCGCCGCCACGCAGCACGCCAGCGGCGCGAGCGTGGCGATGACGGCGATGAGCATCGTGCGTGACCCGGCCGGGGCCCCCCCGCCTCCGGGGTCGGGCGGCGCTCCTTCGGGGGGCGCTCCTTCGGGGGGCGGCACCACGAGCGGCGCGCCCAGCTCAACGAGGCCGACTTGAATCACCTCCTCCCCGAGCGCGTCCGAGGCGGCCTGCTCGCTCGAGAGCACCTCGGCGGAGAGGGTCTGCACGAGGGCCTCGGCCGCTGGCCGGTTTGGCGCGACGATCTGCACAGAGACGAGCACAGAGCCGCACGCGACGGAGAGGAAGACGCGGGCTGGCTCCACGTCCAAGAGGTAGGCGAGGCGCCGCTGCAACGCGGTCTCGTTGAAGCTGGCGCAGTCCGCCGCGAAGGTGACGTTGAAGGTGACGACGTCGTCAAAGACGGTCGTGCCCGGAGGGTAGGGAGGGGGCGACGGCGACGGCGAGGGTGGCGGCGGCGGCGAGAATGGCGGTGGCGGCTTCGAGGGCGGCGGCGGCGGGGAGAATGGCGGCGGCGGCGAGGGTGAGAGCGAGGAGCAGCCTGGGTGGGTATACGTCCCGACTCGTTCGCCGCCGCCGCTGAGCGTTTGGCCGCTCTCCGCATCCTCACCGACATGGCTGTTTGTGTGCGCGCGCCAGTTGTACCGGACGAGGCCACAGAGGCTGGAGGCCGTCACAATGCTGCCCCCGGGGTGCACCCAGCCGCCCAGGTCCCAGATGGCCACGCCTTTGCACTGCTCACCCTTGGCACCATGGTACAGCACGACGCAGCACGTGCCGTCGGCGCACTCGGCGGGGTCCGTGATGGAGCCAGGGGCGAGCGGCGGCGAAGGCGGCAGCAATGGCGACGGCGGCGGCGACGGCGGTGGCGACGGCGGCGACGGCGGCGGCGACGACGGCGGCTGGGACGGCGGTGGCGACGGGAACGGCGATGGCGGTGACGATGGCGGCCGCGAGGGCGGCGGCCTCGCTGGTGGTGCGGACGGCGGCGGTGGCGACGGCGACGGGGGTGCGCTCGGCGGGGGCGCCGACGGTCGTGGTGGTGGCGCCTGGGGCTCTCCTTCAGGAATCTCAGGAGGGTAAAGCGGGGGGGGCGGCAACGGCGGGAGCGACGGTGGCGGCGTCCGAGGCGGCAGCGACGGCTGCGGCGACGGCGGCGGGGGCGCAGGCGGTGGCGGGCTCGGTGGAAGGGGCGACGACGGGGGCGGCGGCGATGGCGGCGGGTGCGGAGCGTAGCAGAAGGTTGCGGAGAAGCTGTCGATCATGCCAAAGGCGGAGTCGCTGACATCGTCGTCGCTGTCCGTGTTGACCGAGAGAGACACCGTCGGGTGGAGATCCGTGCCGAGTCCCGCATCGATGAAGGCACTCAGGTCGCCGTCCGCGCGCCACGTGCCTGTGAAGGGCGCGCCGTCCGCCGTCTCGGGCATCAGTGCTGTCGCGCCCGCCTCCCAGCACGCGTCCGTCAGCGTCGTGGCGCTGCCACCGCGCCGCGGCGACCTCACGAGCCATTGGCCGTCCACGCTGGCGTCAGCTAGGCCCTCCGCCTTCACCTTGAGGCGCAGCTTGCCGATGCCGGCGCTAAAGGTGATCGAGGCGCAGTACCTGATCGAGACGACGCGGAACTGCGCCGCGTCGTAGCCCGTGTAGGCCTGGATGTCGGACCGTGACCAGTCGCCTTTGCCGGAGAGATTTGCTTGGTTGTGGTCGGTGCCCCACTGGTCACGCACAGGAGGCGCCACGATCGTCACGCACGGCGGCGGGGGAGGCGACAGCGGCGGCGCGGGCAACGACGGTGGAGACGAGGGGGCCTGGTGGTAGATGACGCACGAGCCGCCGTTTGCGGTGGAGAATTGGAAGCACTGGCAGCCAGGGTTGCGCCGGGTGCCGTCGTTGTGGTTGCCGACGCAAAGAAAGCTGCAGTCGCTCTCGCGCGCGTCGCGGTCAGACCACCACGTGTTCATCCCCTCCCACGACTTCATGATGGGCCCACGGCAGTGGGATGGCGGAGGTGGCATGTTTGGCTGTGGCGGCGACTTGGGCGGCGGCGGCATCGTCGGCGGTGACAACGGGGGTGCGGGCGGCGCTGGTGGGGGCGACGGGCTTGGCGGCGGCACCGGCGGGCTTGGCGGCGCGGCTTCGAAGAGCTGCTCCGCGGTGATGATGTGGTTGGCGACCGGGTCGAAGCGGTGGAGGTTGGGCAGGATGGTCTTCATGGTGTCGGCGTCGCTAACCCCGAACCATTGTGCGAGGGCATGCCAGATGCCCTCCCATGGCATGGTGGGGATCAGCCGGCCTGTACAGCGGTGAAGGCAGAGTCACTCCGGGCCCCAAGTGGAGACAAGGTAGTCAAATCTGCATCTAGGCGGGCTGGCCTCGCCCGATGTTGAGCGGGTTTGCGTCGGTCTCGCGGAGGTCGCGTGGGTACTCGCCGAAGACCTAGGGAAGGTTCCGGGAGGGTTTCGCGAAGGTTCCACTCCCAAACTCCCGCGGGGCACTCGCAGAAGCCTGGCCGCTCTTGAGGGCTCCGCCCAGAGCCATCTGGTGGCCCGCCCATGCATGGTCCGTTCCTCGGCCGTTCCATGTGAGCGTGCGGCCGAAATCGGAGAGAGTCACAACTGTGACCTGCTCCCATGTGCCGGTGCGCTTCATCTCGGCCACAAAGGCGCCGACGCAGGCGTTGAACTCCTCCATCTTCTCGTCGAGGATACCACCGGCGTCGGAGTGCGTGTCAAAGCCGCTGTGCTGCACGTAGAAGACGTCACGCTCCGCCTCTAGCGGGTTGCTCCGCAGGCCGATGAGCTTGGCGACCTAAGGGAAGGGAAAGTGAAGGGAAGGTGGACGTATCTGGAAATCGATCTGCAAGGGCATCTACAGGTGACCTGCTCGAACTGCTGGCAGAGCTGCGAGTTGGGGTCGTACGCCGCGTTGGCCGCGGCGTACTCGTCTGACACTTGCGCGCTTTCGAGGGTGGCGCCGAGGCCCTCGCTCTGCTCAAAGGCCTCGCCGAGGCTGCTGCCGTACGCCTCTGCAAACACGGAGCGAGCGCGCGTCGCCGACAAGTTTGCGAGCGTCTCGCCCAGGGTGGAGTAGTAGGTGAACTGGTCGATGCCAGATTTGCGGTTAATGATCCTCGCGGGCTCCCCGTCGCCCTGCAGAATCTTCTGGTTGCCGTCGATCGAGTAGGACCCGACTCGGTATGGCGGGTCCTGCGACGCGAGCGCGTGCGCCAGCCGCCCCATCACGCCCTTGGCGGTGAGGGAGTCGGCGTGGAGGTTCGCCGCCGCGATCTGCTGCGCGTTGTGCGCAAACAGGCTCAGCGGCAGCGGCTTCGTCTTTGCCTTGAACTCGGCCTTGGTGATCGGCTCCGCGAGCGCTCCGACGTTGGCGAAGAGGGCCGCGGCGCCCTCACCGAAGAGAGTCTGGACCTCGGTGAGCCGCGGGTGGAGGCCAAAGGTCGAGCAGGCCTGGCCCGGGGCTTGGAGCGTGTCTGTGATTGGCAGGAGGTCGTCGCGCGGGATGGCGAGGCCCTCGCCGCGCACGGCGGCGTACTCCGCGTACAGGTCGAGCGAGGCACCGTCCGCGTCCTTGCAGCCCGAGTGCGGCACGAGGATGTTGTACGAGTCGGCACCTGCCCGGGCACGGCACTGGACGCGTCACAGAGGTGGTGGTATGGGCAGGGCGTGCGAGGCGGCACCTCCGTGGAGGAAGAGCGCGACGATGGCCTTGTATGGCCGGCCCGCGGGCTCGGCCCTCTGCGGCTGCGGCCGGTACTCGTCGCTCATCGCGGCGGCGTTTGTGGTGTGGAACTCTGCCGCCGAGAGGACGAGGAGCTGGGCGATGCGGAACGCCTCCGAGAAGTTCTTGGTGAGGAGCTCCTCCTCGAAGCGCGACACGACGAGGCCCCTCGTCCTCTCCTGCAGCCGGCCGCCCGTCAGGTACAGGTCGAGCGCGGCGACCGCGCCGGCCGGCGACTGGTCCACTGGAGCAAAGGCGAGCCTCCCGTCGGCGTCGGCGCGCCGGCGGGCGAGGTTCTGCCACAGGCCCCCGCAGCCGGTGTTGCCCCACCCAAAGCCCTTCCAGCAGCTCGTGAGGCCGTCCATCACAAGTGAGACCATCCCGTTCAGAAAGGAGATGAGGTTGGGCGTGGTGCAGATCTGCGCCTCGGGCGCGACGAGGCCAGCCTCCATGACGGGCCCGGGAGGGGTGTACTCGGGCAGGTAGAAGTTGAAGACAGACGGCGACTCAAAGACGAACTGCCCGATCCGGCTCTGCATGCTCGAGAGCTCGACGTGGCGGTCGTCGACCGACGTGTACTCCATCGCGCGGAGGACGTGCATCACCTTGAGCACGGGCTCTCGCATCAGCCCGTGGGTCGGGTCGAGCTCGAGCGTGGGCGACCTCGCCTCCTGGTCAAGGAGGATGGCCGCGACCATCGCGCCGAGGTCGCCGTACTTGCCCGAGAAGATGAGGCCGCCCGTGTGCGCGCCGCTCGCAAAGGCGTCGGCTGCTGCCTTGACGTACCGCGGCGAGGGGTTCGAGGTCACCAGCCGCTGGATGAGCCGGTGGGCGAGGAAGGGAGCCGTGTTTGGGTGCGTGACGAGGTGGTCGAGGACGGCCTCGGTCTCGTGCTCCGCGTCGCGGGCGGCGCGCAGCGTCGGGATGAACGAGACGAAATGCGGCGTGTTCCGGAAGCTGAAGTCGCCATCGCCGCCGACCCGGACAGTCGACACCCGGTTGAGGAGGTGCACGAAGCCGTCGATGCTCGAGTTACTCGCGACCTTGAAGATCGTGTCGAGCGCCGGACGCGTCTCTCCGGGCCTGAGATAGACCTCTGCTTCCACCGCGTCGCACCAGGCGAGGCTGCACAGCTGGTACGTGCCCGGGTCGAAGGCGTCTGGCGCGGCGCTCCCAATCGGCAACATCTGCCGGAGGGCCGCCGCGCTCGCTGGCACCGCGCCGCCGTCCGTGAAGACCGGCACCTCCTGCACTTGCACTTCGCAGACGCAGCTGTCGCCATGGACGTCGCAGGACGCGCAGCCTGTGTCCGGCGTCGGGTGGCTGCCACCGCTCCAGCGCACGCGGAAGAGGTTCCGATTGTCCCGCTGGAAGTGTAGGTCCGTCGTATCCGAGTGGACGATGCTCACCCAGCCCGTCGGGTGCACTTGAACCTGCAGCCGGTCGCAGGCCGCGTTGGTCCACGTGTAGCCGCACTCGAGTTTTACGACGATCGGATTCGAGTACCAGTCGCAGAGCGCCTGGTGCGAGCCGGGCTCCGCGAGCGAGGCGCACTGGCGCCTCGCCTCGTCAAAGGTCACCGTCTCGCCAATGTAGCTGCACTGTGGCGTGGCGGTGGTACCGTCGCCGGAGCAGCACGCGGTGCCGCCTCCGAGGGTCGTTGGGTCGGCACAGCGGACGGTGTCCTGGTTCCCGCGATTCTCCCGCACTCGCTGCGGCGCATTGTAAAAAGCGAACTCGACGCACGGCGGGCGGATGAACTCGAAGTAGAGGCTCCCCCCGCTTGCGCGCGGCACCTCGACGACATCGACGCTCTGGAGGCGGCACTCGTCGCCGTGGCACGGCAGGCTACTAGTCAGGACGACGTCGCCGCTCTGGGCCGCGTCGAGGAAATCGCGGAGCGGCGAGCCCAGCGCGGGCGTGAAGGGGCCAGACGCCTTTGCCGTCCAGACTGGCGTGTCCGAGTGGCCGAGCAGCCGGTAGGTAGCGCCCAGCCGGAGGAAGGAGCGCGGCGGCAGGTCGGCGCAGAGCGGGTGGCCATCGCCGATGTAGCCGCCGAAGAGGTCCATTTTGGGGAAGGCGTCGCGCCAGTCGGGCTGCAGCTTGCACGGATCGATCATATTATTGTCGCCGTCGCCCGCGTAGTTCTCGATGTTGCCCCGCGGCGCCTGCTGTGCAAAGCCGGTCCAGGCGCGCGAGAAGTCCATAATGTCGTCGTTGCTGTAGGTTGTTACGGCGGCGCCGCCCTCGTCGAGTGCGAGCGTGCCGTCGCGGTTGAGCTGGTGCAGGCCGACTGTGAAGAGCTGCATGATTTCGCGCGCGTAATTCTCGTCGGGGTAGGTACCGCCGGCGACGAGGCCCTTGTTCTCGAGGAAGGTGAGGTACCTATGGACAGCGCGTAGGCAGACGCATCACTCGCGGCTTCGCGGCACAAACAGCGTCAGAGCACCGTCTCACTTGGCCATCACCGGGCTGTACGACACCTCGCGGAGCAGCTCTTTGTAGCTTCCGAACGCGTGTCGCACCAGAATGTCGTAGTAGGTCAGGTACAGCTCCGTCTTGCGGTGGGTGTCCACGCCCTCGTGGCTCATCACCAAGGTCTGAGAGAGCGACCACGCTACCCGCTGCCGCAGCTGGTCGCTCGACCTATCACGGGACAGTCCCTCTGAATCTCTCGGGGCGCGGGTCGGCCCGCCCTCCTCGTCGCAGACTGCCTGGTGACCACAGTGATCCAGACGTTCCCTTTGGCGGCCCCCGTCCACGAGGGGTCGTACAGCTCCGAGAAGCCATTCTCGTACTCGGTCATGTAGAGCCCAAAGTGGTTCGCCTTGGATGGGTCATTGTTTGTCTCGCCCGGTGAGCCGCACGCCTCCGCCGCGCCGAGCCCGCGCTCGTCCGAAAGGGCGCCCGCCAGGTTCGCCATCTCAACCGTCTGGACGCTCGTGGGTAGCGACGCGAAGCCGACAGCGTCTCCAAGCCGGCCGAGCCGTCCCATGTACTGCTCGTTTTTGTTCCACTGCGTCATGAGATGGTGGTGAGGGTAGCGGATCGTGAAGTCGCCGCCCTCAGCGGGGCTGACGATAGGGTTGGGCCGTCCTCCCTTTGCAGCCTCTTTGTTGCCCTCATGGTTGCTCGCCTGTGGACACGCCGTGGACATGTCACCGACATACGGGATGCAGGAGGGAGGCACAAGTGCCTCGCGCCCAGTACGAAAAGTCGCGCACGTCCAAGTGGTCCGGGTGCACGTGCGTCCAGCAGTCATTGTCGACGGTGAGCGAGGCGCCGACGGTGTCTTCCGGGAGGCACACGCGGCTGCTGTCGATGGTCACATCGCGGACATACGGGTTGGTCGTGTCGCTGCTGCCCGCGATGGCGTCGACGATCGTGTCCCGCGTCGCCGGGTCGAGCGGCGAGTCAGCGTCGCACGGCCCGTCAGCAAATTCCCACCGCGTGGTTGCGGCGGAGCAGGGCGACTCGTCGTACGGCATCTCGAGGCGAAGCCCCTCGACGACGTAGACGTACTTGCTGCTGAGCGTGTAGAAGGCGCGCAGCGTCGCCGCATCGAGCTGGAGCAGCTGACTACCGAACACGAGCGGGGCGCACGTCTCTTGCAGCTTGCACTTTCCGCGCGTCAAAAAGGTCTTTGCGACGTTGGGGCAGCCCGACTTGTAGGTTAGCTCCGACTCTGCGCCCGCAGCGGGGCTATCGAGCGTATTCTGCTCGAGGTGGAGGCGGCCATCAAACCGCCAGAACTCGCTCCCCTCAGTTCGGAGGATAGATTCCGTGCAAGGCGGCAGCGTCGGCTCGCCGACGAGAGCATCGAGGACAGCTGCGTCGGCGACGCCCGCGATGGGAGTGAGGGTAGCAGACGATGCGGGGAGCAGAAAGAGGGCGTCGATTGCCGCTTGCGAGCGAAAGACAATGGTGGGGTTGGTTAGGGAGGTCAGGTCAGTGCAAGCGTCGTTAGGCGCCCCAACGAGGAGCATGCCATCGACTGACTCGCTGACTGCGCACAGCGTGTACTCGCCTGCCGCGAGCGATGGCGAGTCGAGCTCAACGCGGATCTCGCTGTTGACTCGCCACGAGTACACGCCATTCTCTTCCGAGACCGAGAGCGCCTTGCCCACGTCCTCCTTGCTGAAGGCGTACCGGTGCCAGCGCGAGGAGGCGTCGCATGCACGCCGCACGCCGCCCGTGGCCAGCGGCGAGTGGAGCCGAGGATTCGCTTTCGACCGAAAGTAGGAGCGTAACAGCGTCGCTGGTAGCGCCATCTGCGCGTGCACCCAGCCCTCCACAGCGGCCGCCGCGTCGGTGCTGAGGTCGGCAGCGAGAGAAGCCACCGATGTGCGGTCGGGTCCAAAGGCGGCTTGCATGAGGAGTCGAGCCGCTGTCTCCTCGGCAGAGGGTGCTCCGTCCGCGGTGAAGCGTTCCAGTTCATAGTAGCCTCCGTCAGAGTGGCTTGGGATCTGCACAGCGCAGTCACCGGACTCGCAAGTCACCATTAAACGCAGCGGAACCGCTGATTCCCAATCGTGACCGTCGTAGGACCGTGCTGCTGGCTGCCTCGCTGCGTCGCTTGACACCCGCGTAACGACGAATAGATTGCCGAGCGTGGTGGCGGGAAGCGCGTGAGCGCCTGGTTGGAGAGTTGACACGCTTTGCGCTGCGCTTCGCTCGAGGAGGAGGAGGAGGAGGAGATACGCCAACCGGCTGCTTGCCATCAGCCGCAGCGCGTTGTCGCGAGCCTGCGCGAGACGCGCGGCGGCGCAGCGTGACTGCTCGAATTCTGCTCCACTTTGGCCTCGACTGCCGCTGCTGTGATCACAGCTGCTCCTCTGGGAACAGAACGGGAGGGAGCAGCGTAGAGTCGCCAGCCTCCCTGGGTGGGCCAGAACACCGGCCCGCGAGGTGGATGCTAGCATGAGCCCGATGAGACGCAGTGCTCTTGCGTTTCGGCGGTAGTGATCTAATCACCCGAATGCCACGTTCGGATCGCTTCTCATCCGCAAACCCCGTCAGCAGTCCTCCTCCGGGAATGTACGTAAGAGCTACATACACTGAAAACAGTGAAGTGAGAGATTTTAGCAATGTACCTTAACAATACAAACAACTCAATACACACAGTTTGTTTTGTGTGTGAAGTGTGTGCGCCTGGGTCCTCTCTTTAAAGAAGTTAAACCAAACAACTCTCTCTCCAAAGTGCTCTCACAGCAGACAGGCTCGACACAGGCGCGGACTGGCACGTGCTGGTACTAACACAGGCACACAGCAGAGCCGCCCTAAGCGATTCCGCGGCGAGAAAGCCGCCTTACCGCCGACCCTTACCGTGCCGCGCCGCCTTTACACACACACCTGACTTCTTGCTCGACCGAGTTTGCGTTGAGGAGCGAACCGAGCCGCCGGTGTGTCCCGCAGCGGCCTCGCTGGGCCAGAAGATCGGCCCGCGAGTGCTCCGCAGCATCCTCGCTGGGCCAGAAGATCGGCCCGCGAGGTGGATGCCAGCATGAGCCCGATGCGTCGCAGTCAGTGCTCTTGCGTTTCGTTCGGCGGTAGTGATCTGTGATCTGTGAGGGTCCGCCCGCAGGCGCATTTTGTATACCGAGGCGGTGCCCGGTGCCGAACCTGTCGGACCTTAAGACAGCGTTGTAGATCCCTGGGCGAGGGTGGTGGAGA
>Ga0115008_10005628_pt1 | contig 10345 bp, 12 predicted proteins | sample FraStrMetagenome_FD_87164 | JGI IMG/M metagenome (GOLD analysis project Ga0115008, IMG submission 87164) | Marine eukaryotic phytoplankton communities from Arctic Ocean - Fram Strait ARC3M Metagenome | ecosystem: Environmental > Aquatic > Marine > Oceanic | place: Fram Strait | collected...
TCTTCCACATGACCGTTGCAGATAGATGAGCTCTCAACCGCTCAGCAAATAATCATGCAATTCATTGCATCTCATTAATTTACTAAGCTATCCTTGTTACCATCATCATCTACTTCTTGACAGTGAGGAGGGTGAAGATGAAAAATTATTTCGTGAATTTCTTAAATAGATACGCAAGAAAATGTCATTCGCTAAACAGTGGTTTAGTAAAAAATTCAAAAACGGTGGTTTAGTAAAATTCCTCAAAATAAATGCCAACGAAATATAATGGACCTCCAATGATAAAGTACACCAATAAACTTGATGATAGAAATATTTCACATTTCTTGGTATTCGCCAAATATTTTCGCTTTAACAAAAAGTCCATGAAAATAATGACTGGCATATCATAAAATTCTTTTCGAGTAAAAGTATAGTTAAATTCAGTTTGGAAATAAACAATTGCACTGTTTTTGTAGAAATACATTCCAGAAAGAGTAGTAAACAATACTAATTGAAAAGAATAAATCCTGCAAATGACATTATTTGTTGCAGCAATTAACCTCTCTTTCAAATTTATTCTCTCGTCAACCTTTACGTATTGACTGAATACAAAGTCAACTAAAGTCGCCAAATACGGAATCACTCCACCTGTGCTAAAAAGCAAAATCAGTACAATATTGAAGCAAGATGCTTCCTGCCTCGGCAATATAAGAGACAAATCTCTATCCTGTCGAAATATATATGCTACTGAAAATGCAACTGGTAGCAACGCAAGAACACGTGGCCAATAGTAAAATTCGGTAGTTGTGATCTTTTTGTTTGCAAGATCCTCACTTACTATTTTCTTAACTAAATCATCGGCGCGTTTTCTAGTTGTTGGACCAATAAGTAATAAAGAAAGAATCTCATCTGCCTCAGAAACGAACGTAACTGTCAAAAGATTAAGAAATATATTGCGAACAAGGAGTTTTTCTGTGTTCATCAATGCAGCGGTAGAAGTCGCGAGCCGCTGCCAAATTTGAATTGTAGTTAACTATTTATCTTTCACTTGCCATAATGCACAAGACAACAAAAACCTTACCCAAGGTAAATTAATTCTGCGCAAAAACAGAGATATCCTTAAAATGGATGCAGCAAGAACGTGCCTTCTTTCACTCTTGTCAATGAGATTAATAAAGAATGCTTCTTCAACAATAACTTGATTTATATCGTTGTAGATGCTATATGTTAACATCATCCCGACAAAAATTACAACAATGTATGTACTCTCATTGACAGAATCTTTCGTTTCATCATTTTCCCAATACGGACAAGCTTCATCAGAAATAGAAATATTTTGATTGAATGGTCCGTCGCAATATAAACCGCTTAAGCACATGTAGTCACTTCTTGACAACTCAGGACCTACTGAAACATTGAACATTTCCGAACTCGAATATACAGCTGCAAAATCTTCGCGAGCTTCACTGTTGAATCCCTCAGGGCAGGTAGGATTAGAGTATTCACAACTCATGCATTTCTCCTCAGATATTTCACAATAGTAACCACTAGCACATTGATTCAATACAGAACAATGTTGGTAGTAATTGAATGTAGTCAAAAGAGCCTCTAGTTCCAAAATAAATAAGGATATGTATTGAATAAGAACTAAAGTGATCGACGCAATCGCTGATTTTAATTGAGGTGTACGAAAGATATTGTTCTCAGTTTCAGACAATAAAACGAAGTTCAAGATACAATATAGATGAAAACTACCAGTGTTTACGAAGAAAGGATGATCTTCATTTGCCAATTCAGCTTTCATATCTTCAAGTTCTTTCTTTAACAGGTTGTATTCCATAGCAGCTACCTGCATTACAAAACATTTTACTTCAGTTCAGAGATAATGAATGCATTATTTAGCAAGACACCTTACCATCGTTTCATTTGTGTCATTGAACACACTGTTAGGGTTAGGGTTAGTGCGCGGATTGCCAGTAAGGTCCTGGGTAGAATCTTCCGTGGTCATGTTCGTAAGAAAGTTGCTTTCTGTTGAAACATTGAACGTGCATGATTCACTCTTATCTGCTAAAATAGGAGTGATATCCCCAATAACGCCGCCTTCTACTTCAAGCGCCATCTCAGTCGTTCTATTTCGTCTCTTCAAAGACGAAACTCTTGAAAAAAACGGAACGAAATGAAATATGCTTCTGTCGCTACAAACACTACGGGCAGGATCAGGATCATCTCCTTGAGAATCAGAGCTTGAGTTCCGTGCAACTTCACTACCACTTAATACTCCGTCCAAACCAGTGATCATATCTGTCTCTAACATCATGTTGAATATTGATATGTGATCTATCACATGTAAAGATATTAATAAAAAATGGAGATTAGGAGATTATAGTTGTTTTATGTATTACCGTGTATCTTTATTCGAAAAAAGTAAATTTAGCACAACGCGAAGCCACGTACGTGTCGACCACAGACAGGTACAATTCGAACGTTGGCATGGATCATGGATGAGGTGATCACAGTAAACAACATGGAGCACTCTCTCCATCTCTCTGCCTTGCAAGTCATATACAAAACATCTTCCACTCTAACTAACGAACTAACGAAGTTATTTATCATTTGAATTCACGTACGAAAGCAAGCCCGCAAACGAATAATCTGTACCTTCGAACGACGTCAGAATGGATCCAAAGAAATCTTCTCAAATTTTAGATTCACTCTTGGACTGGACGAATAAACAGGGAAGAATCCTCACCGCAGAAGGAAAGTACCTGAACTATTTCACAGAAGATATGTTTCAGGAATCAGAATTACCTCATTATCATTTGGTTAAGGGCACAACGCATGAAGCATTTGAGCAATTTGGACGAGAACGTGGTGATGAGAAATTGGATGTCTGCGGTGCGTGGACTCGTCCTTTATTCTTAGGTAGGATACAATGTATTTGAACTTTATTTGTTAATGAATGATGATTTCATTTTTGTTTTTGTTTGAATTAGGGGAATGGGAACATTCGACGGGGGATGACGAGCGTGTATTTAATGTTCAGACGAATACGTTGTTTGTCGATATTCGAATACCAGTTCATCGCGATGCATGTTTGAACAATCCGGAATGTGACGAGGTGACAAAAGTACGAATATTGTCAAGGCAACATGCATTTGCTGGATTCACAGTCCAAAGTCAATACCAATATAAATCGAACAACATGGAAGATAGGAATGGTGATGATGTCCAAAAAAAAAAGTTTCAATGTTTTTCGCGAACTTGCTGCACTCGACATCATTGCATCGACTGGAATTATGTACCTAACTGTTCGCAACCACGACCTCGACCAAATAAATGGTTTGTTGAAATGCGAAAGGGAACGCATGATGTTTGGAAAGAATGGGCTTTTGGGGAAAATGAACACGGTCAACACTATTATATGGAGCGTTGGGAGCGACTAGACAGCTATGAAAACAAGTTTATTTTAGCGCTAAGAAAGAAACGAGGATCACTTATTGATGGAGTTTTGGTTATTGTGGGTGTAAGTTAATAATTTCCACTATGTCAATTCTATTGTATGTGCTTATTTGGAAATTTCGATCTAGGATCATTGTAACTACATTCATGGACGCACAAACACATTTGAGGCAGGCGAAGACTTGATGAGTACTGTCGGATTGGTAGATAAATCATTAGAAAATCGTCAAATTTCCACAGCCAGATCCTACATAGACATTGAAGCCGGACACTCGTGCATAATGCCAAACGGAAAATGGTATATTGATTGTTGTACAGTCCCTGAGAATGAAGGCAAGTTGATGGAAGAGTTCCGTATAGCACAGAAAGGAGAATCAGTCAAGAGCTGCTTAATTCTATGGCCCAACAGTACTTGCGAATGGGAAATACTGGAATGCTCGTCCGAATCTATTGACGACCTTAAGGCTAAATTGTTAATAGAAACTTTGCAAGCATGAAACTATTCGGTTGTTCATGAGAAATTCGAAACGTCGTCCAATACCAAAGACAATAGATTGCTATTAATCAAACGACTACAATCTTTCTCTTTCATCTGCTTACTGTAATTGTTAATATCGAATGTCTACTCTTATAACAATTATGATTCGAATAATATAGAACTCATATAACTTAGGACTCATCCTCTTCATCAGGTATTCATTGAATATGTCGTATAAAATAAATTATCCTTTTTAAACTTGTTATTCCAGTATTTTTATCAGCTTTTTGGCGAAGTACTAGAGTATTACATTAGGAGGTTTGAAAAGGCAACACGAAAAATATCCTATTTTTATTAATACAGAAATAGTTGAGTAAGAATCTTATATTTTTCTCTAAATTGTAAGTGAGTTGGGAAAACAGAAGATGACTGTCGGGCAATTGAAGTATTTCCAATGGCAAGCAAGATTGGAAAAGTAGAGCAAAGTTATGAATACAACAACAATAATTTAGTCGAGTTACCACAGCTAGCTTGGAACTTCGTTGACAGAGAGTTCAATTCAAACATATACGAGTAGCTCAGGACGATTCATTAGAGTGATTATATTAACGTCTATATCTAATATACTACACATTTACTTCGAAATAAGTTGAAATTTTTCACCGAGCGAATCGAAAATGTTTGCCAATTTTATTTTCATCTCACGGCACGGCAGATCCGAGATCCGTGCACTCCGGCTACTTCCAAAATAAGTATAAAACCTCCCGTCCCCTGAATAGAAAGCACCCATGCATGCAATTCATTATGGTAAGAAACAATCGTATTTTGTTTTGTCGGTGTATCGTGGATGTGAAATTTGTACACTCTTTTTACTGTCATCATCACTCAAATAATTACAAATATTAATCACACGCTACAGGAGAGTGCAAGTAATGCAATGCCAAACATTGAATCTGAGAGCAACAACGATGATGATAACAACTATGAGTTAGAAGGTCATTTAGATGATGTTAATGATGATGATTCGTCTTCGTCGTCTTCGCTGATGAGTGAAAACAGCTTATCGTTATCTAATGACGACGAAAGTAACAATAACAACGAGAATTCTTCTTTATATGTAAATAAGAGATTTATGGATCAAACATCCACCGAATATTGTGCGTTTGTGAAGAAGGTGCTGGAACTTCTCGATCAGCGTGACGCGGAAGACATTGAATATATACGAAATGTACACTCGAATAATGATAATAATGACAAACAGCAGCATCGTCGGCATTTCAGTTCTGATCATGTAAATAACAAATTGAAATCGAACGTACAGTTGCTACGCACTAATAGCAATGATGACATTCAGACGTCAGTCATCATCAAAGCCGGCCCGCTTATGAAGTCTTCTTATCTAGGGAATTGGAAATTAAAGTACGTCGAAATTGTCCGAGGGAAATTCACATACTTTAACGATAGGCATCATGTTTCATCCTCTGATAGACAACGGCAAGATAGTGTTGCGCGTGAAAAGAATATCCGTCTAATTGCAGATCATTATTCATGCCGAATCATTGAGTTGGAATCGAAGTTCGCCTTCGAATTAACATATGGCGAACGTAAAAGGATATGGATCACGCATACTAGAGATGAGCTCCATGGTTGGATGCGTGCGATACACGAAGCTACCATCGGAAGGAGCGTTACTCGATCGGATAACTTTTTCGAGTATCAATACTTTTCTAGCAAAAAGAATAATGATAAGCAAAGAAATATAATACCTCCATCCAGTCGCTACCAGAGTTCGATGAAAAAATTCTTAAATTGTCAAAAAGGGTTTCGCAGTGCTCTGTCTAAGGAAATGTACATTGAATATATTGAAATTTTATCGTCATCTTGTCAATTGTCATCATTTTGTATTCCTGTGGAATGGGTAAAAGCTCACTTTTATACCAAGAACAAAGCTAATGAAATTGAAAGCAATCGCAAAAATAATAGTACATCGCAAGCCTTTATTGAAGATGTGCTAGCTACGTCAGTTAAACAACTTCAGAAAGATTTGCAACGGGACGTTGTTCATATTAACGAACGCGTCTATCGGGGTGGAGATGAAGATTCTTCCATGTGCATGGAACTTATCATCGGAGGATTGGCACAGTCCATCATGGAAAAGGATGAAGCTTCCTCTTATTCTTCGTCTTCCCGTATCACAGAAATTCAAGCAATTGCATTTGCGCGCGATATATTGTTAGCATGTAACCGTACCCGAAGCGGTGGAGATATGTTCTTTACTATTCAGGCGCTGTGTGCACAACCTGATCTTGTGGTGGTATGTCCTAGAAGCGTAAACGCCACGGACTCACCATTATCCATTAATGTTAAAAATTTATGCAATGTTTCGCGTAAACTATCCCTCAATCCATTTAATTTGAACGAAAAGACAGACTGGGTTTATACTCGCACTAGCGTTGATCAACAGTGGGAGAAAAGTTATTGTATATTATCAGGAGAGGGGCTATTATTTAGCTTTTATGCGCACGAACTGCCAAAGCCTCATAAGTTGCGAGGACAAATATTACTTGATGGGGCGGTAACTGGTGTCAATAAGACCATTCAGAGGGAGAAGTTAATAAGCGATAACACCAGTGGCTTCGTACTTTATATATGCTCCGCTGATCGTTCAAAAGAAGTTCATTTGAATTTTGAGAACGAAGAGGAACTTTTTTCGTGGCAGCGTTGCTTAAATCGAGCAATTAAATTGCATCGTAGCAACAATCAGTCTGCCCCATATGTCCCATATTCATCCACGTCAAATTCCTCGTCTACAAAATACAAAGTCGTTGATGGTTTTCGTAGAATGAAAGCTATGCCAATGTTAGCATTTTCTTCTGCACAAGACGAAATTCGAAGAGGTCTTAATGGATCCGTTTCGAGCCGAAGATTATTAAAAAGCAAACAAGATCGTGATATCTCTTCACGTTCGCATCGAAGAAACCGCACGGTGCCAAACCTCATTTTATTGACTTCGGACTTATTAAGGCGAAACAAGCATAAGAAGTCGATTTCCCTCGCAAATCCTTACTCCATTAATTCAAATGGCGAGAACGTTTTGCTTGCCTCACCAACTACTGTCGATGGTGACAATGAATTAAATGAAGTTTGCGAAGTAAATAATGCTAGTGAATTTAAGTCGATCAAGAGTACAGTAGTGGATGAAAGGCCCTTCCTAAATCCAAAGCCATTGAATTCGCAAACAATGCGTCGTTCGGCTACAGTGCCTTGCAGTGATAGTGAACGCAATTTTGCTGCAAGAAATCCACGTCATGACGATGGCCTGAAAGAAATGCCACAAAGACCAAGGTTCAACTCTTATGGAGGATCTAAAAGCCGCCCTTCAGTACTCGTTGATGTTCGCGTATCGTCTGAGTTCAAAGTGTGTACAATTGATCCGAATGGAAGCAATGAAGACACTTGGATCTATGTTCGGATGATTTTTATTCAGCACTTTATTCTTCGAGGTGGACGTAATGGAAAAATTGTACGTGGTGAAGAGATTGCGAAGATAGAAGTCATTTAATATGACATTACGATACATAACCAGTACAAGAGTAGATGTTAACAAAATAAGTATTCCGGTACATTAGAAATAAATATGGAAAGATTCTGTAATATCCTTCAGAGAATCTCTAGTAACAATTATAAGTTGCAAAAATGAAACCGGACATTCCGTCCGTCGAGACCACGAAAGGTGTGAAATGGTGACGTTGGTTCTCACAGGGCTTGCAATGCTTCTTTTACTCCTCTTTCTGTTGTCGTTCTAAAGCCTTCTTCGGTTGGGTGGCAAGTTCCCATAAGACTTGCTGTCAAGGTTCGTTACGCGAACATCAATAATGGTATTAGTCGATCCCTTCCAAAAGCCGCGATCCGCATTCAGAAAGTTAGACGAAGACGAAGTACTCGCAATATGAGTTTTGGTACCATTGGCACGCATAGGAGCAAGATTAATCATAAGTTCGTGTCAGATACGGGATGGACTAATCACGTGTACTAGTAGATCTCTGAGTTCATCACTAATTCCATCGTGTCGAGCTGTGACCAAACCATCCCTTTATCGATCAGACATCCGTCGCAAGAAGTTGGTAGGTTCGAAGGTACGCGTGAATATCAGAGCATTAGAGCGTTGCGAAAATCTGGTGAAGAGAGAATTGTTCCACCAACGTGCGAAGGCATGACGCTGAGCCAGCGCCCTATTTTCTTTGCTCATTTCAAAGTACGTTGAGTGTCCTGAGGAAATTGATCAATTTCGGACTTGAACTTCGCTTTGTAGGCTGCCTCTATACGACTACAATATTCTGGCATAACCTCGCATTGGCAGTCAAGATTTCCAACTGGACTATATTGAAGTCGACCGCGTAGGGTGGACAAGAGGTGAGAGCAGTAAAGAGTGCTCGACCTTTAACACTCTTTAGCATTGGTTGTTGGATTGATTAGAGTTGAACCGCCGTGTCTGAGTGGTAACTCTGCTAACTTACGATATTTGCATGTGATGTTATCTTCAGCACCGAAAAGAGAGGGTAGAAACTTTATGCTATTGTCTCCTCAACTGCGTCAAAAAACTTCCTTGTGTCACTTACTGTGCGATGAACATAATGCACTCCATTTGGAGTGATTTTTTCATCGCACAGTAAGCTGTCTGAGTGAATTTCCTGCTTGCGCTTTGTGAATTGGATTTATATCATGTCACCGTGGGTGCTACTTATTTGTTAACTGTTACTTTTGTACAAGGTATAGATTACTTCGTAGTCGTGACTTATCACCTTCATCAGTTGCTGGTTCGGGAGAGGAGAATTAACAGATGATATATAATCGATAAATATAATACGCGTTATCGTTTTCCCTGTAATTGACCCATGAATTACCATATTCTGAATGATATCCTCTAGCATCTCCAACGTATGCTGCCTGAGCTGCAGCTTCTTTTGTTCTTCTTATAAATTGTTCCCGACGTATCATTAGTTCAGTCTGAGTCATTATTGTGAGTCCTTATTGCCATACAATCTAGCGTCACTTTAAATCGTTTCTTGAATAAGACATAAGCTCCTTTCCTGTTGTGATCCGTACTAGAGCTCGCAGTAGTTATGTTCCCTGCTTCTTGTGGTTCTACAGCCATATTTGTTAGGGAATAAATTAATTGCTTGAATCTTTTCTTTTCTTCGCCAAAATGACCAACTACAAGCGAGTCGATTCCATTCATACCGTAGGACCTGTAGGAGCTAAGGAATTGTTGCCCCCTGCAAAAATAGCGTCATATTTCTTAGCTTGCAATCTCTGCAACTCTCTTCTCTACGGCCCTTCTATTGGGGATAAACTTATTCATACGACTATCTACTCGCATCGTTTTCACCTAGAAAATCCGTCTTTGTAGTATCACCCATCCAGACCTTTCTCGATATGGATGGTCGTAAGTCGTTATATCGGGAATAATAAATTCTTTAATCTAATGTTGATCGCAATATTGTTTGAGAATAGCAGCTAGGACAAGACCATGAAATATGCTTTGGGGTTTACGAATAGCCCATATTGTGGCTTTCTCAAACATATCAATAATACGACTTTGAATAATTGCGTGCATTGATTAGCAGCGCATTTTTTACCATAATACCATATGCGTCGACCAATGTTGCATTACGTCCGATGAAGTGGTGTCCGTCTGCAAAAGGTTGAAGAATGTGGCTCGGTAAAGCTAGAATATAACGAACGGCTTCGATGAATACGTCATTATTTAAAATTCTGTCTCTGTTGGGTAGAGCTCGTAGATATTGAATGCTGATCTCATCTTGTGTTGTATCTTGTTTTTTGTTGTGCACTTTACGTAAAAACATTATTATGGGTTTTATGACAGATAATATTTATTACAAAAGATCAAAATCACAATGATGAGAAGGTTGGGGTACCTGGAAATAATTCGGTCGTAGTTGTTATGTATTACGCGTATTTTTATAACTCTACATTCGTATGATTCTTTATGTCAACGGGGTTCTGTGCTAGTGTCGGTCATTTGGCTAAATCTATGGCATTTGGAACTCTGCTCTTCTCTTTCTCTTGTCGTTCCAAAGCCTTAGATGGTGTATATCGTTCTTAGATGTTATGTATTACACTCATTCTCATCTCTGTACTTACGTACGGTCCTCTATGCTAACGAGGTTCTGCGCTAGTGTCGTTCATGCGGTCTCGTAAATAAGAATTGTCAGCCTAGTTAAGACCTTAATTACAAGCAGAAGATTTCTTTTTATAAAACGAATGACAAAACGCACAACCTGCTGCCATCACAACACCACCACCACACACACACATACACACACACACACATCAATCATCCTTCAATATGAATCCAAGAAATAATGCAGGAGAGTTGAACCTATCTGCTGATTACAAATTTAA
>Ga0115008_10005629_pt1 | contig 10342 bp, 5 predicted proteins | sample FraStrMetagenome_FD_87164 | JGI IMG/M metagenome (GOLD analysis project Ga0115008, IMG submission 87164) | Marine eukaryotic phytoplankton communities from Arctic Ocean - Fram Strait ARC3M Metagenome | ecosystem: Environmental > Aquatic > Marine > Oceanic | place: Fram Strait | collected 2012-06-18
CCGGCGCAAACCGGCACAGACCGGCGCGGACCGGCGCAGACCGGCTATTTTCAGTGCCTCCCCGTTTTTACAACCAACAAATTAGCATATTGCTCCAATTTTCCAATTATAGTTTTGTTTATTTATTTTTTTCAATAATTGTATTTTTATCTTAGCCCGTCCAATGTGCCAGCTGTCAAAATTTCTCGCTGAAATCGATCACAGCTCGTTCAGACGTGATCATAGATTTTTGTGACCACCCCTTTATGGAACTCAAATATGTGACCCTCTTTCATGTGATCAAGCTTTCAAGTTTATCCCTAGTCAAGTACTAATCAAAAAATGCGTTTTGTCGATGCGCAAGCTGTGAACAGAAATTTGAACAGACTAACAATCCATCCTCTAAGTAACGAAACAAAAGAAAAGTGGGAAAATTCTACCGAAAAGTACACCTTATCAGTGACATTCTATGACCAAAAAGTACCGAAAAACGGGGGGGGGGGTCGACTATATTAATAATATATTTAAATGATCCTTAGAACCTCCCCTACAACTTTTATTACAAGAGTTAGGCTGTAGAGTGTCCGCCCGGGCGATTTCTAGGGCCACTCATCAAAAAAGTCGCATTTTTGGACCTTCTAGCGACCCAAAATGGCTAGCGTATTTTTAGCGTATTTTTACACAGCTGGCCCCGTTTAGCGGGTAAACAAGGTGCAAATTTTTTTGGCGGGCTAAGGTTAAGAAAAAAAAACGAAAAAAAGATTTATCTTTTAGTGATAAGCAACGATTTGGAATTTATCCAAAATAGATTTTCTCCTCAAATAATTGTGGTATCAGTAATTGATTACCATCAGAGGAGCTTACGTTGAATCGAGGACATATGCTCATGTCGAATTAAGTTGATTATTTATTAGAAGTTTTCATTCGAAACGTTTTTCTCCGGAAGTCATGTTTTCGTTTTTGCGGATTACAATTCGGACTTAACTCTTGGTCGAGATTTTAAATAGTGTACAAAAAACCGTGTCTGATATTAAACAGATTATTATTTGACTATTTTTGAAAAAAATAATCAAGGTCAGGCAGAATGCGGTTAAACTTGCACACAAGCCAAAAAAATTGTTTCTGATTTTTATTATTATTAAAAAAAATAAACCAAGGTCGAGCACAAAAAACCGGCAAGCTGGTTTGCATAATTTTGCAAAATCATAAAAATAAATAGAATAATTAATAACCAGCGTTAATTATGATCAGGAAACGTGAGAGTAATTGACGACAAATTAGATTCGAGAGAGCATAATTTCTTAGTCTTATTTACCAAAAGTAACTTTTGAAAAATTGATAAATTTATAATTTGAGGTTGTTTTAATTAACGTATCTTGTGCAGAAAAAGTTTACAATTCTGTGGCTTAATCTGGCAGACAACGTGACATTGACAACCGAAATCTGGTTGATACGAACAAAACAAAGTGAGCAGCTCGCAAAAACGAACGTGTTCTAAAAGCTGATTTATACTTTGAATATCTTTTTATATTAGCTAGAATCTTGGTCTTAGATTTTTGGGTCACAAGCTTGAGCTGACAATTTTCTTCGAAAGTAACATGTTTTTCATGCAAATAAAGGCCGATTTAACTTTTATTTTTCCCAACTCAATTTAAAAATATGGTTTACTAGAATTAAGTAGCGCGATATCTATTTGCAAAAGTCGTAGACCGGCCAGAATTCTAAAGTTTCTTATTATGCATTATTCTAAACGGTTTTTGTAACAATTGCATATTTAAGCTGCGCCATCATTTTCTGCTAACATGAATTTTGCTGGTTTGTTTCACACGTGAGCAGATTTGGTTTCTCTTTTTCTAAAAGATAAACTTATTTTTTAGAACCGTAACTGACCAAGAACATTTAACTACACCGCATAAACAGATTTAAACCTTTTGTTTGCATTCTGCCAGCTTTCATATTCGAAATCTTCGTAGATGTATAAAATATGATTCTAGGTATTCTTCATTGAACTTTAAACACGGTTTGAATAGAATTCGTAACATATGTTTAGGAACCAGGAAGGCCCGATCAACCTCACGACCATTTTAGTTCATTCTTTCTCGAGAATTTCTTACTTCTGTTGATAAGATCTTCATCAATTTTGACACGGAGAATAAATTGTTTTCAATAATGAAATTGTGTCAAGACTTGCTAGACACTTGTTTTGAATAAATTAAATTATGTTTTTTTGAATAATAAATGCTGTACGACGTTTTTGAGGGTTTAATGATGACAAGTGGCCGGTTTCTAATCTGACAAATTTCCAGTATCGAATTTTATGTTTTTTTTTCTGTATTTTTGTGTGTTTATTTCGAGGTCGTTTTATATTTAAATTGAATCAGATGGAATCAGAGGCGAATTTCAGGCATATATTTTTAGTTATTTAGATATAGTTTATTTTGTAGATGTCATCTGAAAAATAACTTTTATGATTTTTAGATAGTTTTTGATTTTAACCTTCATATTCGATGGAAGGATATGCAGCTCTGCTTGACCAATCGTCATCGTCGCCGCCTTCATCATCGTCAAGAACTTCTCCCGATCCGATTTCCTCGCCAGATGATTCAGATTCTTCTATGATTTCAGGCTTGTAGCAAATGTCTAAGCAGTTGATTTCGATTTCTTTCGATAGTCCTTCACATCCTTCTCCAAAAGCCCAAGCCACAAATTTCTGATTAACGACGAGCGGCTGAGCGCACGAGCATTTTTGATACAACGTGCTTTCGTAAAAATCACAGTTTTTCTAAATTATGATTTTTAAAAAGATCCGACCCATTTTTTACCAAATCATGATTTAGCTCTGGAATGACAGTATCCTCCACAATTTCAGAGTCAAATTCGGGCTCGATTGAAACTATTGTTGTTTTTTCGGTTGGTCCAGGAGCTGAAGGCGCGATCAGCTCGGCCTCAATTTCAAGAATTTCAGGCGAGTTGTAATTTTCCATTCTGACAATGTCGGTAACTACATCCAAACTTTTCGAAAAAACGTTCGAAACTGAAAATTTTATTCGATTATTCAAACTTGGAGAAAGGTTAGAATTACATTCCGGTCCGAGAACAAGCTCTCCATCGATAACGTCGCCAAACAGAATTTTCGTCTGATCTTTCCGAAAATAGCGGCCGAGCTTAGAAGCATCGAGGGCGTCAACAATGTCCGTTTCGAATTTGTCGATATTTTCAGTTTTTTTGATTTTTTCAACAAGATTCGCGCCTAAACGATGACGATTTACAAATTTTTTTGTCAATTTATCGTTTGATAAAATATAACGAAAAGCGTGTAAATCAAACGAAGCGCGATAAATTTGAAAAAAGCGCCTTTGTTGAATTTATAATGAATAGAAGTACCTTTGTAGACGTGCCAGGCCGCCAGCTTACGACAGCCTTGGCCTTGTGAATACTCGAGACAGGTGCCGGTGAGCACTACCGGGTTAGATTTAGTCGTCAACTCAAGAGTCTGGCAAAGAGTCCTGAATTTAAAAGGTCAGGCGCTGTAAAAAACGCAATGATAAATTGAAAAAACAAATAATATTAAATCTAGCTTAATAAAAGTACCAGAAAATGGTCAAATTAATTGGCCCTTTTTATCGTTAATTTTAAAATTTCATAATTGTTATAAAAATATAATTTAAATTCGCTTCGAAAAAACGTACCCAGCAAATAAAGCGCAGAAAATCTTCATATTCGTTGATTTTATTCCTCTCGGCCTTTTCAAAGCTCAATTTCAATGATGTTTTCTCTAATCCTCCTCGCTGTCGTGGCTGGCGTGATCGTAAATGAGTAGCACGGGCCGAAGCTACTTCAAACCTGCATCGACTCTAAAAAATGTTAACGAGCTCAAGAAACTCTTTTATGATTCAATTTTGAAAAGATCAAAAAAGCAGCCGGACTTTGTTGTCTCAGAAGTTCACACCAATTTTTTAAAAAATTTAGAAAAGTTATATATTTTTTGATCAGCTGATTATTCGAAGGTTTAGTAAATTTTCTGAGGCTCTCTTCGTATATTCCGCTTGAGCGAGCACGAACGGGCTTCCGGCACGAGGATGTATTGCTGTCATTGAGATCGAACTTTAATGCGCTAATTGACAGCTTGATTACAAAAAATCCACTTTTTGGCTCTTTGCCGAAAATGAGGAAAACAATTTCTTTGAAAATTTCTCTAAAACTCATTTAAAGATTTAACTAGCTCTAAGGGAGCTTCTGTTTGTTTGTGGAATTTCAAATACTCCGGTGATAGCTGTCTTTGCTTTTCTATTTTGGCTCCGAAGTTCAAACTACTCAATTTAATCGTTGTTTGTGCGCTGTCTGTGAAAGAAGAAGTCCGCTTTTAACTTATAGAAAAAAAGGTATTGCATTTAAATGTTAATTTTAGACAAAAAACAGCATTTATTGTTTTTTGAAACTATGATTTTTTGATTTTTTTCTCTTGCTAAAGGTTTAACTATCAATTAAAACATTAACTTTTTAAGGTTATTTCAATTAGTTTTTAGATCGCACAGAATAAAATAAATCTTCGTGTTCTTTTCTCTAAGTTGTGTTTTTTAGAAAGCGCGAATAGACGCGCTGGGATGCGATTACAGGGCTTTGTTAAACATTCAGCATTGAAGCGGGGCCAAGATGACCCTTGTGAGTTATTTGAGTGCTTCTTGACCAAAAGTGAAAACGCCGCTTTGTCCAGAAATAATTTTTAAACAAGGTGAGTCCTCCTTGATTTCACCTTGATTATCAGTTCTCCCAAAACGTCAACAGATGTTATTTAACCACTTTTAAATTGATCCTGACCGTTTCCGGCAGCTAATCAACTCCAAAAAGGCCACGCTTTCGGAAATAATACGGGAAATCCGGCGCGCGCCCATTTTCGGCCGATCGTTCATCGTCGCCGCTGTGTGAGAAACAATAAACATGTTTCAGCGCAATAAACGCTTCAATAATCATTATTCAAGCAAATTATCATGATTTTTATGATGGAGCTCTTCAAAAAACAGTCAAAGTGATTATTCCCGACTTTGAATAAAAAACAGCTGAAAATAAATTGAAAATAATTTAGAATTTATAAATTATTTTAAGTATAACATTGAACCAAAACCTCAGTAAACCTTTCAAGGCACGCATCAGCATTTCAGCATCCCGCATAATTATAAATTAATTTAACGATACTTATATCTGCCTGCCTGTACACCGTCAAGACCACAGAGTTTCAAAATGGGAAATACCTGCTGCCCTAAAAAGAGAAAAATCAAGGGCAACGCGGAACAGGATTTTCAATCATCACATTCAGATAGCTTCGACGACGAATTTTGCAAAATGGAAATGGAGCAGGAAGATGATGGCGAATCTGATCGCTTGCAAATTGATACTGTGATTTGTTTTTAGCAAGTTTTTAATATTAAAATTGTTTTCTAATAGCCAGATAGCAGCTTGTCGAATGAACTTTACGAAGAAGAAATTCGAGCTGAATTTCAATCAGATTTTGACGATGAAGGGCCTGGTGACGATGAAGGCTCAAATGACCGTATTTCATCAGAATACAGCGACAACAAGAAGGATCACGACTACGAGCTGGAGGACATTATTGCGTTGGAAGAATACGATTACTTGATGACACGAGCTTATGAAAATTAATTTTTTGCTGGAAAATTCAAATCATTTGTTTTGACTGTGAAATAAATAAGCGCAATATATTATTTTCAAATTACAATATTTATTGAACAGTTTGTCTCGCTGATATTGCTCTTTCGAGTTGGCGAACCATGACAGCTGCTGTCGCAGGAATGATTGTGGATGTTCGCAGTAACATTAACATTTATAATTGGCTAGAAAAAATAATAAAAAAGTTGTTATTGCAAAAACGTCAACCTGTAAGTTCAGTCCCCGTTTCGAAAATTTTCCACTAAAGTCATTTTTCATTGCAGGAAACAATCCCTGGTCGGTGAGCATCTTGTCCAAGGTAATAACACGTGATTTTTCCAAATTTTTGGAGAAATTATTTGAAGTTATTTTGTTGTCTTTCTTGAGTAACGCGCGGTGATTAGCATTTGTAAATGTTTCGCCATTCTTAGTGCTTGATAGAACTTTGTGAATTTCAAAAAAGCCAAAGTAAAGCAAAGGCGAAACGCAAAAGTAGGAGACAACGAGGATTCTTAAAAAAATTTGCTTCTTTTCGCAAATTGAAAAATTACCGCGAGATGTAGAGGCAAATATGCAAGATTTGCTCGACGACCCAAAACGGAACTAGCTCTTTGATAACATCGAGCAGGTAGAAAGGCAGAAAGCAAACGGAGTAGATGATCGAGTCGGTCTTGTTGTATTTGTGAAGTTTATGCTTCACAATGTTCAATGTTTTTATGAAATCATGGAAGACTAAGCTTACGATAAATCCTGCATCTTTTGCGTTTGAGCTTCTTCGTGGCGCGAATTTCTGCTTATTTCTCGTGTTGTTTATCACCCAATTCAAGATTGAACTAAAAAGCTGTTATTAAAAAATTTCCCTTTTTGACAAACCTGACAACAATCGGAAAAATGAAGAGAAAGGCGAAAATTACGAACGCGTAGACATTTCGAGCTACAAATATTGTGATTGTAGTGAGAAGCCATTATAAACTCGCCTTCTGTGATTGTTCGAGAAAGCGAGGGCATGCAGAGTCCACAGATTTGATCGTGAAAGAAGAACAGCTAAATAATCAATATTTTCTTTTCGGAAAAAATCTTACGGGAGTGGCAACGGCGCAAGGAAATCCGACGACAAAGCATTTGACGAGAATTTTATTGGTGCTTGATCCAAGAAGTTTTGCGCGAAGAAACGGCTTCTTGATACCAAGACATCGATCCGCCATCATCGCCACGGTAGACATGATGTTCACGCCAGAGCAGACATAAACCTATGGCTCATTTGCTATTCCAAAATTGATAAGCAAGTCTACCCATAAATTGATGAATTTGCAGCTTCATCGTGTTTTACAACTATTAAGATAAAAACGAAGCTTTATGCTGATAAACAACTACAAAACACCGTTCCTGAATCTTCCCCAAGAAGTCGTTTTTAATTGCGCTTCGCCGCTTAAAATTGTAAAAATATCTCTCGAGGTTTGGACGATCAAATAGCTCAGTGCGAAAATCGAGTTCAGCTGCATCATGCTCCTCGTCCAAGTCTTTCTCGATGGGCGACAGTACATGATGAACAAGATTAGGCCATGTCCGATGATTCCACCGAAGGAAATTAGACCGATGAGAATTGCGACAACGAGGTCGATTGGCTGAACTCTTTAAAAACTTTAATTTGAAAGAAATAAAAATTACATACTTGAAATTTTTCTCCCAGTCTTCCTCGCCAGTGTGGTTTTCTTCGGAAAAATAGCTCTCGTTTCCGTAATACTCTGCATAATATTCGCTTGCATATAAGGAGTAATTGTAGTCATCTCCGAACTCGGCCCCGAATTCACCTCATAACAAAAACTAACACTTAAGCGTAAAGCTACTGATTACCTGGATGATAAAGAATATTGCAGTCAAGGTCTTGGTCAGACTCGCTCATATTTTTTCTTTAGGAAAACCTTGGTCTGTTATTTGGACTTAGAACTATCTTTTTATAAGCTCAGAAAAAATAAGAAAAAATAATAAGAAATCCTCTATCGTTGACATAACAAAGCCCGACCTTGCAGTCTTCATAATTAATTTTTTTCACGGTGTTCCTGTTTTCTCAATTATTCCTGAATGCTCTTCCATGAATTTACAAGGAGCATCATTGCCTCAATAATGTTTAATAATGTCCGACAGGTGGCCAAAGAACTCATATGAATCCCACTGACATGCTAATATTTAGGTAAAATGGTCGAAGAGTAAAGGTAATATTTCCGTCAAATACCGTCAAATTGTAATTTTTTGAATATTGCAGTCAAAGTCCGACACGCATTTTTTTATATCTACATTCTTCACTGAAGAATCTTGATCGGTTGATCGGTTCTCTGGCCTCTGGCCTCTTTATAGTATTGTTAAAAAATAAAACTGACATAAAAAGTCGTAACGATCATTGATCTTGAATAATTTAGTCTAAAAGCGATTTTTAAATAAGATTTACTTACTATCTAAATCAGGGCTGGCTAAAAAGTGCACAGCACTCTTCACGCGACTTTTGTGTTGAGCTCCACGAATTCAGATTGACCGGTCCTGGCCGGTCAAAGTAAAAATAAAGTCTCAAAATTTTTCAAAAAATTATTTTTTCTTTTAATTTTGAGGCGAAGCACACGAAAGGGCTAAAGCGGGCTTTATAGAAATCTCCTGGGGTGCGGAGCTCTCCTTTTACTGAAGAAAAAGTTTGGTGGACCGGTCAGGACCGGCCAAGACCGGCCAGGACCGGCCATTTTCAGTGCCCCCGAATATTACCGTCCATCAAAGCTTAAACGAATATAATTTTTTGAATATTGCAGTCAAAGTCCGACACGCATTTTTTTTATATCTACATTCTTCACTGAAGAATCTTGATCGGTTGATCGGTTCTCTGGCCTCTTTATAGTAGTGTTAAAAAATAAACTTGACATAAAAAGTCGTAACGATCATTGATGTTGAATAATTTAGTCTAAAAACGATTTTTAAAAAAGCTACATGTTCTTTCTCATTTTGATTAAATTTAAAAAAAAAGATTTGCTTACCTTCTAAATTAAATTATTTCTAACATAACAAAGCCCGACCTTGCAGAGTTCATAGTTTATTTTTTCACATAATACCTGCAATCTCAGTTATTCAAAAAAGCTCTTCTGCGAATTTATTGGGAGCATCATTGCCTAAATAATGTTTAATAATGTCCGACAGGTGGCCACAGGACTCTTATGAATCCAACCGCCACGCTAATATCATTCCCGTCCGTCGAAGCTTAAAAGACTATCATTATCGTTCTGTCGCAGTTTTGGTTTCATCTATTTTTATTTGCATCAAGCTGCATAACCAAAAATGCAAATCTTGATAAAAAATTTTTTCTCTTTGTTGTATATATTTAGCGATGCATTTCGTCTTGTTAGACATTTTCAAGCTTTTCTTGGCAATATTTGCGCTCCATCTCAAAATCGCCCGTTGCAAAGCTTTTTGTTAAGTCTTTAACAAAAAATTTCGCGAATTTGACTGTTCTTAATAAATGTTTTTTTTTTGTTATTTTCTTTTAACATTTTTCTTTGTTGGGATCTGAGGTATCAAATGAAAAGACAAGATCAGGGATCGAACCTAAGCGGCCTTGTCCGGACAGAGGTGTGCTACCACTACACCATCCTGCCATGATAGTTATCAGTTTTGGGTCCTCAATACTCTTATCTAGGAGCGATCTCCTCACATCTTTTTATCTGCATTTTTCGTATTTCGGCGAGATTTCATTTTTGTCACATTTTTCTCTTTATTTTAAAATGTTAGTGTTTTATAGAATTTTAATATATAATTTTAGAAATCGAAAGTGGAAAATAAAAGACGTGATTTAGAATTCGCGCAAAATTCGGTCGGTTTCGCACTTCTGTTTAAAACTTGAAAAGTTAAACCATTTTTACAATAAACCATTTTTTAAACAAATTTGCGCAAAATCGGCGTCGTTGGCGACTTTCTTCAAACACTGAAAATAAAAAAATGCTCGTTTGTGAAATTTATTGATTTTTACAAAATAAAAAAGTTTTAAAATGGGCGATTAAGAAATAAAACACGCTTTTTGAAATCAACGAAGAAGACGAATTTTTTTTAATTAAACAAATCTGCGAAAAAAAGGAGCATAAAAAAACAGTTTGCACTATTTGGCGTTGTTCGTGCGGTCAATCAACCGGTCGAGTAATCTCCGATTTTTTCCGGTCAGCTGCTCAAAAAGCAGTCAGCCCGATCGGCGAGTAGTATTTAACTGTCGGCGGTTGCCGACAAAATCATTCAATTCTTCAAATTCGAAGAAAAACAACAATAAAAAAAAAACTCTCTTTTTTGACAATGAAGCTTTTCAAAGGACTCACCCTCTTCGCTGCTCTGGCGGAAGCCGGTGTGGGAGCCGTAGAAGACGATTTTTGTCCTAACGTGCGATGGAGTAAAGTTGGAGAAGCGTGTGTTCCAAGCTAGAAGTGGGTCACGACTTGCAACTCTGCTGGAACACTGACGATCAGCGCGCACATCGACCACTTCTACGCCGCTGTCCCTTCAACTATCAAGACTAAACTGCTAGGCGATCTCGTAAAAGAAGACGGCTGGGCAGAAGGTGACGAGGACGACGAGTTGAAGAAGACTGTTGCGCTTTCTTTCAGCCAGGTAGAAGTTAATGGGGCGAGCGTCATCCGAGGCGTTTACACTTTTGGCCCAAGCGAAAGCGCAACCGCAG
>Ga0115008_10005634_pt1 | contig 10338 bp, 10 predicted proteins | sample FraStrMetagenome_FD_87164 | JGI IMG/M metagenome (GOLD analysis project Ga0115008, IMG submission 87164) | Marine eukaryotic phytoplankton communities from Arctic Ocean - Fram Strait ARC3M Metagenome | ecosystem: Environmental > Aquatic > Marine > Oceanic | place: Fram Strait | collected...
CGTAATGATATTTTTAACTTATTTGGCTTTTTCTTTAAGTGATTTGATAGTGAAAAAAGTAGGTGCAAATTTAATCGCTGTAATTGGAAAGCTAATGGGATTAATCCTTGCCATAATTGGAACGGGAATGGTTACAGAAGGAATTAAATTGACATTCAAATAAAATAAACGAAAGTACAAAAATGGCTATAGTTAATACGGGGTTTGGCACATAACCCAAAGTTTAAAACTTTAAACTAAGTCCGCCAAATCTTTTGATTTGGCTTTAAAATGAAAAAGATAAAACAAAATAAAAAGTTTTGGCTAAGTGCTTAATCGAAAGTTCAATACTTTTAATTCCCGTACTAACCATAGCCGAGTCGTTAGACGAACATTCCCAAAAAAATTCCAAAACTTTAGTTAACGCCTTTTCTAATACATAGATCACTTCGTATCTTTATAAAAACCAATCTCATGAGACTTTTTATAATAACTATAAGCCTATTTTTTATGACAACATTTACACTTTTTGATTTCAGTACAACCTCAGATTTGAGCAATTGGAGAATCGTTGATGACGTTGTTATGGGTGGACGCTCAAGTGGTAATTTTGAAATTAACACAGATGGTCATGGCGAGTTTAGCGGTGAAGTTTCTCTAAAAAACAATGGCGGATTTTCATCTTTACGCTACCGTTTTAAAACAAAAGATGTTTCAGCATATAGTAAAGTAAAACTGCGCGTAAAAGGTGATGGTAAGAATTATCAATTTCGTGTAAAGACCTCCTCGGGAGATTATGCCTCTTATATTTATGAATTTGAGACCACTACAGATTGGATGACTATTGAGATTCCTTTCGCAGCCATGGATCCAAGATTTAGAGGACGTAAACTTAATGAACCAAATTTTCCTGGCGAGCAACTCGAAGAAATTGCTTTTCTTATTGGCAACAAAAAAGAGCAATCTTTTAAATTGCTCCTTGATAGTATTGTTTTAGAATAGATTATTTACTCTATATAACCCATTTTCTTCATCCATTTATCGTTAAACATTTTACCTACATAACGACTTCCGTGATCATGAAATAAGACAACTACAACGTCATTTTTTGTAAAATGCTCTTTTAATTGCAAGACACCTTTTATAGCAGCTCCTGCACTATTGCCCAAAAACATACCTTCTTCTTTTGCTAGACGTTGCGTGTAAACTGCAGCATCCTTATCGGTTACTTTAGTAAATCCATCTATGACATCAAAATTTACGTTGAGTGGTAAAATATCTTCTCCAATACCTTCAGTAACATACGGATAGATTTCATTTTCATCAAAAATTCCTGTTTCATGATATTTTTTAAATACACTACCATAGGTATCAATTCCCCAAATTTTTATGTTTGGATTTTTCATTTTTAAGTAACTCCCAACACCAGAAATTGTGCCTCCTGTACCAACACCAACTACAAAATGTGTGATTTTCCCATCGGTTTGTTCCCAAATTTCTGGACCAGTACTTTGAAAGTGCGCTTTACAATTACTAGGATTATCGTATTGATTCACATACCATGAATTAGGAGTTTCTTCTCCCAAACGTTTTGATACTGAGTAGTAACTACGAGGATCATCTGGTTCCACATCTGTTGGACAAACCACAACTTCTGCACCTACAGCACGTAGAATATCCATTTTCTCATTAGACTGCTTATCACTAATCACGAAAATACATTTGTAACCTTTAACGATAGCAGCTAAAGCCAATCCCATCCCAGTATTACCCGAAGTTCCTTCTATGATTGTTCCGCCTGGTTTTAATCGTCCATCAGCTTCTGCATCTTCAATCATCATTAAAGCCATACGATCCTTTACAGAGTTCCCTGGATTAAAGGTCTCGTATTTTGAAAGCACCAAACATGGTAAATCTTTAGTTAGAGCATTTAGTTTGACCAAAGGCGTATTACCAATGGTTCCGAGTATATTTTCAGCGTATTGCATGGTCGTATCTTTATGAGGACAAAAGTAAGTAAAACTTAAGATTTGAAACTATTTTATTCGGAAACATTAACACTTCAAACCTTAGCTGTTATTCAAAATCTCATAAAAACAACACATGCTTTGGTTTGCGTTAAGTCCCGATAGCTATCGGGAAAAGTGGCACCCTTTTTTGAGGGTTCATTGCGTTTTTTAGCATTGAATTCTCAAAAAAGACCAATCTGCCGGCAGTTAGGTATAACGGACAGCTCGACGCTTTATCACCAAAAAAGTGATAAAGGGTAACGCCAAAATAGTAGTTAATAGTTATGTATTATTCAAAACGAATCGCCTTGATTGGAGATATTTTAGAGATAATAATAGATGGAATTAGTAGCATCAAAAAACAAGCAATGAACGTCCCAAGATTAAGAAGAATGATATAATCTAAACCAATATGTACAGGAATTATGGAGACGTAATATTGTTCTGGATTTGGAAATTTTAAAAGTCCAAACTGTTGCTGCGTAAACAATAAGCTCAATCCAATGATATTTCCCCAAAACAAACCTAAACCAATTAAATAAGTGGCATTGTACAAAAACACTTTTCTAATACTCCAATTGCTACTGCCTAATGCTTTTAAAATCCCAATCATTTGGGTACGTTCTAAAATGAGAACTAATAAAGCGGTAATCATGTTGATTCCTGCGACAATGATCATTATGGCGATAATCCCATAGGTGTTATTATCGAAAATTTTGATCCATTCAAAGGTTGTAGAAAACTTCTCTTCAATGGTTTGCGTATCTAAATTAGATGGTGTGTTATCACGTATTTGCTGCTCTTTTTCTAACAATTGAGAAAAATCATCGAGATACACTTCAAAATTACCTACTTCATTTTTCTCCCATTTATTCATACGCTGAATATGACTTAAGTCTCCAATCATGAAATTTTTGTCAATGTCTTGAAATCCGGAATTAAAAATACCAACAATCTTAAATGATCTTTGAAACGGAAGTTCTTCAATACTACCTTTACTAAACACCGTTTGAAAACGATCACCTAACTTGAAATTAAGTCGGTTTGCGAGATAGCTAGAAATGACAACATCATTGCTCAATTTGCCTTCATACACTGGCAACTCACCTTCTACTAGAAAACCTTTGAGATATGACCAGTCATAATCATTACCAACACCTTTGAGGACGATACCTTCAAAATCGATCTCAGTTCTAATGATACCAAACTTAGTGGCAATACCTTGAATATGTTTAATCCCTTCTACGGAATTAAATTGCGGATAAAATTTCTGGTCTGTCGAAATTGGAACTATAGATTCGTTAGATTCGTTCGTGTCATAATTATTAATTGTAATATGACCATTAAAAGCTACCACCTTTTCTCGTACCTTTTTTTGAAGTCCTAAACCTGTCGCAATCGCAATAAGCATCACGACAATACCAATAGCAATAGCAGCAATACCAATTTTTATTATTGGTGCTGAAACACTACTTTTATACGCTTTACTACCAATAATGCGTTTAGCTATAAAAAACTCGTAATTCAAAATTATAATATGCTTTTATCTAAGTTCAAAAATAGGGTTTTCCCGATAATTATAGTCTTTGTTTTAGTGTTGATTTCTTGTGGTTCAAAATCACAGGATACTACAGCTCAAAATAATGAGAACCTTATCCAAATTAAGGACGACAATCTTTCAAAATTAAATACTGAAATCATTGTTGGTGCTAATCGAACTGATGTTTATTTACCACTACTAAAAGGAAAGCGTGTTGGGATTGTAGCGAATCAAACTAGTGTTATTTTCCAGAAAACAGGACAAAATAAGGAAGACGGAAGCTATACTTACCTCGTAGATTCTCTTTTACAACGAAATGTCAATATTAAAAAAGTATTCGCACCAGAACATGGTTTTAGAGGTAAAGCAGATGCTGGAGAACTATTAAAAGATGGTATTGACACCAAAACAGGAGTACCGATTGTTTCCATCTACGGAAAAAACAAAAAACCATTTCCTAGACAATTAGCAGATTTAGATATTGTAATTTTTGATATTCAAGATGTTGGCGCGCGTTTTTACACATACATTTCTAGTTTGCATTATGTCATGGAAGCTTGTGCAGAGGCTAATATTCCTGTTATCATTTTAGATAGACCAAACCCAAATGGGAATTATATTGATGGTCCAATTTTAGAACCAAAACATAAAAGTTTTGTTGGCATGCATCCGATACCTATAGTTCACGGTATGACAATTGGAGAATATGGAAAAATGATTAATGGTGAAGGTTGGTTAGACAACCAAATTAAATGCGACCTTACGATTATTGAAATGCAAAATTATAATCACGATAAATCTTATAATTTACCTATAAAACCATCTCCTAATTTACCGAATGACAAATCAATTAACCTCTATCCTAGCCTTTGCTTTTTTGAAGGCACTAATGTGAATGCTGGTCGTGGAACATCTAAACAGTTCCAAATTTATGGAAGCCCATATTTAGATAAAACGGTTTATGATTTTAAATACATCCCAATGCCAAATGAAGGTGCTAAAAACCCTAAACATAATGGTATATTATGTTATGGACAAAACTTGAGCGAACGAGAAAATCTTAATAAAATAGATTTAAGTTATTTGATTAAAGCATATCAAAACTCTGTCGACAAAAAAATCTTTTTTAATGATTATTTCACAACGTTAGCTGGTACAAAAACACTTCGTTTACAGATTGAATCTGGAGTTTCTGAGAAAGAGATTAAAGAGACTTGGGCTGATGGCTTGACAGCGTATAGAAAAACAAGAAATAAGTATTTGATTTATAAATAGGAATATAACAAGAAGTAGATTGCGTCTTAAGTGCTGAATAAAAACGTGACCAAGCTATATAAAAATTAAAACAGCTATTCTTTCTCGTTACTTTTAGCAACTAACTTATCATTTGCCATAGCCAATAACTCGGCTTCATCTTCAAATAATATAACTTTAAAAACTATTCTAAGTCCAACTTGAACAGCAACAAAAATGTGCTTTCCTTTGGTTAAATTAGTTAATGGAACTTTAATTGACTTCGACCTACAACTTACATCTATTTCGCGCTCATTTTGCTCGCTTACAGAATACAATCTGTTAATAATCGAATTACTATTAAGTAACAAAGTATCTTTAGTTGTATTAAGTTTTTGAATTAGACCTTGGGCCCTAACATTGACATTTCTCTCAAGTTTAGAAAAGTCACTTTGAGCGCGTGCAATAAAGTTTAATGAAGATATTAAACTAAAAAAGATTACAAAATATAATTGTCTCATGTCCTGACGTTGGTTAACGTCAACAAAATTTAACTAATAGCTTTTTTATAATCCCTAACGTTAAAACTAATTTCTTTTTTGATTATTGGGCAAAAAAATCTATGAACGGTTAATAAAACCGAAGTATAGTGTATTAGTGTTCATTTAGTTTAATAATTAATCGTTGTAAGGTTTACCGTTTGGTCTCAAATGAGTACTTCTATATTGCGCCCTTGTTTGTACTTTTGAACGGTATTTTTCTGTAATGTTATAAGTCATACTTGTTTTTTCTTTAAAAGCTTGGTAATCCTTATCAATATTTTTATTTGCAATACTAGAAAAGCCATGATCTAAGTTGAGGCCGACATTTTTACTTATATTGGGTACATCATCATTTAAAATTACATCTTCAATATCTGCATTCGCAACAGTAACATCTATGTCTAATTTAGAATAATAGTTAAATGGCAATATTCTATCTAATTGAAAAACAATAATCTTATCTGCCTCATAAAACATAACAGTATATTGCCCCAGAGGTAAATCCTCTAAAGAAATTTTAGCACTCTTAACTGCAGGTTTAAAGTCAAAAACTTTTTCTGTAGTTTTATTTAAAAAGCACACTTTATTGAATAAATACTTATTTTGTAGCAGCAAAGAATCTTGCGAATCTGACAGACTATTATTGAGCTCAGAAGCCAACGGATTAATATTCTCTCTAATAATAGTGTATGCTTCTTGAGAAAAAGCGCTGCTATTACTCATAAGTAGAAAAATCACTACTAAGAAAAGACGATTTATTGGTGCGACAAGGGTAGTTAACTTGTTCATCATTGGGGTCATTTAAAGATTAAGCTAAAAACACTTCCAACCTCATTTTGAGAGTATTGGATTAATTTATGTTTCTTACTAAATTGGACTTCTTTTTTACAAAAATCAACTTAGGTACATATCAAATCTAAGAGCCAATAAGATAGAAATCTAAGTTGTTAGCTGTAAGCAAAAAAAGACACGATAAATGGAACGTGTTTACACATAAGATAGACAAACAACATGTTTTTTAGAAATTTAATCAAAAAACAAAAAATTTAAGTCGCTTAAAATAGACACTTAAACGATTTAAAATTATTAATTTAAGTTTTTAGCTTGTATAATTTTATCAGGATAGTCTGAAATAATCCCATCAACTTTAAAGTCGATCATTAGCTTAATATCATCCATATCATTTATGGTCCATGGTATGATTTTGAATCCGTTATTTTGATACTCTAATACCATTTTTTGATCTAAAAGTTTAAAATATGGACTAATAATTTCTGGTATAAAAGAGAGTTTTTTAAGTTTTGAAGATATCGATTCATTCTCATCAACAAGAAGCGCAATTGTAAGCTCTGGGTTTTGGATATGTACTTCTTCTAAAGCTCTTAGATCAAAAGATTGAATAATGGATCTATCACTTATGCCTTTAGTCTCAATCACATCGAGGACTAAGTTTACAAATTCTTGAAGTTTTGGTGTAAAAACACCATCATATTCTGGTTTACTTTTAATTTCGATATTATAGAAAATGGTGTTATTAGACTTGTTTTCGGCTAAATCGATGACTTCTGTTAACAACGGTTTATAGACTTTTTCTTTCTTCTGAAATGGGAATCTTGGATGTTTTTTGCTTCCACAGTCATATAATTTAATACTATCATATGACATCGTGTATAAATTGAATGCCATCTCTAATTTTGGAGTTATCTCATTTCCGAAGAGATCTAAAGCAATTTCATGACTCATATATGGTTCATGAGAAACAACTACTTTATGGTCTTTAGAAATCACCACGTCTAATTCTAAGGTTTTGACCTTCAGTTCTAAAGCTTTTTCAAATGCTGGTAAAGAATTTTCTGGATGCAACCCTCTACAACCTCTATGACCTTGAATATCCATTGGTTTTTGCGGATTACAATTAAACAATATAGTAAAGCTAAAGATCCAGAAGTACCGCATTACAGAATGGTTTCTGTTGTTGTCGGTTTTCGGTATTTATGAAACGGTTGTTTAAGCAACTCTCCTATTTTACCATTAGCTTCTTCATCTGGAAATGTATCTACACCATAGGTTATTGATTCTCTATCTAGAGTCATAAAGGTACCGAAAAGACGATCCCAAATTGAAAAGATGTTCCCGTAGTTAGAATCTGTATAGGGTAATTTATAATGATGATGAACTTTGTGCATATCTGGTGATACCAAAACGCAGCTCAATACTTTATCTACTGTTTTGGGTAACTTAATATTGGCATGAGTAAACTGTGTTGCGACCAGTGATAGTGATTGGTATAGAAATACAATAGCAATTGGCGCGCCAACAATAAAAACACCAAAAAGAGTAAATGCAAAACGAATGATACTCTCGAGAGGATGATGTCTATTTGCTGTTGTTGTATCGACACTATGATCTGAATGATGCACTAAATGAACCATCCATAAGGGTTTTACTTTATGTTCAACATAGTGCGCTAGATAAGCGCCAATAAAATCTAAAAGTAACACACCGAGTAATGCGTATGCCCAAAGTGGAAGATTAGGAATCCAATTAATAATACCAAATTTTGTGTCCTTTACCCATTGGGCAGTTTCTAACAATAAAAAGGCCAGACCAAAATTAATAATTATTGTAGTGAGCGTAAAAAACAGGTTTGGAACTGCATGTTTCCACTTTCTATATTTAAAATTAAATAGTGGTAATGTACCTTCTAACAACCAAAAGAATGTCAAGCCACCAACTAGAATTAGACTTCTATGCAAAGAAGGTATGGTTTCAAAATAGTTTATGATGCTCTCCATTATTAATTAGTGTTTGATATGATTTGATTTGATTTCTTCAAATTTAATAAAGAAACTTTACTTCGCCATGGTGCAGCACTAATTTCATCTTTCAATAAAAGGTAAGCAGTTAATTTCAAAAACGCAATTAGCGGTTCATTTATTTCATCAGTTGACTCGCTATCCATGCGCTTGAGCTGTCGCAATACCTTTTTAGGATTATCTAAAACAAGTTCTTGCTTAATTTTGAGCAAATTGATTTTTTCTATCATAGCCATTTTATTATCTGGATTTTCAACTAGTAAAAAATCTTCGGCATTTTTGAGATAAATATTAGATAATGAAATAACCTCTTCCCTTGCTGGTTTTATAGTAAAAATAGCGAGATCAATATACTGGGAAGCCAAACGAAAAGAGGTGACAAAATTTTGCTGCGTTTTATAATTAATCAATTCATTCTTGAGAAAAGCAGTACTATTAGCGTATTTGGCAATGAACTCTGTTAGATTCAAAAACTCTTTATAATAGGTGTGATTTGTGTTAAGTATATAACCATTAGCATCCATTACTTTTAAAGAATCATCATTAAATTTGTTAATATAAACTGTTGACTGGTTATTTTTAACAGGCTTATATAGCTCTTCATATTCAACCTCATTTACCATCACTAAAATAAAATAATCCTTTAGTAAATTAATTAAGATTTGACTTTCAAATAAATTTTCAACGAATACTCGTTTTCCATTTTTGTCTTTTACGACGACTGGCAAAGGTTCGTAAAAAGAATCCTCCCAAATCATAAGCACCATTTTATCCTGCACCAAAGCCAAACCTTTCGCTGCATCTAATGATGTTAACCACTCCTCGGATTGACAAAACGAAAATGATGGCAGTATTAATAAAACAATAAGAAGAATTTTTTTCATAGTTATTAGTATTATTTTATACGTTGTTTCATGGCCTCAACGATATTAAACGCAGCTGGGCAAATAGCTACATTTTTTAACGTTAGATTTGATATTTGCTGAAATTTCTTGCGATCTGTATGTGGGAATTCACTGCAAGCTTTTGGTCTAACCTCGTAAATTGAACAGTAATTATCTGCTCCCAAAAATGTACAAGGCACAGATTGTAAGACATAATCGTTCTCTTCATCCAAATGCAAATAGGTATCAATGAATTGTTGTTGCTTCATTTTAAAAAATTTAGCAATGCGCTCAATATCTTTTGATGTAAATAAGGGACCAGTTGTTTTACAACAATTAGCACATTCTAAACAGTCTGTGCGCTCAAACTCTGCTTCATGAAGTTCTTGCATGAGATAATCCAGCTGCTTTGGTGGCTTTTTTTTAAGCTTTGCAAAGAATGTTTTATTTTCCTTATGCTTATCTTTGGCGAGCTTTGGGAGGCTTTCTATGCTAGGTTTGATATTCAAAGTTCAAAGTTTTTACAAAAGTAATAAAACTTGCCATTCCTAGTGAAACCAAGAATCTTTAATTAATTTAAGATTCCCAAATCACCCGAACAGCAAGAGTTATTAATTAAAATAGATTCCACATCAAGCGCGGAATGAAAACTAAAACAGATTCCCATTTTCATGGGAAATAGATATGAAAGACCTTTTTGGAAATGCCTTACTAGATTATTACAACAATAATTATACCGAAGACCTCATCACGTCTACCAATATTTCTGGTGAAGATGAGTTACCACTTCCCTATTTATTTCGAAGTTATTCGGAAATGCCCAAAATCGAACAAAAGGCCTTACAATTAACTAAAGGCAAAGTTTTAGACGTTGGTTGTGGCTCCGGAAGTCATAGTCTTTATCTACAAAATAAAGGACTAGATGTTAAAGCTATAGATATTTCCGAAGGTGCTGTAAAAGTAGCAAAACAAAGAAATGTTGTTAATGTTGAACACAAAGACATTCTCGAAGAAACCGAAACGTTTGATACTATTCTGCTGTTAATGAATGGTACTGGTATTTTTCAAGAGGTATCTCAAGTCTCTAAATACCTCAATCATTTAAAATCGCTTTTAAATCCAGAAGGTCAAATCTTGATAGACTCATCTGATATTCAATATATGTATGAGGATGACGATGGCGGACTCTGGATAGATACCAACGCTAATTATTATGGCGAATTAGATTATTTTTTGAGTTATCAAGGCGACAAAGAAGAGCCTATGAAATGGTTATACATCGACTTTGAGCGTTTGCAGTTGGCTTGTAAAGGGATTGGATTAGAGTGTGAGAAA
>Ga0115008_10005635_pt1 | contig 10337 bp, 5 predicted proteins | sample FraStrMetagenome_FD_87164 | JGI IMG/M metagenome (GOLD analysis project Ga0115008, IMG submission 87164) | Marine eukaryotic phytoplankton communities from Arctic Ocean - Fram Strait ARC3M Metagenome | ecosystem: Environmental > Aquatic > Marine > Oceanic | place: Fram Strait | collected 2012-06-18
CAATACATTTCTGTATTTTGTCTCCTTCAGAATTTTTTTTTTACGAAGACAAAGTATTGTGGCTGAGATTTAGCAATTATTTGCCCAAATTAGCATAATTGAATCAATCTATCATTGTGTAAACAAATCCCTGTTTTTGCGTGAACACACTACGATAATCAGGCTCTAAGCTTCGTTTTTTTTGAACTTATCAATGAAAATGCACGAAAGGAAATGATTTCTGAGCTACAGTGAATTATTATTGGTACATAATGAACCAAGAATATTTGATGGCCTTTCTCTTAAATATTTTGTTGTCGAAACTTCTCAACATTTCTACGAATTTCTATTAGACAAAAGAGTTGTTGCTTCTTCTCCTGATTTTCTAATAAAAATTCAATTTTCGTCTGCACATGATACGTGAATCTCTATTTAAGGATACTCGTAAGTAAGTTATTTGATCTAAGATACTAACTATTGAGCTTGCTCCAATTACCGGCCACACAAAATTTACACAAGATTTACAAATTTTCTTCGTAGAATTTTGGCAAAAAGGAGTTTTGTGCAATAATTGTAAAATTATATGTACGATAAACTTTACATACGCACTGTTTAATATGAATCTTCTGTAAAATTGGTTGGTCCGGTAGCTTGGGAACTGTTATTTTTCTTTTTCTGCGCTTAGCTAAATTTATTATTCTTAGGCTATTTGTTAAAAGTTTATTTAGATTGAAAAGATGGAAAGATGCATAAGAACAAATGTGTCAAGAAAGGATTCGAATTCAAATCTTTATTGACAACTTACCCATCACAATAGAATTTGAATGTCAAGAATATGGTCCAATACGAACCTTACATACGTAAACGGAGTAAAAGATCCGAAATGGTATGATACATATATCAACTCGCATTGGATCAATCAGTTGAAATGCCCTGATTGCTTGATTCTTTCCCTTCTTAAACATAAAATATCAAGTTTGCTTTTGACTTTATGCATTCCTATCATATTAAGTTCGACTTAAAATGCAGAACCCTGTTAACATTTATTAAACTAGCCAGACGAAGTAAAACCAAATTCATTCTAATACAAGAGCATCATTTTTGACTTGGAATTGGCGATGATATCAATGCGTTATTTCATGATTCGTCTTGTAATATCCAAGTAAAATCCGCATGCATCCAATAAATTCTTTTTATTGCGTTTGCGTTGTTCAGCGCATTTGGTTTCATTGAGCCATTACAAGGCCAATGAATTTTAGAGTTCTTAATAAAACTATTTTAAAATAGAAGTATTGCGTTAATCTCTTTAGTGCTTATCCAAATTGTATGTTCCTTAGGGCGCGTAAAACCATGCAATAATAAATAGTCTTCAATTTTTTCCAGTGTTGGCATTGAAAAATTCTGCTGCTAATGAGTAAATAGCCTTTTGGGGTAAAGTTTTCATTTTGAGGTGGTCTTTGCTTTTGTCATAATATTCCATAATGTAGACACGTGAGGAGAAGCTAGTCGTAAAAGAATCCACGTGGACAACTTTGTTCTCTGCATTTACATCAAAATTATTGCACGAGAAACTTCGTAGACGAAACTCGACTAAACCAAAGAATGGTTCTTCGAAATGCTTCCATTATTGCCGGAATTGCCGGTGGAATAGCCTAAGCGAACCAGTATAGCTCTAAATACAAACAGAACTGAGAAATATGAAAATAGTTGACACGTATGTAGAAATGAATACGTTTTCTCTGACATCACCCTATACAGGAAATAGCCAAGACAAAGTTTAGTATTGAAAAGACGTCAGATTCGACTACCGTATGTGGAGCGATCCACGTGTGAATGAAAGAGCTCTAATTGATGAAAATACCAAATTTTTTTATCTTTTTTTCCTCATATTATTTTTTTGCTTTTGAACTAAATAGATATCATACGAGCTTTTTTACGGGAGAATAGTATTTGATATTGGAAATGTTTTCTAAATGTATTTTTTCCCAGCCATCAGTTTTCGTCACGTGGGAAGGTTGTAGATTAATCTACACGTCAATTGTATTCTTTTTCAAATCCTTGGCCCTTAAGAAAGATATTGGTAATTTCTTACACATGGAATAATTCAACATGGCTTGCTAATTGTAGCATGATTGCTAGGAGACTCGTCAATGTTCGTTTAGAGGAATAATTGAAAATATATCAATTTTCATAGAGAAGTAGCACGTTAAAAATCATAGGAATCTCTTTTTCAATCTAATTAAAAATGATATCCTCATTTTGCTTCTAATCAGTATTATGATTACAATAGAGTCTATATATGAAAGTACGTACTTCTGCATCACTATGATATTATGAAGTTTTTCTTGACAAAATTAACCGTATGTACCCTTTATCAATATTTGTTTAGATGTGATTTGAATACCAAGAAACTAGGTCAGAATCTATTTAGAAGGCTCATCTTTGTAATAAAATCCTTTGTCTTTCTCTAAAGCCTGAAGCACATGATTTCTATGGAGACCTTCAGTAGCATATGTAGGATATATCAAGGTCTTCACTGAAATTTGTGCATTCTTTCCCATTTTCTATAAAAACGTTCTATTGTTGTTGGTTATGAACTTAGTAGCTACTGACAAGGTTCTCCGCCCATCCACATCACATTGAAAGCATTGACATCACATCCCCCTCACATCCACTTTAACTTTAGCAAACTTAAGCTAAATCGAAATAAGAGTCAGGTGAGCTAAATTCTCTGTGCAAATCCTAATGGTAGAATATGACTATTTTGTTGTGTCTACAGGAAGACTCTCTGTACTTCAGATTGTGCAATGCTATCATAGAATATAGAACTCACGCCTTCTTTTCCATTGCTTACTTCGAACGACTTGAAATGTGAACTTTGTTGGGATATTAAATTTGAAAAGAAGTCGCAAGGTTTACAAACTGCCATTTTTCTCTTTTCATACTATTATAACCAACTCATTTGAACACTGGTCTCTTATCAAGACGTCCAATCAACAAGCTTAAAAGAACTCAAGAACAAATTTTCAGAAATGACAGCTGACTGGCCTCAAATAGATTCCACTGCATCCCTTCACACGTCGAATGACCTTTTTGGTGGAGACATCTTTGGTGATGAGTTGAATGACATGTACATGACTGGTACCGCTGGTAAGTGAATGCAATTCCTTTGAACACGATTCTCCATCATCTAGACATAGCTCATAGTTATTTACATTGCCATTATGGAATCGTAATCATGATAGATATCGGAACACTTCAGGAAACTCTACCAGAAAAATCTAACAACGTCTCCACTGCCTCGCCTACGGACATCGAGCATCCCCTGGACAGTATTGCTTTCAATGACTTTACTGATCTCATGCCTCCTGAAGCAGTGGCAGTTTCACCTGGAGCTGATTCACAACCTACTTCCGTAGTCTCCTCAGCTCTTGTCCATAATCCTAATAAGAGACCAGCACCTATCCCGACCAATGTCGCACCGGTGCATCCAGGTCAAGGTTCTGCTCTCACCATGAACATCCAAGGAAAGAAATCCAACTGTACTATTACTGCAAACAAACCTGCAAGGAACCAAGCTATAACCGTTCCTGCATCTAAATCGAATAAGAACACGCTCACTAATAATCCTCATACCAAACAGACAACTAAAGGGAAGAAAAATGCACAAAATACTCCCAATCCCCTAACTGGAGGCAAGCCCCACTCTAATGGAAGTGTTGCCTCCCCACTTGCAGCTCCCGGGGCTGTGGCAACTCCCCTTCCTGCCCCAGCATCATTTGTCAATGCCCCTGCGCCCGTTACTAGTAGCTCTACTGTAGTAAGAAATGTTAGTAACACTAAAATAGCTCCGACTAGCAATGTCACCAAGAGCAAACTCAAAACTAATGGGAAGTCCAAGACTGCAAGGAAAGCCTCTGCGTCTACTATTTACGCCCCATCTAGACAAATGTGTGCGCCGATTTGTACTGCTCAATCTAAAGCATCCATGAAAAATATAGTTACTTCTCGATCTAAAAGCATGAACGCTATTGCAACAGCAGCTGCGGCTGCATCTGCCTCTCCACCCGATTCTTCTGACTTTGCAGCAGTGGCACAGGCTGCTGTAACTAATCTTATATTGAATGCCGGTACACAAGCAACCCAAATCCTTGCACAGAAAAACAATGTTGTTTCTGATGACTCTGATAGCGACCCTTCCATTGTTCAGCAACGTCAAATTGATACGTCCACAGCTCATGTCACAGCCCTTACATCTCCCAACTGGGTCGCCGCCTGTGCTTCAATGACTTCCACGATTCCTGGAACCAGTGTGACTGCACCTGTGGTCACTTCTAGCAACCTCCCCGCTTTGGACATATCAAATAATGAGAACGACGATGAGACCCCAGCTGCTAAACGTCGCAGGCAAAACCTCAATCCCGAGGAAAGGGCAAAGCAGAACAGAGATCGTAATCGTGAGCATGCTAGAAACACCCGGCTCAGAAAGAAGGCTTACGTGGAAGAACTCAAGAGAACTCTCACCGAATTAGTAGCCCAGCGAGATGCAAATCAACTAGAGCAACGTCGTAACGCACAACGGGAACTAGAACAGAGAGAAGTTCGCTTTCGTGTCATGGAAGAATTCCTGAAGCTGAGAGGATCGAATGAGCCAAACGTTGCTCGATGGGTCGCTATTTTGGAAGATGGTTTCACTCTAACACTTCCCTTCACGACCTACAGAAGCGTAGTAAAAGGTGTTGATGCGAACGCGAAACTCAGCAGACAGCAACAAGTTCCACAAGATCAAAGTAACTTCAATATGAACGTCAGTGATGATAAACAAGTACTGTATGGAGCACCCGAACTCATGGCTGACGCATCAGCTCTCGCAGGTATGTTGAATCAATTCAATAAAGGTCAAAGTAAGATCGGCCTTCAGTACGAATGTGACAGGAAACGCTTTCTTATGGATGGTACAAATGCACTTCTTGAGTGGAGCGCTAAAAGTACTAACCACGATTCTAGTATTCCTGGCTTCAAGATACAAGGAAATATGAGAGCTTCTTTTAGTCCAGCATCCAATAAACTTATTTCATGTGAATTAAGTTTCGATACTGGACCTATTGTTTCACAATTAAGAAAGCAGTGCGCTCCAACGTACCCCATTCATGACGACTTTGCTGCAAACATCTTTGGAGGTGGAGCATCTACTGACGCTGACCGTCTACTAGATTCTCTAGAGATGCCAATGCTTCCTGGGCAAGCTCCTACAATGCATCGTGCAGTTTCACAAAAATCTGTTACTGGTAGTGAACATGCCGCAGTGCAAGCCTAAAGGCAAGAATTTTTGAAAGATAGGATCCTTATTGTTCCAAAGTAGCCACACCAACGTAAGCTGTAAATTAATAGATGAATACCAAAGACAAGCGAGAGCAAGCAGCAGTTTATTTCCACCCAATCTACCCTTCGGATCCTTCCAAATTGTATACTTTATGAATGTGCAACAAAAACAAGAAGTCACTACGAAGACGCTATACTGAATAAAACAAAATCTCACTTCTTAAGAGATGCTGTTTCCTGTATTTTTTGAAAGTAGTAAATAATTATATAAACTATAAAGAAAATATTTGTCCATATCTATTATTATGATCTTAAAGGTAAACGATTTACTTTTTTTCAGGTTGAGTACCGTAATCACATAGTTTTGGAGTCCATGCATGATGTCCCGCCTCAAAATGAGGTCTCACGCATTCAGTTCACAGCGAAGTTTTCTGAAGAACCATCCATTCATAATCTTGATTCAACCTAATTCATGACGTGTAAATCATTGATAATGACAAGATGCAGTAATTGAACTTTTTATGAGATTGGCAACTTCGTTCTTTCGAGATTCTAGCTAATTGCTCTCTTCAAGGCCAAAAGATATTCAATTATCTACAAAAGGGTGAATGTAACGTTAGATAACAAAATTCGTTAATTTAAAGAAAAATGCGATGTTAATTGATCCTGTGATTGAATTATGCCTAATTTCAAATTGTGCAAAGAAAATTCCAGTCGACAAAAATATAAGATGATTATAAAATAAATCCGCAGCATGCATGAGTTATGAAAAATTAGGCATGAAAACGCTGGTAATTTGGTAGTTTTTTCCCAGAAGTATCCAGGGTTGACAGGTTTTTGTCTTTTTTTTTTTTCCTGGCGATTTTCTTTGGTTTGTTCGATGATGATGATCGATCTTCAGATTCTGACGACGTTGACGATACATCACTGAAATCACTCTCCGACGATTCAGTAGATGACTCTCCAAATGCCCTTTGCTTATGAAAAATGCAGCATCTTTTTGAACTCTTCCTGCCCAAACCTTCATTATTTACCACATCATTTTCCCTGTAAACAAGTAATGAGTGACTTATTTAGTTTTGATTTTCAAAATAATATTATGATCTTCAAAACGTTCTCATCAAGGACCTACCATCTGACCCTTGGTCGAGGAACTAGAGTTAGAGAAAACATTTCGGGTGGTTCCGCGTCAGTATTATTCTCTGTAATTGTTAAAGTGGCTGTGGCATTTAAGACTTCCTGAGACAATGAAGCTATGGATGCGGACGCGGTCAGATTGTTGTCACTGCTGACTCTATTAACTCCACTTCCAGGATTTTCCTGTGATCTTGCTGTTTCTTCCATTGTCAATGTCACAACAGTTCACAAAAATGTAAAGATTAAAATCAGATCGCTGCTCCTCAAGCAATAATCTACGCTCTAATTATTCTGTTTTTTATATTTCTTCAATTTCTTTATATTTCCGTTTTTTTTTCATTTCTGCCCGTCTGAATCTCTTTTACGTGTATGGTACGATTATTATGTCCGTGGCTTAAGATGAGTTGGCTCATAATCCATCTATATCTATCTGTCTATCTCTCTCGAGACAGCAGATTGAGTATACGTATACTGAAAAAGAGGTGGATCGAATATGGTGTTTCTGTCGTGAATCAACATAAAAATAGTACATATATTGAAACAAAATACAACCCGAACATCTTCTCAATTTGTCTTGAGTGCCTTCTGCTGAGATATGTCTACTTCCTCCAATAAGAATTTAGAGGGCATCAATATTCAAGATGCTCTATCAATCCTATCTTTGCGTGCAAAATCTCGAGGTGAAGGGGAGCTTTCTGACGAAGCCAATCCTGACAAGAAAAGGATGGGACAAACCATAAACTTATTCCAAGCAGATAATATTGCAGAGGGAGAAAATTCCGTAGATTCTACAAGCGTTTCAAAATCGGATGGATGTGATTGTGTAAGGAATACTGCAGCTATAAATGCAGCACCCACACTAAAGGAAACTGCAGAAGAGGAAACAAAAAGACAACAAATGGAATCGGAGAGGAAAGAACGTGAGTTAAAATTTAAAAGAGAACTCGAGACTTTAAGCGTGAAAGAGTTATTACATGCTATATTGGGGGTACAGAAGGAGAGAGTTGTAACTTATAAAGAGTTTGATAGGTATGTAAAAGATTTGAAGTATTGTTTCTTTTCGATTACATATTTCAATACGACTGATTAGTTTGCAATAAATTATACAAAACTCGGGTTTAAAAATGTTTTTTATGAAGCGGGCTTGATAAAGTATTACAGACCAGAAATATATCGACATACCCAACAGCATGTGCGAAAGCAACAGCTTCTTTCTCTGTCTTAAGCTCAAGTATCAATACAATGAATGATATTTTATTCACAAAGAAAAAATTGTATCACAAAATGATTCTCCAACTTCAATTGCATGAAAAAGAAAAATTGAATGTCACGGCAGCCTTACATTTGGAACAGATTCGCAAGAATGATTATTTGTTAAACATAGGGGTTGATGAAAATGATGGAACTTTACGATTATTGAATGAAGGTATTAAATCTTTGAAATCAAAAATGTCCATTTGTATAGAAAATATAAATGATTTGATTGATGAATTGAAATGTGAAATGATGGAGGAAGAAGACTAAAGATCAGGAAATGATGCTGGGTACATTGAAAATAGCAGATTGTGCTTGCTAAGGTCTGAAAAAATCTTTATCAATACATTGTCATACTTTTAAATTTTCAGCTAATTTGCGTTTGATATCGAGATCAAGACAAATCTTAATGTCAATTAAGAATAGATTATTTTTGTAGAATATGAGGTCACAGGTGATAATGATCTGTTGTATGAAACGCAATTTTTGTTTGTAACAGCTAAACCTTTTGTCATAGTGCATTCTTAAAACAAATATGTTCTGTACAATAAAGAGATGAAAAGATTTGGGTCTTCATTTTTTTTTCAATTCATCAGTCGCCTGACGCACAAAAGACCCATCAAAGTCAACGACCAAATTTTGAGCTTTGAACCAGCTGGCTCCCATGGAGGCAGATGAATGTTCTTTTTCTTTATATGATGCATCCATTACTTTAAAGTACTTGTCTAGCAAAGTTTCATCTAGCATATTCAATGAATGATTATCTCGTTTCGGATTTTCAAATAAATTTATATGCAAATGTGGCGCCCAAAGATCTCCGTATTCTAAGAGTATATGGTAATAATCTGTAAACAGAGATCGACCATATTTGTTATCAACAAGAGAATTTTTGCTTAGAGCTTTATGATCGGAAGATGCTTCGTTGTCAAATACATATTCCGATCGTTCCAAAGACCTCTGATATCCATCTTTCACTCTATTTAGTACCCATACCATATTTAACCATGATGCAAAGATATTCAAACCTGTGGATTTTTTCGTAAATGGGTCTATATGGTCTACATTGATAAAACCAACTAAAATATATCGGACACCTGAATTGATTTTGACACCTTCATGGTTGATCATAGCATTACTTAAAATAACTTCTCCTGGAAATGGGTTAAGGAGGTAGTTTTCATCGGTGACCCTATTCCAAAATCGTGTGCCTCCTCCGATGAAATCAGAATTGAGCAGTACATTAAAAGATATATCACCGGAATCTGTGTGACGTTTGAGATAAGATTGATTACCAGCATCGTATCGTACGACAAATATCTTGAAATTGTAAGTCGGAAGAGAACGAAAGAGTTGAGAACATAAAAATTTGAACAAACGAGGAAAAGAGAAAATTCATTGTAATCCACTCACATCGTTTGCTCTTAGAGCTTTTGGAGTGACACCGTAAACTCGTTCAATTAATGGAGCCAAACGGGAATTTAATATAGTACCCAAATAAAGACGATCTTCATCTGAAAATGGATCTGAAATTAAATTCAAATCTGTTGTTGGATAATGAGAATGCCGTGCTTTATGCCATCCTTCAGGTATTTCAAGATATTTTTCTTCTACTTCTGTAAGATGAGTCTTTTCCTTTGCATTTTCTAAGTTGATCTCTGCAGCTTTGCTTGCCATTTGAATGATATCCTGACATTCTTTGATACTGAAGAGAGGAGCCTGAAAGGTAGTTCTTGCGTTGTAAGTATTATTGGAAGACAATAAAACGATGTAAATTATTGTTATGATCCATATTATGTTAAGAAGTGGTAGGATGAATGGAGGATTTTGGAATTTTTGCGAAGACTCATTTTCAGACGAATTGCAATTAGCTATCGTTGTAGGTTTTGAATAACCATTATATTTTTTATGTGTGTGGGTGCTTCGAGTGACTTTCCCAGATGAAGTCTTTGTAGTAGTTGTTACGACAGTTTTTATGGTTTTTGAGGTCCTCGTTTTTCGTTTTTTAATTCCTGTCAATTTTGATGAAGAAATAAATGAGCTTGACTTTTCGGTGGGCTTTCTATTCTCTGTAATATCGTCTTCTTTCTTGTCATGTAGAATTTTGATTCTGGGAGTCATTGAATTTGTAATATATAGAGGAATAACTCCAATAAATATGAAAGTGCTTAATGCCATCAAACACAGTAAAATTCTTCGTTCTGAATCCAAGTTTGGAGGTATATTTGTGAATAATGCTTCCCCAGCGAATGATTTCTGCATTGTGAAGATTCAACTTTTTTTATAGGCGTTGAATAATTTAAATTTGCGATTTTGGAAGGTTCTGGAAATCTGTTCACAGTATTCGCTTTCAATCTATTCAAAAATTAGACTTCAAAAAATGCAAACAAGGTGTGATTCAGATGTTTGCCACGCGAATATCTACCTCAAATCAACAAAGTATGATGAGAGCGCTGTGAGTTCGTGTGAAGATGAAAGTTAGGATTGTTCTTGTTGGAGGGAACGGATATCACAAGAACGAACTTAGCGAAACTGGTAAAAAGCGAATTAAAAGAGAGAAAGATATCGTTCCGGAAGGAGAAACAAATGGCTCAGGTGAGGCTATAAATCCCCTGAAGTATAAAAATTCCGGAATCACGTATTCGGAC
>Ga0115008_10005636_pt1 | contig 10332 bp, 10 predicted proteins | sample FraStrMetagenome_FD_87164 | JGI IMG/M metagenome (GOLD analysis project Ga0115008, IMG submission 87164) | Marine eukaryotic phytoplankton communities from Arctic Ocean - Fram Strait ARC3M Metagenome | ecosystem: Environmental > Aquatic > Marine > Oceanic | place: Fram Strait | collected...
AAGTAATATTTAGATTTACAATGATTTTTAGTGTTTGTTTTATTATTCTTTTTTTAGCAGTAGTTCTTCTTAATTAACACCATTTTTAGACCTTTAAAGATTCTCTACTTTGTGTAGTTTGTTCTTGGTTTTTTATTCAATGGCCTTATAAAAAATAAAGTTGTTTTTAAGGCTTCATTTCCTGAATTATTTTTTTTAAAAGTAGCAACGAACTTGTATAATTTCAAAATAGATTATTTAATTACATTGGTCTCTAACCCAATTAGCTGTTCTTTTTGAACCTAGTTTTTCTGCTTTTTTCCAGTCTCTACATGCACCTTTTATATCTACAAGATTCTCTTTTGAAATACCTCTATTTACATAAGCACTTATATAGTAAGGGGAAAGCTCTATTGCTTTAGTATAGTCTGCAATTGCACCATAATAATCTTTTAACTTATGTTTTGATAGTCCTCTGTTGTAGTAAGCAATAAAATAATTAGGGTCAAGTTCTAGGGCTTTAGTATCGTCTGCTATTGATCCTTCATAGTCTTTTAATATAGCTTTGGAGATCGCTCTATTATAGTATGCTCTAAAATAGGTAGGGTCAAGTTCTATGACTTTAGTGAAGTCTGCTATTGCTCCATAATAGTATTTTAAAACATATTTTGAATATCCTCTACTATAATAAGCATCTTCATAATTAGGGTTAAGTTCTATGACTTTCGTATAGTCTACAATTGCTCCATAATAATCTTTTAAATTAGATTTTGAGTTACCTCTATTGTAGTAAGCATCTTCATAATTAGGTTCAAGTTCTATAACTTTAGTGTAGTCTGCTATTGCACCTTCATAGTCTAATAAAACATATTTTAAATAACCTCTATTAAAATAAACCTCTGAATAATCAGGGAAAATCTCTATCGCTTTGGTATAGTCTGCTATTGCACCATAATAGTCTTGTAAATTTTCTTTTGAAATACCTCTATTAAAATAAGCAATTGAAACATTAGGCCTTAGTTTTATAGCCTTAGTGAAGTCTCTTATTGCACCATAATAGTTTTTTAAATCAGATTTTGAAATACCTCTATTAAAATAATCTTCAGCAGTTCTTTGTGCAGATAGTCCAAAAGAAGTAAATGCTATAAGTAAGATTAGTGTTCTTTTCAAAATAGTTTTATTTCAAATTTAAAAAATAAAGTTGTTTATAGGGCTTCATTGGGTGAATTTAATGCATTATTTTTTACGAAGTAACAACAAACATTTTAATACACAGGTATTCTTTTTTATATATTAAAACAATAAAAAGAGTACTTCTAGATTTGTATTTCTGTTTTACCTCTGGTGATGATCAGTAGAAAAAAGATAGAGAAAAATAATTTCATGCATGCTCTATATTTAATATCTGTAATTATATGACAATAAATACATTAAGTCTTTAATAAATCAAGTATTTACACTTATTTTAAAATAAGAATCATTTTTTACATTTGTATAAATATTAAGTTTGTACACTATGGGTAATGAAGAAAAAACAATGCAGGAAGAATTGCAGGATTTAAAAAAAAATCTTTTAAAGGGTTGGTTAATTAGTTCAGCAATTATAATTCTAATTGTTATCATAAAAATAATTACTCTCTAAACATAACGAGGGGTGTTTTTTTGCACACTAGTACTTTAGAGTTTTTAAGATTATCCATTAAAAGTGATAATGCATCTACTTTATAAGAATCATTTTTTTGCTATACTGCCAAACGATAATACAGTCTCAGACTATCTTTACACTCTTGTGCTTTTATATTTTTAGAACTAAAAAGAGAAATGAATTTTTCAATAATTCTATTCCTCAAAAATATTAACTATAACTTAGTAATAGGTGTTTTTTATTCTCCATTTTGCTCTTCGGAAAGAATTCGTAATAAGGTAAATTAGTTTTTTGAAAAAATAAAAATGCAGCAAGCATTTCAGTATTTTAATGATGTGTTAATTTGGATATCAATTCTTTTTTATCGGGAAATAATAAAACAAGTTCTTTCCTAGATTTTAGCTCAAAGTCCTCAAAACTAAACCCTGGAGATACTGTACAACCTACCAAAGAATAATCGTCTTTATTTAGTACCTCTGCTGCAAACCAATAACCACCCGGAACAACGAATTGTGGAACTTGCCCTTTTTTAAAATCACGTCCAATAATATGTTCAGAGTGAACTCCTAATTCAGAAATCATATGTAACCGTATTGGAGAACCATCATAAAAATGCCAAATTTCATCTTGCTTTATTCTATGTAAAGCTGAAAACTTATCGGAGGTTAAAAGAAAATAAATACAGGTAGAATAATTTCTTTTGCTTTTATATTCCCGTTCTAAATGCTCTTCAGATATTTCTCCAACACTTCGGTAAGTCTCTTTAAAGTACCCCCCTTCCGGGTGTGGTTCTAGTTTTAACTCATCTATTATATTTGCAATCAAATGTGTCATATTCATATATATAGTACTAAAATACTGCTAAGATTAAAGTTAATTTCTGGAATCAGATTGGCAGTCTTTGTGTTTACAGGTAAATATAATCTTATTTAATAGATTAATTTTGACACGTATTTTATTTAAACGAAATGTTATATGACTGTTTTAACGTTTAATAATTAACAACTGCTTTTAATTTTCCAACCATTTTCTAAAATCGGCAGTGGTAGAAGAACTGGTCATTACTTTTTCTTTGTGATTTTTTATAGAAATTAACAGCCTGTTTTTAAAATGATTTTCTATCCTTTCTATAAAGTCAATATGTACAATTTCACTTCTATTGATTTTAAAAAATTTCTTCGGATTTAATTGCAGAAAAATACTTCCTAAACTTTGAGAAATTGTATGTCGTTTTCCAAGATGGTCGGTGGCAATACAAAAATCGCCAGCCGCAGAAATTAGGGCAATATCGCTAGTGTTTACAAGTTGAATCCCAGAGGCTTTTTTAATAACAAATCGTTTTTTATAGTTTGTATGTTCTTCTTGCAATGCCGCTTTTAGCGCATCAATTGTAGTTTTTTCTAAAGCAGCATATTCCCCTTTTTTAAATAAAGATTGATATTTATAAATGGCTTTGTCAAATTCTTGTTGAGAATAGGGTTTTAGAATGTATGCGATTCCATTGGTATTAAAAGCTTGAAAAAGATATTCATCATGAGCAGAACAGAAAACAATGGGAGTGTTCACTTTTGTTTTATTGAATAAATCGAAAGAAATGCCGTCCAGCAATTGAATATCAGAGATAATAAAATCATAGGTGTTTTCTTTTAAAAATTTTTCACCATCAGCAATAGACCTTCCCCAATCATGGCTGATTTTTATATCAAAAAAACGTTCTAAACATGTTGTTAGTTTTTGATAGGCAGGAATCTCGTCTTCTAAAATTAAAATAGTCATTTTAAGTACTTAGCGTTATTATTGGAATATGAACGTCAAAATTTGTCTCCGTATTGTAAATTTGAATTTGTTGATCAGAAAGTAAGGCATAACGCGCTTTTAAGTTTTCTAGACCTGTCCCAAAAGATTCATTATTTGTTTCTTGGTTAGATTTTGAATTTGAAATTACAATCCAACCTTCGTTAAATTGAATCGAAGTTTTAATTGTATTATTACCTGTTGCCTTATTGTGTTTTACAACATTCTCTAATAAGGCTTGTAAAGCTCCTGTTGGGATAAATTGATCTTGAAGAGCTGTATTTTTTTCAAGGTCAATTTCATAATCCTCTCCAAATTTGGTTTGGATGAGGAAAATATAATTTTCAGCAAATTCAATTTCTTTAGAGAGCTCCATAACCTCAGCATCTTTGGTTTGAATTAAGTAGCGATAGATTAAAGAAAGTCTATTAATATATTCTTTTGCTTTTTCTGGATTGCTATCAATTAAGGCATCTAAAGTATTTAAATTATTGAATAAAAAATGGGGGTCTATTTGAGAGCGTAATAGTTTTAACTCATTTTCTTTTTGTAGTTTTTGCGTTTTTAATAACTCTTGTTGGCCTTCATAGAATTTTTTTATGAGTAAAACACCGAGCGGAAACCCAACCATTTCAACAGCATTGTATAGACCTCCGTTTAAATAAGAGAATATATTTGTAATGCTACTTAAAGATTTTCCTGCAGTTAACCTTGAAATAATATTATCTAAAGTTCCAGCAAAGGTTAATAAAAGGAGACTTGTAATAAAAAATGAGAAATACCTTTTGTTTTTTATTAAAAATGAAGGCACAATTTTTTGAATAAAAACTAATATGATCAATATTGATAAAATTGTAGTCGTAGGAAAATCAATCAAATACTCTATTAATTGATTATCTACTCTATAATAATCGATGCAGCCTAACAATATCGTAAATCCAAAAATGATGGAGAGTAGTATCCAATCAGAAGTATTTAGTTTTGTATTCATGTGGTACGAAGGTATTAATTATTATCCCTTATTCTGTTTTCTTCGTCTCTGTTGATTTTTCTATTCGATTTTTTCTTACCAAACTTAGAGCCAAAACTATAGGCCAATTTTAATTGTATATTTTGTCGAGAACCGTTGCTTTCAACAGCAGCAACCCCATTTCCATAATCGATAGTACCCACAAAACCTCTAATGAGCATTTTATTAAAACCTAAATTCACCTTCAGTTTATCATCTAAAAACTTTTTCCCAAAAGAAAAATCCAATTCCGCCAACCAATCTACTTCTATCTGTCCTTCTAAAGCCCCTGTTCCGTAATTTCCACTCATTTCAAAATTAACGTCCCAAGGTAATGTATAGCTAGCCTGAATAAACCAATAGAGATTCCATTGGTTTAAATCGACTCCAAATGTTGAAGACTGATAATCTGTATTGCTTACTATAATCCCTGTATAGCCTTTAATATCTTTTTGAATAAAGCTTAAAGGAGCAAATAACCGAAAGTTCCAATTGGCATTGTTTTCTACGTTTACCTCCTGTTGTCTTATTTGAGCGGTTTCGTTGTCTTGTTTTATCAACTCAAAGATAACATCATCCGTTTTGCTATAGCCAATGGTAAAAAATGGCTGCCCTTCGTAGGTTAAATTAAACTGAAAATTATTGGTATAGGATGGCGTTAATTGGGGGTTTCCTTCGCTCGCAGAAAATGGATCTAAAAACCTTTGAAAAGAGTTTAGGCTGTTATAACCTGGTCTTTGAATTCGATAGCTGTAAGCCACACTTGCCCCTAAGATATCGCTAAACTTTCTACTAACACTGGCGCTTGGAAATATTTTTTCAATGGGTCTATTTTGTACTTCTGTGACCATTTCTCCATCTTTCAGATAGGTAGAAGAGCCGTCTGTATTGCTATCTTCATATCTCAATCCGCCTGAAAAAGACCATTTTCCATAACTAGCGTTCACCTTAGTGTAGATTGCAAATATGTTTTCATCGATAATAAATCGGCTACTTTCTTCATCAATAAGATCATAACCAGTACTATTATTTTCGATAAAAGATTGTAAATCGTTATTTGTGCTTACATCAGCAAAACGAGATCCTGCACTAAATTTAAAATTTTCTGTAAATTCTTTAGAATAATCTACCCTATAGGTTTTAATGCTATAGGTTCCGTCTTGTATATATTTTCTATCTATAAATTTCTCGATACTTTGTGGGGTGTCAAATAATGTATTTGTGCTATTATTTACAAAATTGATATAATTAAAATCCAACAACAGTCTTTCCGTTTCTGATCGATATTCATAATAAGGGTTAATGTTGAAGTTGGTTCGATCTCTATCATAATTATTATTTGTTAAAAGTAATTCGGTTGAATTTGGCTTTATAATATTTGTAGTATTATCTACAGTTCTTGTAGATATTCTTTGATTCCAACTACCGCTAACTCCTAAGGAGTTTTTTTCATTGATGTAATAATCTACATTACCACTAATGCTATTGTTTAATGGGTCGTAAGGCTCTATGGTTTTTTGATCGTATATGGTGTCTGCAACTGTTCTTGTTAAAAACAAATCGTCTCTCCATGTAGGTTGAGAATGATTTACTCTTGCTTGCCAATTTAACTTATTTTTATAGCTAGCAATAGAAAATCCAGATCCATACTCAAAACCTTCATCTTCACCCACCCAAAGGGTAGCGCTTCCGTGAGTTCCCAAACGAACATTTTTCTTTAGAATTATATTAATGATGGCAGCAGATCCTGAAGCTTCATATTCTGCGCCAGGTTGTTCTATCACCTCAATTTTTGAAATATTATCTGCAGGAAAATCTCTTAACAGCGTTTCAACATCCATATATTCCGTAGTTTTATTGTTGATAAGAATTCGAACCCCTCTGTTTCCTGCTATAGAAATTCCATTATTTGTTACCAAAACACCAGGCACTTTCCGCATTACATCTTGAAGATTGGTGTTGGTCATTTCTGATTTTTCCAAATCAACAATTAATTTTTCTGCTGTTTGTTTTATAACAGGTCGTTTGCTTTTTACTACAACTTCGTTAAGCGTCTGTGTTTCTTCTTTTAAAACTACAGTAACTATTTTATCATTAGTAAGTTCAAATTCCTTTAGTATGTAGGATTTAAAACCAAGCATTGATACTTCTAATTTATACTTACCAAAATTTAAGTTTTCTAATATAAAGCTACCATCATCATTAGAAACTGTGCCTGAAGGCTTTGCTTCTTGACCAACTTCATACAAAACAATATTGGCAAAGGGTAAAGATTGATTTTGTTCATCTACAATTTTCCCTGATATTTTGTGTTGAGAAAAAATGGATAAACTACTAAAAATGATACATAAAGATAGAAGTGTTTTTTTCATAGTTTGCTATTTACAATTCAAAAATGATTGATTAATAAATTTTAAAAAATAGTTATCTGTTGAAATGGGATAAAATCTCGATAAATAGTTTTTAATTTTCTACAAAAAAAAGACGAATAATAGCAAAAATTGTTACTTAGAAGACACGAATTTAAAAAATGAAAAAATGAAAAATCAATAAAAAAGACCAAAATAGGGTTCTAACCCAATTCCTGTGAATTAAAGTAATTAGCAGTTTATTGTTCACATTTCCATCAGATATTTTAAAGTGAAGCGGGGCAAAACCAAGAAATGTAAATGCCCATAAAAAAATTACAATGCCTATGTAAATAAAGTGGTTTGTTACAGGGTAATAAAATGAAATCATCAATCCATAAAGTAATTGAAAAATCATTAGGGGAACAACTACTATTGCTATTCTTGAGCTGTATTTTTGATGCCAAGCAATAAGGTTTTCACTCTTATAATAGAGAAAACTCGGATAAATAATGAGTTGAACCATCCAAATTAAAACAACAAGTCCAGCATCTACTAATAAAGAAATTTGAGATAATATATTTAAGAAAGTATCCATTTGTACTTATTCTTTGAAAGTATATTTTTTAAGAATTTCTAAAGACGTGTATTGCAACGATTTTATGTGAGTGGCTTCTAAAATCACAAAAGGAGCTTTGCCCGCCTTTTCTGCTTGCAACCATCTAGAAATACACAAACACCATTTGTCTCCAGGCTTTAAGCCAGGAAAGTTCCAGTGCGGTATGGGAGTTATTAAATCATTCCCTTTAGAAGCAGAATATTCTAAAAATTCTTTGGTAATAATTGCACAAAGAGTATGAGTCCCATAATCATCTTTAGTAGTTCTACAAAAACCATCTCTAAAATAGCCAGTCATAGGAGAGGTACAACAATTTTTTAAAGGGGCACCTAAAACATTTAATTCCAAATCCAATTAATTTTTATTTTATTAAAGATACAAAATGATATTGTTTAATATAAAAAAAAGACAACTATATATCTATCTATTATATAGAAAAAATGAGCCTCTTAAATTTTATAAATGAGCATCGGAAGTTTGGTACAAACAGAATACTACTTGTAATTTTACTGTTATTTTTTTTGGCCTCTTCATGCTACAATGTCAAATACTTAATGAAGCCCTAGACTAAAAATTTATAATATTTCACTATTTTACAGTTTGGTATTTACGTTAACCTGAAGTGGTAATAACTATTACAAGAATATGAAATAATAAAAGGACAATTACTTCTGAAGATTTGCTCAAAAAATTGATCATTTTTGGCTTAAAAAAATGAGTGACACAATTTTTAAGAATACTTCCAAAAGAGAGTATTAGGAAAACCTCAACTTTTACAATTGTGGTTTTTTGTTTTTTAATATCTTTGGATTCCTCTAAATCATAAATACATGAACGAATTTATTCTTTACTTTAAAATGGGTCTCAACCACGTGTTAGACTTTTTTGCTTACGATCATATTTTATTTCTTATTGCCTTGGCTGTTGTCTTTAATTTTAATCAATGGAAAAAAGTTTTATGGCTAGTCACTTTTTTTACGATTGGCCACTCAATAACATTAGCGCTATCTGCATATGGTATACTAAAAGTAAGGATGGATATTATAGAGTTTTTAATCCCCTTAACTATTTTTATTACAGCTGCAATTAATGTCTTTACAGCTAAAAAATCATCCACAGGAAAAGAAAATATAAACTTGATTTTTGCACTCTTCTTCGGATTAATTCACGGCCTTGGTTTTTCTAATTATTTTAAAATGATGGTAGGTAAAGAAGAAGATAAATTTTTTCCCCTAGTTGAATTTGCCCTGGGTATAGAAGCTTCACAAATTATAATTGTTTTAGGGATTTTAATTACTGGAACTATATTTCAAAACTTCTTTAAAGTGAGCAGAAGAGATTGGATTTTAGTCTGTTCATCTATCGTAATTGGGTTTTCTATACCAATGATGATTGAGCGTGTTTTTTGGTAATTTAAACTTTCTCTATTTATTAACATCTTAATCCTATAAATCTTTTTAATTTAGCCTTTATGACCGACGAGAAACAATTAAAATACGATAGAGCGTATTTAAGAATGGCCTTGGAATGGGGTAAATTATCTCATTGTAAACGCAAACAAGTTGGTGCATTAATTGTAAAAGACAGAATGATTATTTCTGACGGATTTAATGGAACTCCTTCTGGTTTTGATAATTGTTGCGAAGATGAAGAAGGAATGACAAAATGGGAAGTTCTCCACGCAGAAGCCAATGCTATTTTAAAGGTTGCATCATCTACACAATCTGCAAAAGGTGCTACCTTGTACATAACACTATCTCCTTGTACTCAATGCAGTAAACTTATTCATCAAGCAGGAATAAATCGTGTTGTTTATGCAAACGCATATAGAGATACTTCTGGTCTGCAATTTTTAGAAAAAGCAGGTGTAAAAACAACGCATTTACCTTATGAATAAAAATAATTTACCTATATATTTATCGATTGCCGTTGTTTTCGGAATACTTATCGGAACTTTTATCAACGTTAGTTCAGGAACTGGAGTATCTTTTGTTGGTAAAACATCAAACGAAATTAAAATAAAAAGACTGATAGACTACATACAAAGAGATTATGTAGATACTGTAAATACTGATGATTTATTGGATGGAGCTATCACTCAAATGTTGAGTAAATTAGACCCACATTCTGTATATATTCCCAAAGAAAATTTACAAGCTGTTACCGAAAACATGCAAGGAAACTTTGCTGGTATTGGTGTTCAGTTTAGAATGGTAAAAGACTCTATAACTGTTATTCAACCAATAAAAGGTGGCCCAAGTATAAAAGCGGGAATTAAAGCGGGCGACAGAATATTAATGGCAGATAAAGACACTCTATATGGCCCTAAAATGGTTAGTAGTGAAGTACCATCGTTTTTAAAAGGAAAACCAGACACAAAAGTTACTTTAAAAATCTATAGGAAAGCTAACGATAGTCTTTTTTCTGTAATTATTACTCGTGGAAATGTGAATATTAAAAGTGTAGATTTAGCTTATATGATTAACGATTCTATAGGTTATATAAAACTAGATCGTTTTGCAAGAAATACATATTCTGAATTTAAAACTTCATTAAATACCCTCTTAGAAAAAGGCATGACTGATTTGGTTTTAGATATTAGAGGAAATGGTGGAGGGTTTATAGACATTACAAACAGTATTGTTGATGAATTTTTAGAAGACAATAAACTTATCGTTTTTACAAAAAACAACAAGGGACAAGTAGAAAAGTCTTTTGCAACCAAAAAGGGAGATTTTGAAAAAGGAGGACTGTATGTTTTAATTGATGAGAACTCGGCATCAGCATCTGAAATTGTTGCTGGAGCTTTACAAGATAATGATAAAGGAACCATCATTGGACGTAGGTCTTTTGGAAAAGGTTTGGTACAAGTAGAAATGGATTTAGGTGATGGTTCTGCTGTTCGATTAACAACTGCGCGCTATTACACGCCTTCAGG
>Ga0115008_10005637_pt1 | contig 10332 bp, 12 predicted proteins | sample FraStrMetagenome_FD_87164 | JGI IMG/M metagenome (GOLD analysis project Ga0115008, IMG submission 87164) | Marine eukaryotic phytoplankton communities from Arctic Ocean - Fram Strait ARC3M Metagenome | ecosystem: Environmental > Aquatic > Marine > Oceanic | place: Fram Strait | collected...
ACGTTTCCAAACTGGTTATACTTAAACCATGGAATAATACACACATATGTAATACTATAAAAAATGCCATTGACATTGTATAAAAATATTCGAAATTTGATATTTCAGCTTCTGGAACATATTTTGTTATAATCCCTGAACAATTTACTAGACCTGTTGATATAAAAAATGAAGAAATAATTGTTAAAATCATTCCTAGTATTGAACCGCCAGGCAGATTATCTATTGATACATCATAAAACCATGATAATGTACCAAAACATTCTTTACAATGCATAATCGCATCATTAATTTCTATCTTACCATTCAAATCCCAATCCATTAACTTTTTTATTTTTGCTTTACCATTTTCTAAATTTTTTTCTATAATATCACTTAAACTTGAATCATCTGATTCAGTCTCATATGTCGTAACTGGTACTACTGTAGACATTAATTTAAAAAATAAACTTATCTTTAAATCAATTTCAAAAAATCATAGCGAAGATATTATTTAAACAAATTGTTCTGCAATATCGCTATCACTATCACTATCACTATCACTATTATCAAAATCTTCTGGTTTTAAATTCCATTTTCTCATTAATTCTTCTTCTTTTATTTTTTTATCAGATTCAAATTTATCTTTTTGACATTTTATTGCTTCATCTCTAAAATGAAATATTGTTTTTACGTCACAAACAAAATATTCTTCTGACCTTATTGTCTTTCCTTTTTTACGTTCTATATCTTTCAGCTTATATCCGAGACGCGCCATTCGTATTTGCCAATCATCCTCTGCGTCTTCATAATAATAAACTGGTTCTTTAGTTGTTACCCATACTTCATCCAAATCTTCTAGGGGTTCATACTCACCACGCTGGTAATAAGCGAGTCTATTATTTGTTGACTTGTTTGTTTTACTCCGACCTGTCATTATTATCCAATTATCATATTTTTTCATTCCACATTCCCTCATTCCTTTTGTATGTCTTATATAAAGATATCCCATTTTTTCTTTTTGTTCTTTGATCCAATTATTTAATGCATTATTATATAAATAAAGATGTCTTTCTTTTTTTCTCTTTAGTCTTTCTATTTCTTGTCTTACTTCTTCTTTATATTTTTTATTAAGCTCATTAAATGATGGAACAACGTTTCTTCGCCATATACTTTGAATTAATATTATACTTTCATTATCTTGTTTATAACTTTCTATCCATTTTTCTTCCCTCTCTTTCCTTTTTTTGTCCATCTCTTCTTCTTTTTTTTTTCGTATTGCTAGAGCTTTGTTCCTTATATATTTATTACATTTGCTTGATAAATAGTTATATAAATTGTCAGCCAATATACGTAATCTATCGTCACAATTCCATTGATCAGTTCTTCTTATACTAGGTTTCGCATATTTATTATATTGTTCTTTCGTTAAAATAATATTTAACATTCCACCCGTATTAATACCAGAGCCTCTTTCTTTCCATTCTCCCCCTTCCATTCTATCTTTTACTACAAATACTTTTTTATTTTTATCTTTCATTAAAAATCTCACACCTTCAACATGTGTTTCTTTATCATTAAAAAACTTATCCGCTATTATTTTTCTTCTAGGATTAAAATTTTTATCATCTTTTAATGTATTTGGTAGTTTCATAACTTCATAAGAGAATTCAAATTTTTCATTAAAATGTTTTCCAATGTAGTTATTCCAGTCAGTACAATCTCTATCATATATATAATCACTCTCATTACCACCAACTCCAGGTCTTTTAAAATTATAATATTCCTGATTTCCATTATTCGTAATTAATAATGATAACCCACAATTACCGATCATATTTGGAGAATATTCGTTTTTCTTTTTTATCCGCGTATGTAATAATCTAACTTTAAAATTATTCATACATTCGAAAATATGATATTTTTCATTTAATATTTCAAAATCTTTTTCCTCTGTAAAATCGTCTTTACTATTAAATAATGATATTTTACTCTTATACCATTGACCCCATTTGAATTTTAACCTTATATTTTCATTATCGGTTGTCAATCTATCATTATACATGAACGTCAAATGTTGGAAAAGAGCGGCGTTATGGGGGTCCCATTTATCTTTTACATATGGCAACACCCAACAAGTATACCCATCTTTGATTTTCAAACCATATGTTTTTTTAAATATATCGGTATCCGATTTCATTACGGATAATCCAAGAATACCATCCGTGCTATATAATATTTCACATTTTGAATCACAAATTCCAAATACATTTCCAGAACAATCCTTAGTATATTGTCTTGCAGCTGTTCTGGCTCCAGCTCCAAAATAGGATATGTTTTGACCAGTTGATTTGCCTATTTGATTTGATTTCAATACTCTTTTATTATCTTCACTAAGTCCACCATCGTTTCCCATTATACATAGAAATTCTTTACCATTAGATTTGTGGATTTTAAATATAATCTTTGTTGCTTCATATGAAAAATATGCGAGTAATTCAGTAAACAAATGTTGATAATTTTTATAGGTATAAAAACTAACAGATATCTTTTTTGCTAATTCGCTAGCTAATGACATATCTTCAAATTCATATCCATTATTTTCAAGGGTTTTTAACATTATAAATAAATAATATTTATTTCTTTAAATACTTCATGAATAATATATAATTATCATGAAACTAATTGTCTTTTCATGAAAATATAATCAAACATTTTTTAAATTGATTTAAGAACTGTAGTCTTATTATCATTAACTACATGAATCTATTACAATCGGAAATACATTTTCCTGATAATGTTTTACGAAATATTGCCAGGTTTTTACAACCCATCGAAAACAATATAAAAATCAAGATTGAACAATATGGTGGATGCTATCGCGGCACACACTCTTTTACAGATTATTGTGATTTGTGCCAAAATATTTATAAAGAACCAAAAGTTTACTTCTATTTATTGAAAAATGGCAATAAGAAACTATTTAAGGATTTTATGGAAACAGTGAAAAAAATAACACAAGATGCTGATTTTCCCCTTAAATCTAATCTTGAAGAACGGGATAATATGCCCCGAACAAAACCCTATTGGACTATGCAACATTTATTTGAACAACCTGTGTATAAAGTTATATTTAAAAAAATAGATGTTGTCGAAAATCTACTATATGATGAAAAATATGTTATGTCGGGTACCTATTTCGCATTATTCAGCACCTATATTCGAGAAATCGTAAACCATATATCGTATAATATTAAAATACGTGACCAGAGAGCATCAGTTCATTCTTCATCTCAATATTATATTTTAAAACATGAGAACCTTTATCTAAAAAATAACCTGGCCATTACTAACCGAATGTTTCAAAAATATACCTTCCCTCAAAATCAATTTAATAATTAATATTGTTGATATATATAATGGTTCAAGATCATTCAAAAAAAACAACTTCTATCTACCTAAATAATAAAAAAGCAACTTATTTCAATATCAACAATTTAAAGTCAAGAACAACCAATAAACCATCTGGGAAATTAATTGTTTCTTTAGAATTTCCAAACATGAAAGATTGGAGAACATATCGTGTAAAAATTAACATAGAAAAATTTAAAGAAAAATCTTTCAAATATAAAATTAAACAACGTGATTATATTGAAGAATACAAAGTGATGTTACAAGAATTAGGCGATATTACACCAAAAGAAAAAAAAGAGTTGAATAAAAAATATAACAAAGAAATACAAAGAATTAAAAAAGGTTTATATTTAACTTTTGTACAATAATTAAATATTTATTATAAATAAATGAATAACAGTAGTAGAAAATGATATAACTCAAATTAAATGAAATAAAAAGAAGGAAAGAGGTAACTGAATGTTTCAAAATATACTTTCCCTCAAAATCAATTTAACAATTAATATTGTTATTTTATTATATGATTGTTCAAGATCCTTCAAAAAATTCCCTAGAGTTATCTAGAAAAGAAGCTTTACAACTTGAATTACGATTGAATATTTCAGAATATGGTAATTTATGGTCTGAATTAGGTGATACATTATATAATTATGCAATCGATAAATCTACTCCAAAAATAATGTCCGTGTCTACTTTCCAATTTATTGTATTAAAAAATTTTTATAATGAGCTTTTCCCACAACCTCAATAAAGTTCTTTTTTTCAGTTCTTTGAAACTTTTAATTATTATATCTTTTCCAATATAATAATTCATATTTATCTTGTCTTGTGGCATTTCTATCCCAGCACCATTTTATCAATTTTCTCATTGATATCTCTAAGTTATTCGTATGATCTTTATATGATGGCCTCTTCATAAAGGCATCTATAGGAGTTTTGATATTTTGTTTCATATAATCCCTTCTATCAAATGAATAATCAGTTTGCCCATTGTTATAATAATTATAATATACGTGCGATACAATACGCAATCCTTCCATATCATTATTTATACTTCCATCCTTCTTTTTACAATGGCCCATTCCTGGGATCTGATTTTTGAATAATATATCATATTTTTTATACAAGATACTATTTGTATCATTCCATAAAATTAAGTTGCTGTTCATTTTTTATATTAATAATTATTAAGGTATTAAAATTATTCAATTTTATTTTAGTTGATTTGGGAGAGAAGAGAGAGGAATTGCTACTTTCCAATTTATTGTATTAAAAAATTTTTATAATGAGCTTTTCCCACAACCTCAATAAAGTTCTTTTTTTTCAGTTCTTTTTTAAATGTTTGAAAATATATTAAGAATTCCTTACTTAATATATTTAATGTCGCGTAATATTCTTTACTTATTTCATAATAGTTCTACCGCCAATAAATTACCAGAAGATATCGTTGGTCATATATATACGTTTTTACCTATTAATACTAGGTCCGTTCTGGAAAATAATGATTTAATGCGGCATATCATGTCCTTTAATTCATGTGGATGGTGTCGTAGACAATTATCTAAACATAATGCCACTGTTTGCTCTGATTGTCATCAAGAAATGCAATATGAAGACGATGAAATAGCCTGGTATTATGGTTCTGAAATTTAATGTTTTTCCTGGGCATACATTAGTACATTTTTTCCTTTCATCTTAGGCTTCTTTAATTTGGGTGCTTCCATATGTATTGAATCACACGTCAATGTCAATAATAAAATACCCACACTAATCAACACAATACCTATGAAAGGACCCCATTCAAATTTTGCGGTTTCGAAATAATATAAAGATGATAAATATACAAATACAATTGTTAAACTCATAAATGCTGTTACATAGCCAGGATTAGGAGCAAATTTAAGACCCCTATTAAAACAATAATCTCCCAACACATGAATCAACAAAACAACTACACATAATGTCAATAAATCATATTTTCTTTGCGTAAAATTCTTAAGTTTGTCATTATAAATCAAATATATTATACCACCTATCCCATAAATAACTCCCAACCAAGCTATTAAATCTGGAACAGACATTCCTTTATTTAATATGTATTTAACTAATAATTGATAAATACCATATATTATAGCACCAGCAGCTGCATAAAATGGCCATCTTATATGATGAGGCATATATATTTTCACTATATTTTAATTATTATATATACTATCATAACATACCCGATCATCTATATTGGCTTTAACTAGATATTCATACTCTCCATCATCATTCAATATATTACATTGACTTTTTATACAAGGCGCACAACAACAACAACAACATTCTACAAATTTAGATAAAATATTACCCATTTATAGTATTGTTAAATATAATATGTTTATCATTATTATCTAATTTTATACTCGATAATTCTATATAATTTGAATGTGTTATTTTTGTCAGCTCTACCGATTTTTCCTTACATTCTAAGTAATCGTGTATCATTAAAGATATTACCAATCCCATTTATATTATTGTTTTATTAAAAAATCAATAATATATTAATTATAATAATCATCGTTGTTTTCATCATAGGCTGCTATTTCTCCTGAACTATCGCCCATCGTTTGGAAATTTGAAACTGATCCTTTCATAAAATAAAATTTAAGGATAATTGCGACTATTATTGCTACAAGAAGAAGCGCGCACCACATCATTAAATGTGCTTGTTTTACGGTTGCATTCGGTCCTAAGAATGACGCAAAAGCACCATCTTTGTCCATTTTTGAAAAATTCATTCCAAAAAATCCTATCATTGCTCCCATTGGTAAAAATATCGCATTTGCTATTGTAAGGAAATTTAAAGAACCAGATTGAGTCGATTGTTCTTGCATTTGTATATCTTCCTTTAGTATATCCATACTCTGTTTTTTTGATTTTAAACGTTCTAAATAATTTTTTAATTGTTTCGTTTTTAAATTTTTTGGGGCTAATCCATCCTTTTTGTCATTAATTATACTCTCCGATTTCAACAGCAATTCCAAATAACTTTTATACAATTCATTGAATTGTTTAGTAAAATCTCCCTTCGCATTCTTATCACCTGCTATAAAATCAGAATTTAAATTACTCCACGTCTCATTAAATTCTTCTATATTGAGTAATAATTTACTCACTTCTTCTTGTGTCAATTCTGGACGAATTACTTTCCAACCTGAACCCAATGCTTTTTGTTTTTGTTTATATGCTGTATATTCGTCCATTTTTATATATACAATTTTTACTATTAAAGCTGATAAAGCAATACCTCCAAATAAAAATGTTAGCATTTGAATATGATTATATTCATTAGAAGCCATATAATATATAAATATATATTTATTTAGCATACAAATATATTATTTACAATATATATATGAAAGTAGGTGTTTATACGGGAACAAGTAATGCCGCGCCTTTTGTCATTAAAGAAGGAAATAAATATTCCGGAATCGCTATAGACATTTGGGAACGGGTAGCTAAAGATTTAGATATTGAATTTTATTATATTAAAGCTGAAGATGATTTAGAACTAGCAATTGATGATTTAAGAGATGGTTTATATGATATTTTGATTGGTCCTATTAGTATGAATGAAAGTAGATATGAAAAAGTTGACTTCACATACCCATGGTTTTTATCAAATGTATCCTTATTAAAAGAAAAATCCACAGGTGGTAAAGAAATTACTATGGAATTAGTTAAATTAATCGCTGTTATTTTTATTCTTACATTTGCGTTAACCACAATTAATGCTGTTTTTACACAGGTAATTAAAAAACGAAGCACTAATATTATTTCTACAATCCAAAATATTATTTATTTGATTTTTGCCGGGAAAATCTCAAAATTACCTAAAACTGCTGAACATAGCTTCTTAAAATTTATTAATATTTTTGTTATTATTTTAGGTATTCTTTTTGTTTTGAAATCATTTAAAACAATTATGTATCCAACCGAAGAAACCATCGATCCTAAACAATATATCAAAAACAAAAAAGTTGTTGTAGAGTTTGAATCTACACCATTAGAAGTATCAAGAAAACTTAAAGCTGTTCCAAAACAAGTTTTCGTTGACCCAAAAAAAGTAAAACCTGGTAAGGATTTAAAAATAGACGAATATTTACAAGATCCTTCTGAATATGCAGGTGTTGTCGAACAACAAGCATATTTAAAACATTATCTAGATAATGGTGATAAAAGATATGATAATTTAGAAATAATAAAAGGCGATTTAGGATTGGAAGTGTTGGCATTCCCAATACAAAAAAACTCACCAATTCTAAGCAAAATTAATCAACAATTGCAAGAAAATCAAAACTCAAGGATTCATGAAATTATTGCTACAAAATATTTGGGCGCTGAAATGGCCAGAAATGCAAATTTTTAATTACTATATAATATTAACTATTTATATAGTAATATGTCTACTAATGAAGAAAATAATAATGAACAAGATATGGTAGCTATTGTTGATATGGGATATGATACCGCTTTACAACCTGACGCCGATTGGATGAATACTGCTTTACCTACATCACAAAATGAACCAGAAACCTTAGAAGCCGCTGTCAAACGATTGGGTATTAATGAACATTGGGATAATAGAGATGCTGATATGGGTGTAACATTAGGATCTGATGATATACAAGGTAATAAATTTGAATATGGTCGATATGTTACTTTAACCGAACCCGGTTATTTTATTGCATCCAAATGGAGTTGGTTTGGTCACAAGGACAAGAATACCACATTAAATATTAATTATATTAAACAAGAACTTTTACCTCCTACTGCTGAAACAGGTAATTTATGGACTATAGGGCCTCCAATGTATACTTTTAATGGTTATAGTGATGAAATCGGTGAAGAATTTATAAAAGAATATGGGTCTATACCAGATAAAAAATTTAATATTGATGATATAGAGCCAGGATATCATCTAACTGTTAAAACTGATAATGGTGAAATGATATATGGTAAAGTTAGTTCGATAGAAAATGATGATGACATCGTGATAATTTTTTACGATGGTTCTGAATCTTGGAGTGTCGATATCAAAAATGTAAAAGCAATAAAATGGGACCCATACAATGACACTGATACAAATATTTTGGATATAAGAGGTTATGATAACATAAAAAATAATAAATATAAAGATCAGGATATACCAATAAGATATGGGAATGTTGTTAAAATTGATGGAGATGCTGACGATTTCGATTATATTGTTGTTGATGGTTTTATCGCACGAGATGAGAAAACTATGCGATGGACGTTACAAACTGTGATTGTTCAGGATAGACGTGATATGTTAAATCAAAATTTTAAATATAAAAAAGTTGATCCTATGACACTAAAACATAGAAATTTATTAGCATTTAATTCTCCATTGTATACCGAAAAACAAGTATCTAATACCAATGATCTAGGTTGTTTATTACCAAAATCTGAAGAATACGAGGACGAGATCACACGCACAGGCGGTAGATATGCTGATATTTTACTTCCTGAATCAACTTTGAATCGTTATGATCGGTACGAAGGGGATAATATGGATTGGAATACACCAGATTTTCGTATGTTAAAAGGCGATATCGTTAAAAAAAAAGGTGAAAATGACTTATATGAAATATTGGAAATATTGACAGGAACTGGACCTCCAAATGTTAAATTATTAAAATTAACTGACATTAAAAGAGATGGATTGGAAAATACTATCTATAATAGCGATACAAAAGATTTTCAACAGTTCGATTTAATATTTGTTTCTAGGCAAAATAAGTGGGTCAATTATTTATCAGAACACTCTAACAAACACAGAGATCCTGAAAATTTTATAGCCAATATAAATGATTATGTAAAATACGGAAAAACATTAGTATCTGTTTGGAAGCACAATGCTGCAGAACCATTCTATATGGTTGGTAGATTATTAAAACAAAACAATTCAACCCGTCCACGATTATACACAATTTATCCTCTATTTTCTTTTGGAAAAGCTATTGCTCGTGATAATAAATTGATTGAAACGCCCGAAAGCAACCGATTCGTTGCAATTCAAGATGAACTAGATTTTCATTATATTTTTCCAATTGAAATTCAAAGTAAACAACTAATAAAAATACACTTACAAGAAGTTAATGCTGTTATAGAGGAAAATAAAAGAAGAGAAGATTATTTAAAATACAAACAGGTTGCAATTTTTTTCCAAAAAAAAATAGTTGATTATTTCGACATGATTTTTTCGAAAAATGTTTATATCAAATCAATTAACAAAAAGAAATCATTATACGAATTGTTATTTATAGAAACTGTCCATAGAAAAGAATATCATAGGGAACTAAAACATCTTGAAGAATTAATTGGTAAAGTTGTAAACGTATTCAAAAACCCAAGTCAAATACAATATAACCAACTTAGAGACCCCCAAGAATTAATAATAGATTTTATTAACTTACAAGAGGATAACACACTATTATTAAATAATATTTCGGAAAAATATGATATATCTGATAAAAAAAATAAAGAAGAAATAATGATGGAATTCATAAATTCATTGGCTTCACCAGGAGAAGAATTTGATTATGAAGGTTGGGTTGCAGATTTTGGTATAAATAAAGGTTCTATGGATCAATTAAGAGAACATCACGAAAAAAAACGCGAACAACACGCGGAATGGAAAGTAGACGATTGTCATCGCTTTAATTTAAAACGTAATATATTATCAGTATTATGTGAGTTAGTTATACATTTCCTTAAATTTGTAGAAACAATAAATATTACCGGTGAAAATGTTATTTTTAGTATAGGAAAAAAATTTATGTCATTGGTTTTTAACTTAGATGATTGTAAATTAAATTCGGATAAATTGAATAATAGTTTATGTGCTTGGTTTAATTTTGCTTACAAACA
>Ga0115008_10005639_pt1 | contig 10328 bp, 19 predicted proteins | sample FraStrMetagenome_FD_87164 | JGI IMG/M metagenome (GOLD analysis project Ga0115008, IMG submission 87164) | Marine eukaryotic phytoplankton communities from Arctic Ocean - Fram Strait ARC3M Metagenome | ecosystem: Environmental > Aquatic > Marine > Oceanic | place: Fram Strait | collected...
GACTGCCTGCTTGGGCAGAATACGCTCTACCACATAGGTATTACCACCCTTGAACTTCCAGCCCTGCGGGCACTCGCCTTTGCCATCCCAATCGTGGGCGCCATAGTTTTCTTTAATTTGGGTCTGGATAACTAATTTCATAACTCATCTCTTTTTATCTATTTAATACGGGTATTGTACTCCCATTTTTCGGGATTGTAAAGCCTTTTTTCACCTTTTTTTATACCGATTAGCTATAAAGAGCGAGATTTTTATAAATATGAGTAATAATAATAACAATAAATAAGGGCAATTTCTATGTTAGACCCAATATCCGCAGTCGCAATGGCAACCGCAGCATTCAATACAATAAACAAAATGGTCTCTGCTGGTAAGGATATTGAAGACACGTTCGGGCAAATCGGTAAGTGGTATGGCGCAGTTTCAGACTTTAATGAAGCCAAGAAACGAGCCGAAAACCCTCCCCTATTCAAAAAGCTGTTCACGGGAGCATCAGTTGAGGAAGAAGCGATGCAAATCTTCATCCAAGACAAAAAGATTCAGAAACAAGAAGCCGAACTACGAACACTTCTGCAATGGACATATGGCCCAAACGGGTATCAAGAACTTGTCTCAATGCGCAGGAAGATTAGAGAGCAAAGAGAGAAGACTGTTTATGCTCAAGAAAGAAAACGAAAGGCTCTGGTATATAATACAGTCAATTGTAGTTTAATTGGAATATTGGGATATGGAGTATACTTGGTTGCGTATATGATATATACAGCATGGCCACAATGATACATGTCTTTGTTCTGACAGTGCTACTTAATGGTGAAATACAAAGTCAAGATATGCAATTCAGAAGCATCCATATTTGTCAGAAGTATGCTTATGCTATTAAGCATGGGAAAGAGCGAACTATGCGCTATCAAGGGAAAGGTTCGAGCGTCACCGCTTACTGCGTTCCTAAACTGATAGATCCCGAAACAACAAATCTACCTATCTACGACCACTAACCGTATCCACCATTTTCTCGCATTTCTGCAGCTGATATGTGGTGGATGGCTTTAGTTGAATCGACTGTTAGGCTGTACCGCGCATATGCTTTTACCGCGCCATACTCCATAGTCTGCTTGTTAAAAACGAATCCCCAGCACCACACGACATCACATTCAGTGTGCGTAGCTGGCGGTAGCGGGTACGAAAGACTGTTGTCCGCGCAAAACTCCCTGATGCGTTTTGGTGACGCTTGAACGTAAGCATCGATGTAGTCCGAACTTGTACCGTCTTGCGCATGTGTAATTGCAAAAAACGCAGGGTCTACAGGTAGCTCAGGTATCCCCCCGTCGTACTCGTTAACAACTACTTTCAACTGGGCTTTCTTAGTTACTAAATCAAACTTCAGTCCATACCAGTTCTTTAGCTTTGATTGTTGGTAGCTCGTACCAAAAGCAAGTTGTAACGCTTCGCTGGGATACGCATCGTAGTCATACCAACTAATGCTCGGGTTAGTGTATGGCAATCGATATCCATCGAATCTACCAATCAGGTTGAATCGAGAGCGACCAAAGGGGCCATATTCAGGGAATTCTGTTTTCAGCTCATCTAGAACAGCACCACCTTCGAGTGTGCCCAACGTGTAGTCTCGTCTGACGATTTCGCCATTAACATACATGTCATCTCTGATTTGGTGCATATAGACCTCTTTAGCTTGTGTGGCGTTTTGCGTAGCCTTTTACGGCTCCGTACTCCAATGTAGTTTTGTTAAACACAAATCCCCAACACACTATGTATGCCACATCCATATCCGACAAACTATCTGGGAATGGGTATTTCAACCCTTTGGCTTCGCAAAAAGCCTTTATCTTTTCTGGTTTAGCACCTGCCACATAATAATCGACCCAATCGGACATGCTTTTGTCAGGGGTGTGAGTAGTCGCAAAAAACTGGTCAATACCCTCCGGCAACTCAGGCTTATCGCCATCTAGGTTTTTGATGACGCACTTGAACATCACTTCATCTTTGGTGAGATCAAACTTCAGGCCATACCAAGGTTTTAGATTTGTCGTAGGTTGGGAGACACCGTATTTCTCTATTAAAGAAAAAGGGGGTTTTGAAAACATGTCGTAAAAGCTGACGCTTGAGTTTTCATATGGCTCCCGATACCCATCATATGCGCCTATTATGTTGTAGCGACTAAAAGGTAATGAGTAATCTGGATAGGCTGACTTTACCTGTGAGCAAAGCACTTCCCCCTCACTGGATTTCATGGGGTAGTCTTTACGAACTAATACCTTGTCAACGTATATGTCATCTCTGCCGTCGGAATGTCCATTCCAAGTCTCCTGTATGGCAGAGTTTAGGTTTCTTGGCCCAACCTTAATCATGCTATTGCTCCGGAATTTCAGTAACGTCTTTTTCTTCAACGTCCTTTAGTGCCATCTTTACTTCCAATTCAGCTTCGTGATGTGGCCTTAAAAACTCGTCAATAAATTCGTCACCGCCCTGCTGAACAAAAGCCATCTGTAATATCTGCTGTTGTGTTAGATCACCAAACTCAACAAAACTGTCAGGCAGTGAATCGGTGTCTAAGAGGGTTTCGAGTCCTGCAACGCTCCAAACCTGTTCAGGATAAGTGGTGTCAAAAAAGTTGATCTCCCACCGAACTACTTTACAGATATTGGTTTTACCATCCTGCTCTGGGATTGTTTTCAGTGCGACTAAAGTCGCGGCATATTCAATGTTCATTATTTTTGGCCTCCATAAAACTGGCTCATTGAAATCATTCCTGAGGTCGGGATGCCAGTGTTTATGTTCGTAGTATTGGTTGAAGTAGTCGTGGTCGTTTGTTGACGGTAGATTCTGTATCTGACAAGCGTGTAATCCGTTCGTTCATATGTGCTTCGATAGTAAGTCCACCCACCGGAAGTGTACGAAGTCGCGGTAGCAGATCCGCTAGTAGTTATCGTTGCACCATTCCAGTAAATATGGGTGACGGGGGTGAGACCCACGACTCGCCACTCGTAACCTGTGGTGCCGTTATAAGCAACAAAGTAGCTACCTGAAGCAGGCTGGCTGGTTGTAATCGTGGTCGTAGTCGTTACCGTGTAAATACTCGGGACGTAGCTAGCATTACGGTAGTACTCGCCCATACTAATAGGGTTGCTGCCACCAAAATGACTTTGCAGCTGGGAAAGCGAGATCGCGCCTGACGTGTGTAAGAAGCCCATTAACTAATGACTCCTGCCGCAATTGAGCCGCTCGAACTGCCCAGTTCTGTACGAATCGCGCTTATGCTAATATTTGTAGAAGGTACTGTCATTTCTTTATGGTCCCTATGAACTTACTATTTATAGTATTATGCGTTTAAACCTGTACTATATTTAGTCTTTCCATTCACTCGAGATGCAGTTAAAACGCTTTTTCTATTTTCATCTGGACCGACATACGAAACGTGAACCCAGCCACTATCGGGGATTCCTGGAGTATAGAACTCAAGGATCAACTGATCGAAGTCGCAGTTATCCTTAATCCACTGAGCGACCTCAGCATTAGGTACTCCAGGAACTTCAATATCAGCAGCTTCACCCTTACAGTGCTGAGACTTTGAACTACCACCAACAGCCGCATTCAACTCCGCACCTCTGTATCCACTATTCAATACAGTTGGACCGAAATGGTCTCTGACTTTTTGAACAACATTTGTGAATAGCAGGGTCGCCTTCACCAAATGCTCATCGGTCGGAGTGTTATCCAAACCTTTGCGTTCCGCAGTTTGACTTTTGGTAAACTCCGCAAGAGTAAAGTTCTTACTTAATTTCATTATTATGCTTCTCCGACAAATTGTTTCATATTTGGCGCCCAGTAGTTCTCACCCTTCAAGATTTTACCGTCGCCTCTGTAGATTGGCTGACCGAATTGATTGAGTTTACTCATATTAGATGCGTGTACATGGTCAAAGCAAGCATCGAGATCAATACCATAAGCATGCCCTGCGCCATATACAACATACAGCAAATCAGTCAAGGCATCGGCAATCTCCACCATATCCTTTTGACCTGTAGCATCATACAATTCTTGGAGTTCTTCACGAATCAACTCATACCTGAGAGCGGCAACATCAAGACCAGGATACTCTGGGGATTCCTTCACTTCTTGACGAAATGTGGACATAAATTCTTTCACTTTCATAAAATTGGTCATTCTCAAATCCTTACTATAGTTTTTTTCCGATGTTATATTTTGCTTCCAAGATCCAGTCATTCTTCTCTTTGAAGGGAAGGACTTTTATCTGATTCAAGGGAGCCACATTTTCACTTGTCTTGCTTTTGTCAACTAGAGTTATCAATCCCCATTCAGCTAGGAGATTAGCAATTGTATTTCTCCTAGAGGTATCATCGTCGCCAAAGTTGCTGGGCTTGCCATCTAGTGCAAACAGCTCTTTAAAGTGAACGATATAATACTTACCCTGTTTATGCAGGATATGACAAGATTGATAAATTGTTTTGTTTTTGTGTGAAGCCACACCGATACGAGTGAGCGTTTCTCTAATCTTTAAAAAATCGTCATCGTCTTTCAAATACACTTCGACCATGCTATCCAGCATTTCGTCCACCCTTATCTATTCTTTTTTTCATTTCATTGATCTGATGATCTGAAAGAATAGTGAGGGATTGTCGAGCTTTGATATCGTTATATCCATAATACGCTTTAACTACCGCCAAGTCACTATCTTTCTCTTTTTTGACCCATTTGGCATATCGCTTCTTGGGTCTAACGGTATTTATAAAAAATTCGAACTGCGGTTTTTTATCTAGATAGTGTCGCGTGTTCATTTCATTGGCGAGAGCAATGGTATCGTTGTGATATGATAATGCTCGGTTAGCAAGAAACGCATCATAACCTTTCTCAGCTAACTCGTCATTATCAGTTCCTCGCATCAAGTTCTTTTTGCTGGTATTAATTGCGTTGATATAATCAAAAGGATTAGACACCGATCAACCCCCAACCATGGTTGGCAATTGCGTTGAGTATAATAAAGATACATGTAGCCATATGAGTAAGCCACCAAATAGTCCTAATACAAGCAACAGTATCAGCTTGAGTATCTGTCTCTCCAACTTTTTCACCTAAACTTTTCGCCCATATTCTCCACCATTTACTCATTATATTATAGTTCCTCTACAAAGTCAAGTCTCGCCAAATATTGCATACGCATAACATCCATCACCACATCATGCTTTGGGTCGTGTCCTACAAACTTCTCTTTAAGACCATCAGGGATAAATGTATTTCTGATTCCTGAACCATATAGCATACCATCAATGAAAGACCTCGTATCGCGTATCCCCCACCACTGAGTAAACGGATCTGGGTCACCAGTCGCATCGAGCAACGTCTTCAAAAAAATCGGATCGAAAGTATTGCCGCGAGTCCAGATAGTTTTAACTTTCGGAATATCAAACTCACCAGTCAACCAAGAATATAACTCAGAAATAGAAACATCATCAGAAGATGGCTTCAACTGCTTCTGGGCTTCTTCGCTCTGCTTTTTCCACCATTCTAGAGTACTCTTTTGAATGGTTCGGTTGTACTTTTGGACTTGCTCTTGAACGTCAAACTTGATAGTTTTTGTCATACCCAACAGTTCTTCGTACTCGTAACCACCGCCCTTTGTAAAGCGAGATGTGTCAAAAGAAAGTGCCGCCAGACTAACTGCGGCACCCGTAATCATATTTTGACTTAGAGTCTCAAAATCATAGATAATACTATTCATCAACATACTCTTCGATATCAAGTTCGTTGTAGAGGCAAGACTCACTATCAAATGTATAATACCCTTGTTCTTCTAAGAAGGAATGCCCTTCCTCATAATATCCATCAGATAAACGCTCTTGCTCTTCTTCAGAAATACTTTCACCATGGAAATACACATCTTCCGAGACTCCATCATAAGTAGAATCAAATTCATTGTCCTCATACTCGTCGGGATAGAATTCGTCGCCATCCTCATGACCCAAAGCAATAGACAACGATTCAACTTCATCCTCATTTTGAGGCGTGATGAAAGTTGTACCAGATCGCCAAAGTGTTACGACCTCAATTATCACACCGTTGTCATCATGCTGTAATGACTCGCTGTCCTGCCAAGATTTCTTCCACTTAGGAGAAACCTGATACCGTTTACCAATTTCAATATTCATATTATATCCACTCACAATCAATCATCAATTCAGTCAACATAGCCATCATGTTGATTTCAGCATCGGCAGCAAATGCTGCTTTATACTGGTAATCAGCTAGAGTGACCACAACCTGCGGGACGCTTGTCGGCTTGACATACTCACTAGCGTTATCATATATCGAACGAAATACTTGTGTCGTATCACCGTCAATATTTTGCGCCACCCACTTCCGAACCTTACTGAACTCCTTGGCTTTAAGGGAAGCCATCAAAGTCTTCATATTAACATCAGAGAAGTTTACAAGAATCCCAGCATCAATTTTACCTGTGGCAGAATACCTTTGAAGCTCGTTCAATACTCTACGGTTATCTGGGAAATGCTTTTTAACTACCTCAGCAACAGTTGCCTTATCATACTCAACACCTTGCTCAGTTAGGATATTACAAACACGCTTGAAGAACTCTCCAGCAAGTTTGGGTTTATCGGAAGATGACATTTTAAATTCAACAACCGAACACCTTGACCGCAGTGGTTCAATCAATTTATTAGAGAAGTTACAGGTCATAATGAAACCGCAGTTAGCACTATACTCTTCCATGAAGTTCCTGAGAGCAGGTTGAACTGTCTCAGCATTCAGGTAGTCGGCTTCGTCAAGGATAACATACTTACGACCGCCAGCCAAAGACATTGAGGAAGCGAATCCTTTAATCTTTGTTCGTAGCGTATCAATCAAGCGACCCTCGTCAGAACCATTGATGACAATATAGTCACAACCAAGTTCTTCAAGCATCGCTTTTGCTATAGTTGTTTTGCCCACACCAGCGGTGCCAGTGAGCAAAAGGTTAGGGACATTCTTATTATCAACAAACTGTTGGAATGTATCTTTTAAAGGTTTTGGTAAAATCGTATCATTAACCGTTTTCGGTCGATACTTCTCGCACCACAAAAAATCTTCTAACATAATATAATTACTCCACAATTCATATAGTATAACTCAAACCAACAATAATGTAAACCTTTATTCTTCCCTAATTGGCTTCCAGCTTGTGACAGTAGAAACCCTAAAGGAACGCCACGCCTGTACATCCATACCCCAAACAGCTATATGCGACGAACTAGGGTCAACCGAACCTACCAATACAGATTTTCCTGTTTCACTTTCAAGTATTTTCGGGTTGAGTGTACACGGCATCACTCTTGTGCCACCATTATTAATTTTCTCAAACGTAACTTCAACCAAACCTTCTTTCAAGTGTTTAATCAAATCATTCACAACTGCAGGTATCATCTACACAACTCCATAAATATCTTCTTTCTCAGTCCAAATCATATAACCCTGAGATTTTAATATATTGCACATGCGAACATCATCTATATGAGAATGTTCAATTTTTATCATCGTAGGTTTAACTCTCCACGAATAAGAGCCGAGTATATTCATCTCATGCCCTTCGGTATCAATCTTCATAAAGTCTAAATGGTCGATATTAGATTCTGTCAGGAACGTGTCTAGAGTGGAACATGGGACAGCAATCGTAGAATCAATAAACTGTGACATAGAATCGTCATCTAACAACCTTTCGCCAATATGATTGTTAGCCGCAACCGTTCCTATTCCTTTGATCCAACCTTCGTCCACACAAGTTGTATGAAATTTAATAAACCCATCATAATCACTGATCGCAATATTGCTTACTTCAACATCATATTTTGATGTTTGCTTCTTCATCTTTTCAGCATATTTCGGATCGCCTTCGACCATATATCCCGACCAGCCTTCCTTGGCTAATGGAAGACACGTGTCAAAATCACACGTGCCTATTTCCAAAAAGACTTTAGCTGCCATACTTACTTCCAGCTTCAGTCGCTACCCAATACTCAACACGCTCACCTTTGAAGTGGGAAATACCTTTAGATGAAACAGTCACGCTATAGTCGTCAGGAATAAATTTGAAGTTCTCAGTTTTAAAGACAAGGGAAAACTCATCTGTAGGTGCTTCGATATGGGAAGAAGATACAGCAACCGAATACTCATTAGTTGATGGATTCTTGGTATCAGTGGCAACCAAAGAGATAGAAGTACCGTCACCGCGCACGGCAATTTCAGGTAGAGCGAGTTGATTAGCAGCATTCACTACGCTCTTCAAAGTATCGCGAGACATATCGAACTGAACTTCGTCAGTAGGTAGAACCAAATCTTTTTCTGGTGGGGTAGTTACCATAGAAGGGTCAGTGTAAGTGTAGCTACATTTACTAGAACCCTCAGATATCTCTAGACCCTTTTGCCCGAACTGAATATCACCTTCTTCAAAAATACTATTCAATCCCAAGAATTGATTGAGTTCGTAGATAGCAAAGTCAACAGGAAATGTTTCCTCAACGACAGAAGCAGCTAGGATATTCTTTTGCGGAGATACTGTCCGCAGAACATTACCTTGACGAAACGACAAAGATGGGTTGATTGTTGAGAAGTTCTTCAAGACTTCGACAGTGTTTTCACTCAATTTCATTTTACTATTCCTCAGTTAAAATATTATCAGTTGTGTTTAAATGTAAACGGTCGTGTTCATATAATTTTAAGAATCCATAATGAATAGTCTTCATTATATCTTTTCTCCAGTCATCAGGGGATTCACCTTTCTTACTATAACGACCATTGTACTTATCTATATTACCCGCAAAGAATCCCATACCATGACCACGGTCTACAATAATCTCAGCGGACTGTAATCCACCTTGACCATAGTGTCCACTATAAGTCTTATCAATGTAAGCAGAAAATTCTTCAATAAGTTCATCTTCGCGAAACTTGTAACTTATTCCAGTCATTTTTTCATACCCTTAATCGCATCAATGTCAGCGGTCGCAGAAGCACCAAGCGCAGCGATGTCAGCCAAAGAACCGCCAAAGGTATATGACCCAGTATGAACCAATCTCATCCAAGGGCAAAGCCAAGTGGCGACACCGACATCTTGCATATACTGACAAAACATATAATCCTCAGACAGATACCTTTTAGATTTAGGATCGATTAATGCTTGGAAATACATACCAATCTCACGACTACCATCAAAGTGCTTGGTTCTAACATGATCAGGAAGATAAGTGTAATCAGGATAAGCAACAGCGAACTTCTCAAACGCAGATTTAGTGATCATCATAAACCCTGTACCGCCTTCAAGAACTTTACAGGGAGTATCTATGCGAATAGAATCACCGCCATCTGCTGGATTAAATACATAATCACCGACATACTTATCTAGATCTTGCGGATTCTCATCAGCGAACCCCTTATCAACAGCACGCTTAATCTTTTCCCAAGCGATAGTCTTTTTAGGGTATGGTCCACACATGACTTCTTTGGGATTCTCTTCGTCCGGATCCATCATTGCCGCCAGCGAAAGAACATCATTCGGGTCAAAGCCAATGTCCGAATCAATAAACATCAAGTGCGTATAATCGCTGCGCATAAACTCATCTACACAATAATTGCGAGCACGTGTGATGAGGGATTCATTAAACAGATAAAAGAACTTCAATTCAATATCATACGCTTGACAGAGTTTAGCCAGATCCGCACAAGATTTAGCATACATTCCATGACATTGGCCACCATACATCGGAGTGGCCACCATAATTCTGCGCTTGCGAAGCTCGCTCAACTCAATTTCCATTTCCATTCATTTTTCCTCGGTGTGAATTATTAATCTATTACTGTAGTTTACTACGGAAATCATAAAAAGTCAACTTTTAAAAAGATGGCTCGAGAGATACTGACTCTTCGACAGAGTCTTCTTCGGCAACCTCTACATCAGCATCTAGCTTGGTGTAGAGATCACGGAAAGAAGATTTGGTATCCTCATCAAAGCGGTTGATGCACATATCAATAGCGCGCATACGGTCATCAAAGATCTTGTGCGCTTTAGCGATATGAACCAAGCGACGAGTGGAGATCACCTCATCAATGCCGCCATCATAAAAAGTCTTGCGGATAATATCAGCCCAGTCAACAAGTTTCTCCGCGAAGTCAGGATCAGATAAACCGAGGTCTTCAAAGACAGCATTCAGGATGCGCTTCTCGATAGAGACCGTAGGATACTCCTGCTCACAAGTCACAGGGAAACGCTCAAGGAATGCTTCGTTGAGAACATTAGTACCGATGAA
>Ga0115008_10005640_pt1 | contig 10328 bp, 8 predicted proteins | sample FraStrMetagenome_FD_87164 | JGI IMG/M metagenome (GOLD analysis project Ga0115008, IMG submission 87164) | Marine eukaryotic phytoplankton communities from Arctic Ocean - Fram Strait ARC3M Metagenome | ecosystem: Environmental > Aquatic > Marine > Oceanic | place: Fram Strait | collected 2012-06-18
CTATTTCGAGGCTAAAGACTCGCAATCAGGCTTAACACTTTCTGAACTTATCATCCTTTTTAAAATTGAACTTTTAGTCCAGCAGACTGTTATCAGCTCTGCTCCAAAAGCTGTTCCTGCCGCTCTAGCCCCTAAAGAGGAAGAAATAAACTTAGAAGAAAATTTGCAAGAGATTCCGAAAGAAGCAAAAGAGATGAGTTCACAAGGATCAATTCAACGGATTCTCGACTCTTCTGGCGACTTTGATGACGATAATCTTTCTGAAAGTGACGAACAAAGTTCAAAGGACCAGCTTCAGAAAGAAGATGAACTTTCAGATGCGGAGACTACTTCTCAGTCTACAATAAAGGCCAGTCCCTCGATGACGACAATGGATTCAGTCGATGTTTCGGGGTCGTATGATCAATCGAACGACGCTGCTAATGTACCTTCTGACAGATTCAGGAAAGATTTGTTAATTCATAATCAGCTACTATTTGACAGGATACCTGTCTGAATATGAACTGACCTAAAAAGTCTACATCAATTTTATCAATTCAAATTTATTACAAGCGTTTATTGCGAACCAGACGAGATTGAGGCCGAATCAAAGGAAGTACAAATGAAAGTCTCCTCGACAGCAATCGAAGTTACTACAGAAACAACCGTTACAGAAATGAAACGTTCTGAATCAAGTGACACTTTACGATTCACTGAAGAACATACGTCTATCACTGTCAGTTCGCGTGACCTTGATGCAGATCTGGAAGCAGTTGAAACGGCAGCTTCAGGAATGAGCTCAGCTTGTGAGATTTTGTAGAAGAATTTTGATTTTAATTTAGAGTTTTTTTATATAATATTTATAATTCTCGGTTACATTTCTGAATCAGAATCTGATAAAAAGCAATCGGAATAAATAGTACTGTTAAATATCTGTAACGCGGCTGTTCACAGCTCTTAAACAGTTGACGAAGCGGACAAGATTGACGAAAGTGGTTCAGTCAGTGCTGACGCCGTGGCGTCGGAAATGAGTGAGCAAAAAGAGAAACCTCAAAGCAGCGGTGGCCAGTGGAACTCTGGCTGGGAAGGATGGGACGAAGATCAGTGGAAAGAACCCGTCAGGGTCGAGATAAAGCCGCAAAATATCCGCGAGAGCCCTGTACCACATATAGTTTCTGAAAACGTGAGTACTGATACGGAAGCTGGATACGAAACTGCAACTTCTGGTGGTGAATATGATACAGCCGTAGAGGACAATAACACTTCTACGGATGCGTTTTATTCTTGTAACGAAGGAACTGATCAAGAAGGAACAGGTTTTATCATGCATTTATTTAATAAATTTAAATTTATTTAAATTATAAATAAAGTAAAGTCCGTCTTAACCTCAAAAAGACAATCGTGCTTCAACTCCAACAAATGATGACGTGCCTCACGCGGGAAACATTCCTAACTTTGACGAGTTCAGTTTTGCATCCTCGCAAAATGTCGTCGACAATTACTCACAGGAATTCACAACCTTTAAAGATAGCATACAAGAGTCGCCAACAGATGGTGTTGTTCAAAATTTGAGTGGGTTCAACTTCCGTGACGGCTGCACGATCATAGAAACTGTAGCTAAGAAGGACACCGTGGAGGTGTTCGACCCACAAGGCCAGTTTTCACAAAACGGCAACCAATTTAAATTTGGTTAGCGTTTTGTCAAACTGGATTAGAGGGAAAATGGTACGAGGCGCAGATGGACCTGTCAAATATCGAAGAAATCTCTCCCCCTCTATCTAAATCTCCTCTTTCTTCCTCTAAGCATACTCTCCGAGAGACTGTCTCTAGTCCAGTCTTGATTTCCAAGGAAGAATCAACTTCAGATTTTATTCAGGAGCAGATTTCAGAAGAAAATAGCGCAGCTGAAGAAGAACAAAATCAAAAAGACGTTGACAAGGAACAACAACAAGGCAATCTTGAGGATGATCTAAATCAGGCTGAGGTCGATGAAGACGAAAAGCAAATCAATATCGAAGAAGAACAAAAGCAAAAAGCTTCATCTCCCGAGCCCGAAGTCCTTCCCATAGTTGACGCGGAACCTCAATATGAAAAAGATAACGAGCAAGACCGACCAGCGTCGTCGGATGAAGAAGAAGAGACTACAAATGAACAAAATTTCAAAGCAGATGTCGAACCAGCTCTTCCAGAAAACGTAAAGATCGTCGAAGACGAGCAAGAGATCATCATTGCGGAAAAAGTTCACGAATCAGAGTCATTGAAGATAGATGTCAACTCTGTCACCACGAGCGTGACAACCTCATATGAGATAATTGATGTCAAGAAAGTCGTTGTTGACATGCCTGTCGTCAAGTCCTCGCCTCTTCCAGCGCCTGTCGACGAAGAAGATAGTCGTAAGAGTTCAAATTCAGAAAGCTCTGAATCTGAATCCGAGGCGGAATCAGTGAAAGCCAAGTCTGCCTCTCCAGAATCGATGAGCATCACTGTCTCTGAAGTCACCAAATCAAGCGAAATAAGCGAGGAGTCAACGATGGTCGTTCTGAATGTCGAAACAAGAAAGTCGACAGGCGAGCTTCGGTTCATTGACACGCCAGCTCCTGTCAATGAAGTCAAAGCTACTTCCGGTAAGGCTGAGGAAAATGCTGACGAGACCGAAAATATCATCGTCGCTGAGAAAATCAACGATACTGTCACTGAACAGCTTGAGCAAGCGAGCAAGGCACTGATCGGAGATAAAGATCTTGGGTAAGTCGAATAATTGATAAGTTTTGAAACAAATGATTTGAATTTTGTAAGAAAATTTTAATGTCAGGTGGTATCCGAAAAAGCTTAAAATCAAGAATTTTCTCGTTTTATAGAAATTATATATGCAAAAACGCAGGTGCAAAAAGCGTAACTCGGCAAGTGTTTATCTCTATTTTCCTTGGCTCGGCGCTTCTGAGCGCGGAGCGTTGACGGATCGATCTCCGGAGAGGAGAAAATGATCTGTCACTGCTTCCGCTGTTTTCTTTTCCGCTTCAAGAAGCTCGAAAATGAGGATTTTATATGCACCATGCAAGAGTAAGATGACTGTAATTGATTTGCATCCAAATAATTTTTTATTCACTTTTACAGACAGAAAATGGGAAGAAATTGAGTTTTTGCGAGGTACACATACAGAGCGATAGAAATGACATGTGAAGTGAGGGGCTTGAGAATGTTTTTTGTTCCTTCATTTTGTTGCGCTCAGTAGCAAACACCGGTGAAGCAAACACGGCTGAAACGGCGGCAACAGGGTTGCTCCGATGGGAGGAACTTCACCTGGCTGAGCCTAAAACAAAGAGGATAGCTACAGAGCGCCGGAAACGCCCCTTAGGAAACACTCGACAGGTGGCAAGTTAAATTTAGAGTGATACTAAGGGCACACGTCTCTCATCTTAACCGCCTTATTTGGTCAAAAAGCTTAAAACTGAGCGATTTAGACGAGGGTTTAACTTATTATAATACCCATCCTTAAAAAATTAGTTTGTTTGGCAGACTTTTGTGTGAAAAAACGACAAGCCATAAACGGGGTTGAATAATTATTAGCGTCGCATCCGGATTCCGGAATTGCGATTTTATGAGTGGCTCAGCCGGTTCCCACAGATTTCTACAATACTTGGCCATTCGTTTCATCCTCGGCGGCATGCGGCGGCCAGTTTCATTTTCCGAATAGCTCCTTTCACCTTAAAAATGCATTTTTTACCCTTCTTCGTAATGAGTTTTTACAGTAACCGTAATTAAGGACTCACTTTCGACTTGTATGTGAAGTAGATCCTGACAGCTTTTGCAGGTATCATAAGTGACGCCTTCGCAATTATCGCCCCTAGATTTTCCATAATTACGAAAAGCACAGACAATCTAAAACTGACCTTTTTCGAAATCGCCTCTTCTTGAAGCTCCGCGGGTGGCCCACTTGAAAAAGCAACAACAACCCTAAAAATTTTTATTAATTTGGAGAAAAGCCAAGGTCATTTTTGAAATCTTAAGGGCCCTTCATGTTCCCGGTAAGGTCCTTAGCAAGACGAAAACTTCCGCATTTGGCGGATTTCACACTAAGCTGATATTTGACAAATCGGGGAATTTACATATTTTAAGATGTGAGCCGATTTTTTTACAAGGCCTTAACTACGTAACAGCGTAATCGAAAAAAATTGAAATTTCGGAAGTCGTTTGTGGTCTCTTACGTAAAAATCTGACATTTTCAATTACCTGCCTGCAGCTGCAAAATCTTACCTAATACAAATTTATTCACAATCATCTTTTTTGTCTTCAAATAAGCATTTTTCAGGTCTCTGTTTTCTCCTGCTTGAAATCTATGTTTCGAGAAAAAGTTTAAGGGGGCTTATTAAATCCCCTACAAGTTCCGGCTGAAATTTTGACCCGCGCGCGCCCCCTTTTTTTTTACTTTGCATCGTGCTGACCGATTTGACGCCATCTATGGCAGCTTAATGCGCAATTTATGAAAAATAAATAACACTGCCTGGCATATTAATACGTTTCAAAGCTATTTAAAGGGAGGTGCTATCGAGACTCTCGAACTCTTTGAATTCTATTACTGCCAATGTGCAAATGTCAGCAGACTATTTGAACTGCTCTTGAAGTTCCGATCTCAGCGCCAGTTTTTCAGCCATTTCTTTTGTCAATGAAATACGGTTGTAGCGAATAATAAATAATGTCATATTATAACTTACATGTATATGATTAAGTTATATAATAAACCTTAAAAAATATATGTAATAACTTAATACAAATAAGACCTATAAGTTATTAACAGTGAAAGAATTTCTTATTTTTAATAATTTTAATTACTTATTGACGAAGATTAAGCTTGCGATATAGAAGTCTAAAAGCGAAACCCTGAAAGCAATTTTTCAGTGTGCCCATAAAGTGTTTGGCGTGTGCCCAACAAGTCCCGTTCTTGTCCATCAATAGACGCGATGTTCTTTTTTGTGAAAACAGCGCTTTGAACTTCAAACTTGGCCTCCGAAATTCCCCAAAATTTTTGAACATGATTTAAGTTTTCATTGAATAGCAAAAGAAAAATTAGCCCTTCTTTTTGAGACAGTCAATCTTTGCAGTCCGTAAATCGCTATTCTCGGGCGCCAATTCTAGTTCTGCGCCAAACACACCTGCGGCCAGAGCACCAGAAGGCAAGGAAGACGGGCCACAGCTCTGATTCATTTTTTCTCTGTGTTGTCAAATAGCAAACATCAAACGTTTGAGCAGCAAAAGCGGGCAAGTTATTTGAGTTATTGCAAAAACTTAGAAATTCCAAGAGCAGATTTAAGCGGCGGGAACTTCCTCAAGTGAGCCCGGCCCGCGGCGAGAGAGAACTTAAGATGGAGGGGGAAAGAAAGGCCTTCAGAGACATGCAGAACACAAGTCTAAGATTGGAGGGAATAGCCAGGTATCATCTGGAAATCATTTGACGGGTTTGAACTTTTTAACTTAGCTACATATAGTCCCCTGCAGACCTCATTTGTCTAATGTAGAGCCTAAGTGCACCTTAAAAAAGGTGTACTGTAATGATAAAGACAGCTCGATCGATAAGAAAATGATCAATACGGCAGACTTCGTTCTTTTTTCTTCCAAAGTTCTAAACTAGCTTTTTAAATTAATGCTATTTAAAATAAGCATAAAGCAGAGTAAGAGACAAGCTTTGAAAGGAAGACTATTCGGAAAGACCGAGGCTCGTGGAGCCGCTTAGGTGAATAATGATATACTGAAGCGGGTTGAAATCGGCTATTGTGGCGGTTAAAATCGATCTAGGAATAATTGTGAAGCACTTTTTTCGAATACGCCCTCTCAGAGTCTGTATATAGAATACAGTATATTTTTTCTACAGTAATTTTTATCGAAGAAAAACGTCGTAAAAGTAAGAATAATAAGAGATTATCGAAATTAAAAACTGCGCCACCGAGCGGATTTTTATTTTCATTATTTATCAAGTCATCTTTTTTTTGGTAACATATAAATGCTAATAAGGGTAAAACAAGAAATGGCATGGCTTTGAAGTGACGCTAAGCGTCGGTATTTCTTCATTTGCGGGAAGAAAATCAATCTGAAATCGATGTGTACACCTAAATAGTGGTCGTCCGCTCGTTTCTGAACGCATCATAAACTGATCGCAGAACTTTCTCTGAAGGTAGAAAGCCACATACAGAGACAGATTTTCGTAACGATAACTCAACGTATTTGCGGTAGAGATTGTTTATTTTGTATAAAAATAAATTGGATGCATCTGATGCTGAATTATTAATGATCATTTTAATTTGTGCATTACTTTTGGGCGAAAACAGCAAATGATGAATGTTTAACGAGTTGTTGGTCTACCGTGAATCGACCTGTTCTTTTTTTTTATTTTCATTTTTCAGAACGATCGAGGAAGAAGCGCGAACGGCGACGAAGTGGAGCGAGGAGATGCTCGACGACTTCGGCGTCAAGGAACTCACCTGGACAAAGGAAAAGGCGCAGCTCGACTTAGAGAACTTGAACAAGGCGTACAAGACTCTCGATGAATTTGATACATCTGGTACGTATCTTTCGCTATTTATAGCATATTTTAAAAATATTCATAGAATAGTTAATTTAAACACTGTAATTTCTTGATATGCACAATCACACCTACATATTCAGACGATTCCATCAGCGAAGCAACAAAGCGCTGTCGCGAAGCACTCGAGGAAGCCATTGCGAAACTAAACGATTTGGTGGAAGATCTAAATATATCAATCGACTATGAGGGAAAAATCAAGTTCCTCAACGAGGTAAGATTTACCTTTTTTATAGTGTTTATCCTTACCGTGTTCCAGTGGCTCGAAAAAGTAGAGACCCAGATTACGAACGAGCCCTTCAACGTTACCGTCAAAGACCAGTTAGAGAAGAACATAGAAAAGTACGAGAAGCTGAACGAAGTTATAAACGAGAAAGAAAAAATTGTCTGTGAAGTTATTCAGCATGGCGAGGAACTTGCTGAGCGAGCTAAAACCAAACAGGAAAGGTCAAATCAACTTAGCAACAAATATTTATTCTTAATCTGTTACTCGACAGTCTGACAAGCAACAACACTTTCCCAGAGTATTCAGTGTCAGTTTGACTGTTTTTTTTTATTCTATAATTTTGGAAACCCCAATCAAATTTAATGTAGGGTTGTAAAAATTGAGTTTTATATGTCTGCTTTTGGAAATTAATTTATTTTTGTTGGATAATTCATAAAAAAAAGACAAAACCACACATAAGATCTTAAAGATCTTTTTAAGGTTTCGTTGAAATTCGTCTAGAAACTATTTCTTAAAATATTTAAAAAATGGACACATTCCTATAGATAGAAGTCATAAAGACAAAATTTTAACCCTGAGGATAAATTTGATGGAATAATTTTATTTACTCCGAGTTGTAGCAATATAATCTCAATTTATGTTTCCCCTTCAAGGGAGTTATTGAAAACATAGTGTTTGGAATTCTACAGTCATAGTGTGCACAGTATGTGTGTAGGTCTAAAACCACGGGTATTTAAAGAGTACAGTTTTGACCTTTCGCGCAGGAAAGTTACAAAACAGGTGTCTCCAATCTGGACGAAGAATGGAAACGAGTTACGAAGATGGTCGAGGCGCGCACAAACAAACTGTCAGAGTGGTCCGTTTCGCTGCACAAATACGAGGAGGTATACGTTGGCACCGTAAGATCATGCGATGATCTTGCGCACGAGGTCTCAAAGCTGGAGGAGTCTGTGCTTGAAGGAATGTGGGATAAAAGGCTTTTTTTATGACGGGCCACGTTTTTCTAAATGTCATTGCGAATAGTTCGAAGATGATTATTTTAGTTTGATTTTATTGGAGTCTCACAAAGTGCTCCCCTGGGGCCAGGCCTAGTTGATCCCGGGGCTTATGGAGTGACTTGTCGCGCATTTCCTCACTTAAACTTAATTCCTACCGACTTTATCATCTTCTTTTCATCCCAAAAAACAGAAGTCGATCTGGCTGATATTATGAACAGTATCGAAACTCTCAAGGAGCAAATAGAGAATGTGAAGAAGGAAGCTGAGGCTATTATCGAAGACTTCGAGAAAACCGAAAATGGAACGGATAAATGCCATTTCCTTGAACTCACTGACTCTGTTCCAGAAAATCTGAAGGCGGACTGCAAAGACCTTGATAAGCGACTTCAGCAGATCAGAACGAACCAAGAACTTTCGCTAAAGCTCGCTGAGAAGGGAACGACTGTTGTGCACTTTGTGGATAAAGCAAACGCCGTATTAGACTCAGATAGACTTCCTGCTGATCCAGCTCAACTGCAAAAGCAATTGGATCTGTACGAGCAGCTTGAGCTCGAACTTGAGGACCTAGAAGTCGTTGTGAAGATGATTTCGGATTGGTCTGTTGAGATCCAAAAAGGACCTAATCCGAGCAGAAATGTGGACGACATGGAATCGCTATTAACCGATCAGATGAATAAAATCAAACGATCGATCGACACAAAAGCGGATATCTTTAGGATTGTCTTTTAAAAAGATAAAAGCTTACTCGGGCGCATAATGACTTGCCTATCTCATTTAATATAAATAAGTTTGTAAAAAGGCTGTAAAGAAATCTTAACGATAATTGGGCAGAACTTAAAGAGGCTTTTAACCTTGTGGAACAACGCAGTGCTAAGATCAAGGAAGAACTTGAAGAGTCTGACACGGATACTGTTAAACTTGCGAAGATCATTGATGAAACTGAAATAAACAGGGAGCTCCAATCGATTCAAGAGATGATCAACGTCTTCCTTGATGGAAATATGATGAGTGACTATCTTGAAGAAAAAGGACAAGCGATATCGAGCGATATCAACTCGAAGATAGCTGAAGCTCAGAGAGCTATCAGAGCAAGCAGCGAGCAAGAAAAAAGCGAAGAAATCGGCAAGTGGGTTGAGAGCAGCTCCCAAAGTGTCCACAAAGCAGACTCACTCGGAGAGCTACAGAACATTCATGAAAAGATCCAGCAGTTCGCGAACGATGTTGACCAGAACGATGATGTCCAGGAAAAGCTTGTTGCACTCGACGACCTCGTTCGCGATCGACTCAAGGCACTTTCAGAGAAAAACGATTGTGCCGACAAGACGCGAGTCGTAAAGAACGAGCTTCAAATTCATATCACGCTTTTGGAAACTATGGAAAGCGCAGGCGAGACTGCAGTTGACAAACCTGCAGAGTTCCAGATTGCTTTGAACACAATCGCCTCGCTCGAGGAAGAATATCACGATCTACCGGAATTTATTGCTCTCAAAGAGAAAATTGAAACCCTTCGTCTGCCAAAAGGAACAAACGAACGAACAACCACTGTCGAAGCAAAACTTTCTAATTCTGAAGCTCGACTTGCTACTACAGAAGTAACGTCAGTTTCACTCTGCGGTGCAACGATAGAAGAAGCAAAAACCGCAGTAACGCAGGTTTATACTGACTTAGTCACAGTCAAAAACGATCTCGAGCAATTGATCTCGACGAAACGAAAACTTAACGACAATGGATTTATCGATAAAGACGCCGCATTTTCATTGTCATTAGTGGCACTTAGAGAACGTTTTAACAATATCGGGAAGCAAATAACAGACTCAAAAGTTGCCCTCTCGAAATCCGCCCGCCGAGTCCAGAAACTCAAGCGTGCAGTGGAGGATACTGATCAATGGGCTCAAGATGTGCTTGCTCAGTCCATCGAGCAGTATTCCATGGACAACAGAGAAAGGTTAAAAAAAACTATTGACCATTTTTAAATAGAAATTAAGGATGGCTAGCGACGCCGAAGTACGCAAACGCGAGGTACTCGAAGCAACTGAAGACTGTGTGAACAAGCTTGAATCCAATCTGAACGCTGACTGCTCCCAGCTTGTAGCAGATGTTCACCAGGGATTAAAATCGACCGAGACCCTAGTTACCGCGCTGCGCAACGATAGCCTCCCGTCTGACACATCCTCGGTGAGTAGCGAAGGTTCAAGCTCGTCGAGCTCAAGTTCTTGTTCGAGCTCGAGCTCGAGCTCAGACTCGGAGGCGGAAGGGACCCCAACAAGGCCAAGATTAGGCCAAAAGAACTCGGTCACGAGACGACCTGAGATCTCACCCGTCTTTTCTAATAAGGAAAATTTCCCGATTCCAAAAGAGAGGCACTCGGTGAAGGTAAAATTTTTTTTTAATCACAGAAAATCAAAAAATCAACACATGCCATAAATAAACCGGTGAATCGGGTAATTGATTATTCCTTACATTTGGTGATTTCATCATTCAAAAAATACTTTCACACAATAAATATTTTCTTAGGAGATGACTGAGAGCAAAGAAGGAATAAAGGGTATCA
>Ga0115008_10005642_pt1 | contig 10325 bp, 10 predicted proteins | sample FraStrMetagenome_FD_87164 | JGI IMG/M metagenome (GOLD analysis project Ga0115008, IMG submission 87164) | Marine eukaryotic phytoplankton communities from Arctic Ocean - Fram Strait ARC3M Metagenome | ecosystem: Environmental > Aquatic > Marine > Oceanic | place: Fram Strait | collected...
AACATGGTTACTTGCGAGTGACGAAGTGTGCCCGTCGGGCGGTTCGGTTGGGGCGTTCCAAGGCCCGGGCCGGCATCAGAGTAGTCAGTCGGCTCCACTGGGCACACTCGAGGCCGTTGATTGGTCCAGCCGGGAATTTGCGGATTCTCGCCACAGAATGAAAATCCAAGGTTCGGGTCGCCCACATCTGACTGCCCGTCACTTAGGAAACGATGTCAATTAATTAATTACCGCCCCGGCTATGCGCTTTTGTACAGAAAAGGACAGAAAAGCAATCACAAACTTTGCCCGTCCACAAAGCAGGCAGAGAAGCGGTGTTTTGCTCGGAACTCACACGCACCCCGTCACTGGCCCGATGCAGAGCCCGTCGATGACCGCCGCGGCGTTCGCCGCGTCGCTGGGACTCCTCGCGGTGTCCCATCGAAGGTGCGGCAGGCTCGCGTCGCGGCTGCAAAGCCTGGATCGCACCGCGCGCCGCGTCCCGTCGTCGTTCGCGCCCCGAGCTTCGTCGTCGTCGTCGTCGTCGTCGGGCGCGAGGGTCCCCGCGCCCGTCGCGCCCCCGTGCCTCGACGAGCGCTCGTCGCTCCCGTCCAAGGTCAAGGTCGCGCTCTGTCAGCTCCCGGTCGGCGAGGACAAGCGGCTGAACATCGCGAACGCGCGCGCCGCCATCGAGGACGCCGCGAAGGACGGAGCCGCGCTCGTCGTCCTCCCCGAGATGTGGAACTGCCCGTACAGCAACGACTCGTTCGCGGTGTACGCCGAGACCATAGGACCCGCGCCCGGTCGTTGGACCGGCGGCGGGACCCACACGAACGGCGCCGGGACCGGGAAAGGGGTCACGAACGACGACGAGGAGGACGACGACGAGGAGGACGAGGAGGCGGAGTCGGTGGCGATGCTCTCGGAGGTTGCGGCCAAGCTGAAAGTCGTCCTCGTCGGCGGCAGCATCCCGGAGCGGTGCGCGACGACCGGCGCGCTGTACAACACGTGCTGCGTGTTCGACTCCGACGGGACGTTGCTCGGGAAGCACCGAAAAACTCACCTGTTCGACATAGACATCCCCGGGGAGATCACGTTCAAGGAGAGCGACACTTTGCGCCCAGGGACGGAGCTCACCGTCGTGGACACCGCGGTCGGCCGAGTGGGCGTCGGGATCTGTTTCGATATCAGGTTCCCGGAACTGGCGATGGCGTGCGCGAACAGGGGCGCGGCGATCATGGTGTACCCCGGGGCGTTCAACACGGTCACCGGGCCGCCACACTGGGAGCTGCTGCAGCGCGCGAGGGCGGTTGATAACCAAATGTTCGTGCTGACGTGTTCGCCGGCGAGGGTACCGGGCGCGGCGTACCAGGCGTGGGGGCACAGCACCGCGGTGGGGCCGTGGGCGGAGATCATCGGCACGACGGATGAGAAACCCGGGCGCGTGACGTGCGAGCTGGACATGGAACAGGTCCGGATCAGGAGGAGGAACATGCCGCTGGAGAAACAGCGCCGCGGAGATGTGTACCAACTTCGCGACGTCGGCGCTGCCGAATAGGCATCCTCCATCTAGCTAGCCAGGACGCCGGGGGTGTCACGATAGCGGGTGGAGTGTTGGCATCACGATAGCGGGTTGAGTGTTGGCATCACGATAGCGGGTTGAGTGTTAGCATCACGATAGCGGGTGGAGTGTTGGCATAAAGCGTCGTTAAATTATTATTGATAATGTTAAGGGTGGGAGCATATTAGAGCAACACTGCAACGTACAGTCGCGTATTATGATTTGCCCGGGTGCGGCGGGGGCTCGAGCGTGTCGCTCCCCCGAAGCTTCGAGTGTGTGGGCGCTGCGCTGCATCCGCTTATTATTTGCAAGGGTGAAAGCGTCGTCTGCGTGTTGGACGCGCGACGCTTGGGATGATATTTTGTCATCTTATAGAGTCCCGTCGCCTCGGTATTACGCGGCGGTGACGGGCTTCTTGAAGACGTCGTTGTTGGCGACGGGCTCCTTGGACTGGAAGTGGAGCTGGGACACGACGTTGGGGTACATCACGATGGCGCCGAAGAAATCTTCAAACATGTTGCCGTAGATGTTGTGCTGGGTCCTGACAGCGCCGCGTAGGAAGGTGAGCTGGAACGCCATGAACATGTAGAACGTCCAGCCGATCCACGCGTAGTCGGAATCGGCGCCGGACACGATCAGGAAGACGAGCCAGAGGATGAAGAACGAAAAGTTGATGCCGGCGTGGAGCTTGGCCAGGACGGCACCCTCGCCAAAGACGCTCTCGCAAACCTTGAACACGCCGACGAAGGGCGCGAAGATGGACTGCGCGTAGTTGGTGAGGCGCTCGGCGACGGTGTAGCGAGCGGTGGAGGCGGTGTCGGCGGGACCAGTCTTGTACCCGTCGAAGATGTCGAGGGTGCCGGTGGAGAACAGGTTCGCGTGGCAGATATCCACGTCGCCGCTGTCAATCTTGAGAGCGCGCCAGATGGAGGTGCACATGAAGCAGATAGCCACCGTGAAAGGCAGACCCGCGACGATGGAGACAGCCTGGACGGCGCCGAGGGCGTTCTGGCCAGCGTTGTAGCCCGCGCGAAGGAGCGCGATGGCGACGGCGCCCTCGGTCCAGCACCAGAAAACCTTCTGGCCGATGGGGGGGTTGGCGAGGCCGTTGGCGGAGATGACGTCATCGACGTAGGAGCCAGAGTCGGAGGAGGTGATGAAGTAGAGGGTGATGCCGATGAGGAGGAGACCCCAGAGGAACTCCTTGACCTCCTTGTAGGGCGCCATCAAGTCGAGCATGGGGTAATCGCGGCAGGCCAAAGCATAGTAGCCGTCGTTGGCGAGGGCAATCGCGGCGGCGGAGGTGGGCACGCCGTTGGTGTAGCCCCATGCGCCAGCGCCGGTACAATCCTTTCCGACGCATGCGCAACTGTTGGAGCCGTCGCCGGGGGTGCCGTCTCCGAGGACGAGCTCCGCGACGCGCTGCATCTTGATGCCGAGGGAACCCCAGACGCCGAGCCAGAGGAAGGAGAAGAGAGTGGGGGCGACGAACGCTCCAACCACAACCTGGCGGATGGTGCGACCGCGGGAGATGCGCGCGATGAACATGCCGACGAAGGGGGCCCAGGAGACCCACCAGCCCCAGTAGAAGATGGTCCACCAGTCCATCATATTCTTACCGTAACCTTCACCGTAAGTTTCGACGTAGTCGTAAGGATGGATAGTGGAATTAGCGTCAGTCCTCAGCGCGGCGGCGTTGGCCATGATGTCCCTGATGGGACCCACCCACGTGCCGTCGGGCTTGGAAGACTTGTTGGAGCCCCAGTAGAGGTTTTTGGTGCCAAACTCGATACCGAGCTGCTCCCAGGTATCGGTGCGGAAGCCGAGCTGAATCACCCACTGGAAGTAGTGACCGGTGGACTGCACGACGGAGTTGAGCAGGAACCAGGTGTTGTCCAAGAACATGGACGCCACCAGGACGAAGAGGCCGAGGGAGAAGGTGATGGTGGAGAGCACCTGAATACCCCGGTGAAGACCGAGCACGACGGAGATGTTCGCCACGAGGGTCATCACGATGATCGTCGCCGTCTGCGCGTCGAGCCGTTCGAGGGCGGTGTACGTCTTGTCCTGGAGGGCTCCGTAGTAGGCGACAATCTGGTCGACGCCGAGGCCGAGGGAGGTGCACACGCCAAAGGTGGTGCACGCGATGGACACGGCATCGATGATGTCACCGACGGGGGAGTAGATGAGGTTGCCGAGGAGCGGGTAGAACGCGGACCTCATGGTGAGGGGCATGTTCCACCTGTAGCACACAATGCCGAGGCCGAGGGCGACGGTGATGTAGGGAGCCCACGCGTGGAGACCCCAGTGGTAGAAGGTCTGGAGGAGAGCCTGCTGCGCGCGCTCGTCGTCGTTCGGGACATCGCCACGGCCGTTGAGCTTGTACCCCCCGCGGTAGTAATCCATGGGCTCGGCGACGCCGAGGGTGTACACGCCGACGGCGATGCCGCACGAGAAGAGCATGGCGAACCACGAGATGTTGTTGAACTCGGGCTTCTCGTCAGCCCTGCCGAGCTTGATTTTGCCGTACTTGGAGAAGGCGACGTAGAAGAGGAAGATGGCCCACGCATTCTGGAAAGATGGCGCGAAGAGGTGCGGGGAAGAGGTGTTCAGTCGGGGCGTCGATAGGGGGGGCAACGAGCAGGAAGGAGAAAAATAACGGAAGGGGTCTTGGTGATCGTTTGAACCGGTGCTGACGTGTCCGTCGACCCCGGGACACGATGCGACGCGGGTGATCCGGGCGAACGATACGAGCGAGCCGGAAATGCTGAGCGGGGCGCGTATCGACGCGCTGACGCGACGCATCGCACTCGCCAAGGCTCGTTCGTACCCCCGTCGCGATTTCCGGGTTCGGGCATAACGTTATAAGTCGGGAATTTGGTTTGAAACGGGAGAGGGGGTTGACTCACGAAGGCGCCGATGTAGAACCAGGTGAAGTTGTAGGAGATCCAGCTCTTCCACTCGTTGACCTGGTTGCTCATGTAACGAGGGTGCACGAGGCCCCAGAGGACGAAGCCCCAGAGCAAGAAGATCGCCATAGAGGTGGAGACGACCTGCGAGGTGACGGGGAAATCGAGAAACGTTAGCGTCAATCTGTGGTTTTCCCGCCGCCGCAACCGCCGGCCGCATCGCGGCGCCCACGGCGCACGCGGCGAGCGATGGATCGGAAAAGTCGACGCGATGGATGCATCACGAGTGGATACTGTCGGATCGGGATCGGATACGGGGATATCGACGTACGTTGACGCGCAACAGGCGCACGCTGCCGGCGTTCAACGCCAGCCACTTCCCAGGACGGATGAATCGCTTGAGCTCATTCTCGTCCCGGAAGTCGACGTCGTCGTGCTCGTCGCAGCGACGGATGTCTTTGAGATGGGCGACCATCTCTGGTGTTCGTAACGAACGCGCTGTGAGGCGAGTTTGATACGAGAGTCGCGAATCGGATCGACCGACGCGCGCTCGGGTGTGACCCCGGGAACCGGCGTCAACGTCCCTGGAATAACGGTTTCTTTGGATTTCACACGTGGGTTTTGAGCCAGCCTGGAAAAATCAAACAATGACGTGTCGCGAAGCGGCCGAAAATTGTCCCGCCCACGATCCGAGAACAAATTTGCAAATCCTCACTTTTGAACGGGCGTCTCTGAAGATCAAAGTTCGGCAAAGTTCGGCACGAGCAAAAAAATCGACCGATGGGCGCCCTTGCAAACAGTCGTATCTCAAATATGGAATAGAAAATAGGAAATAGGCGTTCAACGCATGGACTAGACAGTCAGGAATCGTTAATGAGTCCGATGCCCCCCGGGCGACCCTGCGGCACTCCAAAGGTCGAAAAAGCGCACACCGTCTTACCCTCGGGGCCAGTCACCCGGGCACATGGGGCGATCTCCCATCACCACGCACGTGCTGGACACGACCCGCGGTCGACCCGCGAAGGATGTCCCCGTGACTCTCGCCACCGTCAGCGTGGCGGACGGGTCCTCGTGGACGGTCAGCGGCGTGACCGACGCGGACGGGCGCATCGCCGATCTCCTCCCAGTCACGCACGACCTACAGCCCGGCGTGTACGTCATAACCTTCGAGTGCGAGGAGTACTTCCGGCGCACCGCCGCCGCGTACGGGGTCTCCGGGTTCTACCCAAAGGTGTCCATCCACTTCGAGGTCAAGGCGGATCAGGTCAAGGAGCACTACCACGTCCCACTGCTCCTCAACCCCTACGGGTACAGCACGTACAGAGGCAGCTGATCGATTAGCTTAGTAGACGAAGGGCGATAGATCCGATAGAAACAAACACACCAACTTCGAGAAGCATTTCTCGACCCGCGTCGTCCCAGATCCAAACACTCATCCCCACGCAGTCTCAGTGTCAGTCTCAGTCTCCCCGCCGATTTCGGTCCCGCGCCTCCAAGTCGTCGAAGCACGCATCCGTCAGCCGGACCGTCTCGAACTCGTCGAACTGACCGAGCCTCGCCTTGCCCGGTGACCCACCGCCAACTCCTCCTCCTCCTCCTCCCGTGGTGGACATTGTCATCCCCGCCTGTCCACCGAAGCACCTCCCGTCCAGCGTCTCCGTCGCCGTCTGCATCGCCGTCGCGAGAGAAAGAACGAAGAGCACGTACGCCGTGGCTGAAAAACACAAAGAAAGTTCACATACCATACGGGCAAACAGTCAGAGAACAAATAAAAACGTAAGATAGTTACCGTCAATCACCGGCGGCGTCCCAGCGTCGTACCCGTCCACGCCTAAGGTGCCCACTGACGGCGCGCCGCCGTACATGTCCATGAACCCGTTCTGTCCGTAGAAGAAGAGGTAGGCGGCGTAGTACAGCGCCTTGTGGCAGAGGTCGAAGCGGCTGCACATCCTGGCGACGGCGTAGAGCGCGAGCATGACGCCCGCGAACTTGTGCACTAGGATGCCCATGTCGTTGGGTTGGGGATGGAGCCAGACGAAGAGTCCGAATCCGATGCCGACGAGGGATGCGCTGAACCTGCTGCGCTGGAGCACCATGTCGACGCCCACGAGGATGAACAGGGTGTTGATCGCGATGTGGTGCTGTTCCCTGTGTCCGTGGCAAAAGATGTTCAGGCCGCAGCCGTGTATGAGTAGATCGTACGTCAGGTAGGATGCGCCGCCGATGATCGCGGTCCAGCCCTGCGCCACCACCGTCGCCGGGCCGGGGTACCGCTCCAGCTCGGAAAGAACGAACATCACGGCCGCGGGGCCCAGGTGACCGAGGTACTGGTTCCAGTAGTGCGGCAGCACCCCCGAGACGACGCACAGAAACGTGCCCACGAGCGCGTGCGTCAGCGAGAGGCACTTCCGTTCGAAGGCGGCGCAGCACGGGGTCGAGAAAGCCCACGGGCTGGTGGTGCGCTCGGTTCCGTTGAAGGTCCCTCGCGACATGCACATCAGGCCGCCGGGGCGGCCGTTTGGAGCCATCGCGTGCGCTCCCTCGAGTGAACAACGAGGATCTGACACTTGTTATTTCCCGCGAATAATAAGTTTCTCGGACGGCTCTCAGTCGCACTCGTGGACGCACGTCACACCGCGCCGCGTTTCTCCGCTCCGATGGGCCTCGACGGCGGTACCATCATCTCGCGCTCCGACATCCTCCGGGGTCAGTCGTGGGAGGTGGCCAACTCCGACGGGGGCGCGTCGACGTCCTCGAGGGGCGGACAGCTCTCCGCGAACAAGGTGCACACAGGGCGACGACGGGCGGATCCCGCGGCGCAGAGACGCGCGAGGTGGTCGCACTGCGCGCTGTCCGGCGAGCCCTTGCGCGAGCCCATCGTGTGCTGCGGGCTGGGCAGGCTGTACAACCGCGAGGCGCTCATCGAGCACGCGTTGGCGGCGGCGGGAACCTTCGTCTCCGAGCGTTCGACCTACGCCTACGCCAACAGGCTCAACGCATCGGTCGCGGGGGGCGGCGCGTCGCACGTGCGTTCGCTGCGGGACTTCTTCCCGGTGTACCTCAAACGCGTGGCGGGCGATGCGGTGGATACGGAGGCATCGAACGCGACGCCGGAGTTCGAGTGCCCGGTGTGGGGCACGCGATGCGGGGACCCGAGAGGTGGCGAATTTGTCGCCATCAGGCCGTGCGGCCACGTCGTCAGCGACCGCGCGAGACGCGACGCGGAGGCGCTCGCCGACGCGGGCGGCGTCAAAAGGACGAGTGAAGGGGAAGGGGATGGACGCCGCGGGAGGGAGGGACCGCGTTGCCCCGCGTGCGACGCCCGCTTCGACGTCGGCGCATCGATCAACGTCAACTCGTTCGATGCGAGAATCATCGACGCGGCTAGAGCCGAGGTGGACGCGCGGCGCTCACGGGAGGACGAGGCGCGCGCGGAGGCGAGATGTCGACGCGAACGGAAACGCGCGAGGAAGGAAGGCGGTGGGTCCGCCGCGGTTGGGGTAGAACGTAGTCAATAGACGTAGTCGGTTAGGGGACTCTGCTGAAACGAGCTAAGAGCTTCGTGTAAAAAATAAGGTCTACTTCTTGGCGAAGACGCACGCCTTGAGCGCCTCCATCTCGCGCTCACACGCGCCTTTCCCCACGTCCGGCATGTTCAGCTGTATGCACGCGCCGTACGCCGCCATCTGCGTCGCGGTTCGGGGAATGGAACGCGTCAGGAGTGTGGGCAAGATCGCGGGTCGGGATCGGATCGCGCGGGACGTCATCGCGGGTCAGGGCGCGGGGCGCGCGGGGAGACGGGAGAGCGGGCGGCGGTGCGGATCTTTCCCGGTCGTACCATCGGTCCGCACCGCGAGGAAGCGGTCTTGAGACGATCGGCGACCCTGAGCGACGCGTTGGCGCCGGGGTTCGCCCGAGACGTCGCGCTCATGACACGGCGCTCGTTCGACTGATGAGCGAGACGGAGGATGCGAGGCTGACATAATGAAAACGGGCTCTTTAGTCGGTCTCGCGAGTGTCGGCGCTTGTGTTCGTGTGTGTTCATTAAGCACGCTCGTCGCCCGTGACGTCAAATCCTCCTCCTCCCCCCACCCTCTCACTCAGCGCCCGTCTCACTCCCCGAAAGGATCGATCCTCGGGTCGTGCTCCGTCACCATCGCCACGCCCGTGCACAGGCAGCTGGTGCACATCACCTTCGCCGTCCCGCTGCAGCACGAGCAGTAGCACTTAGCGCCCGACACCGGGTCGATCAGTCGCCCGGGCTTAGGGCTCGTGCTGCACTGCGCGCACGCCAGGTAACCCGTCCCCTTGCAGTACATGCACACCTTACGCTCCTGTTCCTTGAAGTTGTTGATCTCAATCACGAAGAACGCGGAGATGGCCCCCACGGCGCCGCCCGTGAACGAAGCGACGATGGGATCGACCAGCGCGAGCTGCCTCGGTAGGTGGACGGACTCGATGAAGTCGAGGTAGGAGGTTCCGCCGAGGCCCATCTTGACCTCGGCGAGGGGCGCGATGAGACCGCCGAAGGTGAGGAAGAGAACCACGCTCGCGGCCCAGTAGATGTAGTAGTCCTGGAACGTATCCTCGGTGAGTCGCGGGAAACCCGGTAACACGGATGGGTACTCCCGCGGCGGCTTTAAGGGTTCGTCGATGCCCCGGCTCTTGACCTGCATCTGCACCCGCAGCCGCCGCACCTCCTCGAGCATGATGAACACCTTGTTCTTCCTGCTCTCGATGTTCAGCGTCAGCGTCTCCGCGTCCATGTCCGCGAAGTCCCGCACCTGGTTGTCGCCGCCCTCGATGATGCAAAAGTTCTCGGGAAGGGACTGGGAGTCCAACATGCCCGGGGGAACATCGCACGCGGCGCCGTTCGCCTCGGGTTGGGCGCTCGCGGCCGAGGCTGTCTGCTCGCCCTCCGCGCGGGCGAGGACGACGCGGCTCTGCCCCCGGGGGCGCGTCGGGAGCGCCACGAGCCCGCCCTTGGGTGCCTCCGGGGCGGCGATTCCTCCGGTGCGTCCCGTCCGCGCGCGGTCGCGCCTCGCGAGAGCGACGGGTCGCGCCGCGAGCGCGCCGCCGCGCATCACGCACGATGCCATCGTCGTCGTGAAGTCTGCGCGAGTCTACTGGTCCTCGTGCGAAGCGCCGGGTCGTGCCCAAGGCGCCGTCACTTGTGTCGGGGGCGCCGGGACCTGAACCCTCAACACAGGCGCTGATTCGCGGTGCAGGATAAGGCACATTGCTTCGGCAGCGAAACCCAAATGATTCGTAAACGACGGTCTAAATGCGTCCGTATATGTTCGGTACCAGGTAGATTTTTAGAAACTTTTTAGAATAACCAAGCTCGCGTGGCACTATACCCACGGCTTCCACCTCAGATGTACCAGTCCACGTCGTCCGGGAGGTCCTCCATGTCAGCCTGCATGGTTCGCATCTTCTTTCCCTTCTTCGAGCCCTTGGCCCTCGCCTCGACGCACTCCTCGAGGTCCTTCACGCTCGAGTCCAAACACTCCTCCGCGTCCCAGATGCTCAGCCGCTCATCCTTCTCGCGCTCCTTCCGCGCCGCCTCGACCCGCATCGCCTCCTCCAGGTCCCTGTTGCTCATGTCGCCGCGGAAGCTGAGGAACCGCTCCGTCGGGCCCCCGGCCAACCCGCCGCCGTCGACGATCTCCTGGGACATCTCGATAGCCGGCGCCGGGGCGTTGGCCTGGCCGACTACCCTCGCCGGCGCGCCCGCGACCATCGCGTGCGGCGCCACCGGCTTGAGCACCAACGACCCCGCCGCGATCATGGCGCCCTTGCCCACCGTGATGTTACCTAAGACCGTCGAGTGCGCGCCGATGAGCACGCCTTTTCCAATCTTCGGGTGCCTGTCC
>Ga0115008_10005643_pt1 | contig 10322 bp, 7 predicted proteins | sample FraStrMetagenome_FD_87164 | JGI IMG/M metagenome (GOLD analysis project Ga0115008, IMG submission 87164) | Marine eukaryotic phytoplankton communities from Arctic Ocean - Fram Strait ARC3M Metagenome | ecosystem: Environmental > Aquatic > Marine > Oceanic | place: Fram Strait | collected 2012-06-18
ATCATGCGTTTGTAATCGAGGAAAAATGTATTTTTTGAGATGAAAATTATCAATTTACAGACGAGAAATTGGCACTAAGATGAAAATATTCCTTTTTAAGACGAGAGATAGTGAGTCGGTCGAGTTTACCTCGATCTACGCTATTTGACCTAAATTTCTCGTAGGAATTTACGTAGAAGCTTTATATTGGTTATTCCAGAATCAGGATATCTCAACTTCTCCTTACTGCTTACTGTTAATTATATATTTCTAAGCAATGATAATATTCAGTCTTTGTTCATTGCAAATATGCAGAGACATTCAAAACACTCTGATGAGGAGTTTGGAGTATTTTTTTTTAAACTGTATGCTTTTATTTTATTATGCTAGTGGAAGTGAAGTTGGGGAATTTCGCTTTATGTGCGCAAGATGATCAGAAAAGCGTCAAAATTTGTTTTTATTGGAAAATATGTTCCGCTCGTAAAAATAATAAATACGGGTACTACCGGTACTTCGAAGTAAATGAAAACACTGAACACTACCATGACGGGAACAGCAAAACAATCACGTAAATCAAAGCGACACCTATCATCGACACTTTTTTCACGTATACCAGATACCTGCCGTAATGCCAATGAAGCAGCGACGACATTGGGCCGTCTAATCTCCCAAAATGTGGTTCAAGAATACATGTTACGTTTCAAATCTAGACGTGATCAGCATAGAGATCATGGCGACTCTATCGCAGAAGATTTCGTGTCTTCGTTGTTTTTAGATGAAGTGTACGAGCGTAGTAATTTGCCAGGGTCAATTGCCATTTTAACATCCTTTTTCGATGGACTAGTCTATGAGGTGTCAAAACAGGAGAAAAATATGATATTGTCACGTAACTGCTTGGAACAGGTGAGGCCGACCAGTTTACTTCAGTTAAAAGTATTTTTCGCGTTTCATAGTCTAAACTTGAAATGCCGTAAAAGATTGTTCTGGATTGGAACAAATGGATTATTAATCTTGTGTCCAAATCAAATATGGCATTCTTGCGAGTCGCAACGACGTCACTTGTACAGTTCTTGGCGATGAATTTGGAGCATTTACAGAGTATAACTGAAAAGCTGGTTCGTCAGATATATTTTGAGGACTTTTGTTGTATCCCGTGTATGAAGCGATTGTTAATAGGGGAATCTATTCGCATGGCCTCGAGAATAAATGATCCTTACCTGGTCAATCAGTTTTTGATGCCGATACTGTCGATGAGTATCTTACGGCCATGTTCATCCAACTTAAAAGAAAAGCTATTTGTAATAGAAAGTATGCTTCGCATCTTGCGCCACAATAGCTGCTCTGGTTTTGGATTATCATTATTGAATGCCAACCAAATTTTATTGAGTCAATTTCTCGATAGATTTGTAATTATAGATAAATCAAGAAGATTGGCAGGTTCAAAACGCGAGGAGCTTTTCGAACAAAGAATGAATACTCTCGAGTTTCTAACAGATTGGATCATTGGCTACACAGAATGCATGGTACTTGTAATGTGTCGACAGAACAATGAAATAGATACATGTTCGAACGAAGAAGGGATAATTCAAAGACTGCTTTCAAGTACATTCGATAACATTTTCGGAGTTTTTCTGCCCATTATCATTTTCGAATCTTCCCCGGCGCCTTTATTTGACATGATTCTTCATTTGATTAACCAACACCGGCACCGACTTTTCTTCAATATTCAACCCAAATCTTTGTACCGTTTTGTGATGTCCATATTATTGCAAGCGTCAGAAGTGCATGTTTGCGAGGGTATCGTAATTCTTCGCGCTTTGCTGTCTGATTGTTTTAAGTGTTATGATGCGATATCTTACGACTCAATTCGAAATATTTGCATGGTTGCATCATGCATTTGGTGTGCAAGTTCTTACTCACCTCTAGTCGATTGTTCCAAGGGGTTACTTGAGTTTCTCTTGCGAGCAGGAAAACAAAATAAGGAGGTTGATTCACCTACATCAAATCATAATAATCACTTGAATGTACACCATTTGGTGGCATTATCAGGGGAAAGGACACGACATTTTTTGTTTACAATGTTAAGATTATGTAAGACGCCTTCTGTACTTATGAGTGAAGCAAACTTTGTGTTTAGCTTAAGTCAACTACTTTCTCAAAGGAATGGGCGACATGACAAACTTGCGATACTAGAAGTGATTAAAGAATCCTTATCTGCTCAACCATCTCTTTGCTTTCGATTTATTCCTGTCGCATCTTATTTTTGTAACGAAATGATTTCTGAAGATCCAAAATTAGTTTTGATAACTCTGCGGATACTGTGCCGGTCTGCGCCGCAAGATAAGCATTGCGCAAAGCAAATATGGCAAATTCTCTCTACTTTTACCTGTGATAAGGTGCCTAATCATTTGAGAACAGTGACCATCCGTTTGTATGCTCACCTACTTCAAGATAGTCGTCGTTTATTGGACCGAGTGAACGACTCTTTGCTCAGTTACATCAATGATGCTAACGAAGAAATTCGGGTTGCAGTCGTCATGACAATATCAGATATGTGTTTAATCGATAGTGATGCGGCAACTGAATTCGTGGGTCCACTTCAAATATTTTTGAGAGACGATTCTTATATCGTTCAAGCTCTAGCAATAAAATCGCTCCATTTGCTCTGTGCTTCGGGAGTTATGCAGTATGATTTGGTTATGAAGGCTCTTAGTAAAAGGCTCAATTTTGAACTCGAATCTAAGATTATTTTAAACCAAAATACCACCTTAATATGCGAATTGTGCAACCTTCTTGGGGATGGTGAATGCGGTGACGATGATAGCTCTTGCGATAGTGATACTGAACTGGTCTCAAGTCAGACTTCACGAGCAGTTAACATTCTCCTAGATATTGTTGCCAAGATCGTCACGTCCACTGATCATGACGAAAAGAAATATTGCGTTGAAACTGCTTTTTATAATTTGAATCGTTATAGTTATGAAGCTCTTGGAATCGACGGTGAGATGATTCGACGGGCTACTGATGGTGATCTTGAAAAATGCCAATACAATAAAATTGTTAGTATATCATCTTCTGCGTGTGCGAAATATTTCAAATTTAATGAATACGAAGTCACTTCACTTGTTCAATTCATGAAAAAAATTGTAGCAGCAGAACAAGACGCATTGGGTCCATTGTTGTTTAAAAGGGCAAAACAGAATATTGAGAGCGGAAAAAAAGCTACTGTTGTTGATACCCAACTTGATTTACCGTTTCCGCCGAACGAGTTTCTGCGAGAACGTTTTCACAATTCGCCATGCATTGGAAGTGGGTTCGGTATGCTTTACGGCACAAATTATTCATCTACTACCGAGCTACTTGAAGATATATCAGATGTAATGTGTGAAGTCCAAAGTTACGAAAGCGACTTTGTAGAGAACTTGTTCATCGTCAATGGGGTGCTAGCTGGTACGTCAGCAATTTTCTCTTGACGCACTTTTATGTTCATCACTTAAAATCTTTTATTCGTCACGACAGGTATGCACAAAATTGTAAAGTGCTTGCGAAAATTCAATGACGAAGAAAAGAAGGTGATCGAAGAGCTCCATTCTTTGACCGAATTAAATATTCATGATAGTTATCACCTCTTCATTAGCGGGTTTTGCTGCGTTCATTCGTCAACTAGCACAATCTTTTTAAACTTTGTTGAGGATGAATACAAAAGTGTATTGTCGTCAATAAAGGGAGGTTATTTTGAAAGCATCGACCATGGCATGATTTGCCTCTCGCTTTTGGGGTCGAGGTTTACTTCGATGTACTCAATTGAAAAAAATTGTCATATTGTTGAAGAATATGAGACAGAGTTTAAATCGAACGTGATTCATTCCTTCTTCGGTGCTCATTATGGTGCTAGCATATTGTCTCAAGCACTTTTAAACCAAACATCCTCACAAAATTTTGACGAAGCTTTAGCACTTGTTTGTAAATTACTTACTTTGCTTTTAACAGATTTAATTAGTTGTATTGAGGGCCCTTTTCGGCCGTTGGAAGAGCTAATACGTTTTCTGTCAACAGGCAAATGGTCCTCTACCATATTACGCTTGTTTGAATCAACACGATATAGTGTGACGGAAGTGAACAAAGCAAGATGCAAAAGTTTGTGCATCGCCTTGTCTGCTTCAGCACCATGCTTTCCTCATCTTCATAGAGACTTTCTACATTGTATGTTTCAAATGATGTTGAAGATGCCACATGGTGTCGGTAAAGGTTATGCATTATCTACCATGCTTGAATTGAGAGTGTTGCTACATGATATCGAGCAAAGAAATATTAGGGATCTCTACGATGAGTGTATTACTGCCTTAGATGTCGAGAAGGATGTTGAGGATTTATTTTTGGTGCTGGTTCATTGCTCAACTCATGGCCAAGATATTTCTTTTCAAGAATCTCTACAGACTCTTCACTCCTTCGCCACCGACCTTAATCACTCTGCCTCGATTAGAGATTCTTCTTTGATTGCGATGTGTTCAGGACTGTGCCTAATTCCAGGTTTGGCTGCTACTTGTACAGTCGATCTTCCCAAGCGTCGCCAAGGCTTGAAAGCTGAGGATGTCAAATTTGTAACTGATATGTGCACCTCTCTTGCAAATCAGTCCACAAGATCATTTAACCTACCATTGACTCTTCTTGGCCTTTTGAGCGTTTTTAAAAGTAATGATGTTGATGATGAGGAATCGAAGGAGACATGCAGACTCTTTGATTATAAAACAGGTCAAGCGAAGCCATCGACAGATATCGAGAAGCGCGTGCCGTTTTCCGTTTATGCCCGCCATGGAACTTTGTGTGACTTTGCTCTGAGTGAATTCTATCGCTCGTCATCTCGAAGCGTTGATTTTCTACTTTCGCTTCAGAACGCTCATTTACCACCAAAAATAGTAACTTATTTGAAGCGTTATCTCCTTGAAGATATAAGTCACTCATCTCGAAAAAGCAAGGGAAACAATTTTAGAAAAGTCATAGATTTCTTAAAATTTCAAATTAGCCATCGTCGAGGAAGTGTAGAAAGAAATGGTTATGTACAGTTATTCATTGATCTTTCATGCAAAGATTTGCAATTTATTGTGAATACCTTTGGAACTGACGGCATTTTTCATATGATACTAGTTCTTCGAGAAGTTATATTTTATATACCAAGTGGACTTGTTGAGAATGTTTTCACTTCGATTTGGGCTTCTTGCACGTTTCAAGCATCTGCAAACCATAATTTGCTGTGTGCACACGAATTCGTAAGATGCCTCGGAAATATCTTTCATCATACTTCTACAAAAGATATTGCTACCCGGCAGCGACAATCTCTATCTCCGATTGTTCAACGTTTTTGTGAAGACTTCACCAACAATATATTCGATTCTATCGCACATTTATTCTCACTTGCATCTGCTGGTGACGCCTTCGAATGCAACGCATTGGAGTCTATTTGGAAAGATTTTGCTTCATGTCTATCATTCTTATCCAATAAAAACCTTGATGATCATTTGCTGTACTCTACTCTGAAGGAAAAGTCACCCTCAAACGACCATTTTGTTTGCAGTGCACTTCTCTGTCTCGATTCTAGACTTTGTTCAAGTGGCATACGTAGTATCCTAAGAGATTGGTCGCTGCAAACGAATTTGTCAGATTACAACTATATTTCTTTTCAACGAATATTTCTTGCATTAGCATTGTCTCATTCATCGAGTAGCGACAAAGAGAAACATCGTATACTTGTCCAATGTTTTGAAAGTCTCTTCTTGTCGGGTATTGATTGTGACGCAGTTTTTGATGTGATCGCCGTTTATGTCACCGTCTGGCAACATTCGGTTGACGACACCGCAGAGGCACTTTTTGTCTGGTGGCTTGATGTTTCGAATAACGATGAGTTACTTTATAAATGTTTTGCGACGGATTCCGACACAATACGGTTACTCTACGAAATTATACGAAATGATTTTCCTCTGAATATCCAAATACTTTCACACAAACTTGGGATCACTGATATCCTCCAAAACTTTATCTTTCAGTTATTAACCAATGAAGCAAACTTCTCACAGAAATTTCGAAGTTATCATTTCCTACGTAAAGCTTATTGGGGACTTCAATTGGGTGATGGAATAAACGATTTTTCTCGTCTCATGTCGATTGGACATTACACGAACTAGAGGAAGAGTCGCATCGAGTTGAAAGTTCATCTACTTGATGTTGCCTTTTGTCTTTTGCCAACGGCGAGGGGCGAAATCCCCATTTGTGCTTCTGCTTTAGAATTTAATTCAAACCTAAAATTGAGAATTGAGTAAATATTGTCACAGAAAGTTGCGAAGATCTCATGTTTGGGACCATCAACCAATCATCAATCGTATTTCGATGCTTTATTTAAAACCTGAATAACTAAGTACTTGATGCTTTCAAAATCCTCCAATACCGGATTGATGTGACCTATTGGTTCGCAATACGAACCTCGTAGCGCTAAAACAGTTAGTGCCATGGCGGGAAACCATGTTGAACTCCTGGATGTCGTTCTTTCGGTTTCTTGGTCCCCGAGTGCACGGGTCTCATGAGCCAAGAGGGTATCATACCTTGAGGGTGTAGCCTTTTGATCAAAAGATCTTCATTCTTTAGAATCTGAAGTGATATTTGTCATAAGAAGTGCCTTGCAAAGTCTTGCACACTACAGTGTCTATTCGGACTAAACATGTATGTAAGGTGTTTGTAAAGTAGAGATTACAATCACAACAAACATCAGTATTCTCTATTAGTTGTAGGATATCTGGGAAATAGGTTGATCGAGTGATTTTGTATATATTCTCAATAGCAAGTCATCAGGCATCTGAAGTTGCAGTACATCTACTTACTGGCGCTTCTATAGGCGCAGACATGACAAACCTATGTGCTTCGCAGATGAGGGAATCATTGAGGTTGAGAAATATACTCATACGAAGCGAAATTAAAGTTAAAGAATGCGAGTGTGTTAGCACTATGAGAAGAAAGGAAAACCTTCGCCCTTTTCTTTCTCTTCGGCTTTTCTTTCACGTTCTTTGTGTTCCTCGTCGAACTCCTCGTCAATTGCGCATGCAATCGCGATTACTAAATAAGCGTCCATCCCAGAAGATACCTGAACTTGATAATGATTAAATGCATCAAATTGAAAAATGCCATCCTATCGTAAAAAATTTTAACACTGAGAGTTGCAAAGAATCAAAAATGCAAGCATCAACAAACCTTTTTCACGCGCGCAACGATTTTACCGGTCGTATTCTTCATTACAAACTTCCTATCAATAAAGTCTCCCGATATACGAAATGCAGGAGGAATTTTAAAGGGACCAACACCACTTCCCTCAGTGTAAAACGAAAAGGAGTCAGTAAGAGCAATAGCTTCCTTTTCTAACCATCCAATTTTTTGGTTGTTGCCATCATAAATGTCATAGGTAGGAGTCATGGCAACCAACTTTCTATCCATAACCGCAACTTTGCGATTATCTTTACTCCATACACTCATTTTATCCTTGCCCGGGAGATGAAGCATCGCACCGCGTACTCTAGAAAATTTTTGTCCTCCCAGGAATACATCAAAATCTTCACCAGTAAATGATATAGCACGTTCGGCAATAGCAAAACATCGACTATCTGCCGATATAGAGTCCACTGAACACAGAGGCGCTTCAAGAGGCAATGATTCCGGGTCAATATCCTCCACTTCATCTCCAACTCCTAACATATCAAAAAAGTTCATTCGCAAATCGGTTTTTGTGGACGGAGTTCGAGTACGAATACGAGTACGAGTATCCCCGAAGTTTGTTTTCATCGTGGATGGGAACTTGAATGAGAAACTTTCCTCGATCATACATGACGATATTATAATTGTGAACAGTAGTAGCACTCGTACGTGTTGTAATAATGAAATGTACGAACGCATCGAAAGAATATGACGTAGTTGGAATTTATTGTTGGCGTTCATGTTAGGATCTCTTGAGTAAAACGGGATACATATAAATAATCAAACGAGTGAGGAAAAAGTAAAAAGGATACTGAATGTACTGATTGATTTACTGATACACACACAAAGTGATGAGATACGAGTACAAGCAGTTAGCAACTAGTAATACAATGAACTTGGAGACTTGAGATGTGTGCCTTCCTTTATTTTTGAACGTTGAAACGATATCTAACTCTGACTCTGACGATATCTTTATATATATCTTTGTTTTATAGAATATAAATATTTGGAAATATCTCTGTGTTGAATTCTTCTCAAGAGGAAACATATCGCTTGCGAACTTTCGAACAAAATGATTCCACCCTCGAACATAACCGACTGTGATTGGTGATTGGTGATTGGATTTGTGATTTACCACATGCAAGCAAGCAAGAGGTAACCCAAGCAAGCTCAAGCTCATACATGTTGGAGGCAAGACCCATATGCCCATATGCCATGATACGATAGACCTCCTGTGTTCGCTTTTAAACTTGTGTTAGATTACACGAGTACACATTTCACTTACAAACTAAAAACCAAAACTACAGCAACTACCACTACCACTACTCCTATTAATAACGATAATAATAGCAATAAAACCACTTACGGAGACGTTACCTAAACCACTTTTCTAATTTTCTATATTTATCATGTCGGCGGCAGTAGCTACAATGGCAGTGAAGTCCAAAGCTGGGGGATTACAACAACCCTTACTAGACAAGGATGGAGAGTAAGTATGTTTCATAGTGATGTGGTGTTTACATTCGTGCCACTGAACTTGGTGAAATCGTGAGTCTCACACTGCTGAAATTGTTTGTGTTTGTGATTTTGTTTCGTTAGGCCAAATGATGTCGAAGCTCAAGATGGTGGAGAGGAAAAGGGAGGATGCAAGCCCAAACATGCCTTGTATTATCTAGGTGCTCTTTGTTTGGCGGGTCTATGGGGAGCTTCATTTTCGGCAGGGGCGTTGGTGTTGGTCGCAGCACCGTTTGGCATCTTCTTTGCTTTTTATTCAGCGAGTTTAGCAGTGGCGCTTGAAGATTCGGATAGCGCCAACCAAATGCAAAATGCAATGAGACAGACCGTCAACGAATTAGGAAAACAAAATGATAAACTTACGCAAGAGAGAGAAAAGCTAACGGGTGAAGTAGATAGAGTGGGTGAAATCGAAGCTAAACTTGCAAACATAGCAGAAGCGCAAGGAGCCAATGTATCGAAGCTCGTCAATCTTGTGAAACGAAATAAAAGATATTTGAAGGAAATGCGACAAATCGAGAAATCACTTATTGTTCAAAAGCTGGTTGAGTTAGTCATAGAAAGTGACAAGGATGGAGACTATAATATCGACGCTGATGAATGTGAAATTTTGATTTTGAGGATGAATAATTTCCGATCCTACATCAAGGTGAATAAGAAAAACTTTAAGGCAGAATTGGACAAGACTGGGGGATCAGTTGCAGGTATTATGAATATTGTCAAGACTATTCTTGACCCAGATGCGGACAAGATTCCTGTAGACAAGAGAATATTTGTGATTGATCCAAATCTTGGGCAGCTCGATAAAGGAAAAGCCAAGAAGAAGTAGAAAATGTACTCGATTGATTGTGAATTTGTATTTCTGTTGGTATAATCTTTGAAGTATTGTGAAGTTTTTGAATTTTTTTCGTTCAAGTGTCCCCAGGTTTGTTGTCTAGAAGTAAGGCAATGATGAGGTGCCTCTGTAAACGTAGTATAAACGCATGCAACACTCACTTCTCTCTCTCTCTCCCTCCCCCCAATCAGATCTAGCAATAGCATCCAAACGCGTACCAAAGTAAAGACCGGTTCTACCTGCTGTTAAAGTGTTTAGTAGACGTCTACCGGTAGACTGGGATTGGTTATCCTTGTTTGAAATGCGAATTTCAAAAGCTAAACTATACCAGAACCGAACACTTATCCGGGTCTTGTCTTTCACGACAAGATGTTGTATTCACAGTCACATACATGTCAAGTACTTCGAGGAGAGGCGACCAAAGTTACCAACGGATTGACAGAGACCAGCGCCACTGAGAGTGATAGCATTTCTATTCATTGTATGTTCTACAATATCGAATTGAAAGTAACAGTGAGAGTGAAAAGTGAGTCCCTTCCTAGCAACGGGGATTAGAGGCAAGGATCGAAAACAAATTAGCACATTTATTATCATTATCACTATTATTATTAGTAGCAGTCCTCTACCTAAAAGTATCTGAAGAAAATGGCAGATGTAGAAGAAGGAGGAGGCGGTGGTGGAGATTCCATCGCTACACCTGAGGTAATTTTCTTGAGATTTGATCTCGCTCAAATTCGTTGATTGATTGATTGATTGATTG
>Ga0115008_10005644_pt1 | contig 10321 bp, 8 predicted proteins | sample FraStrMetagenome_FD_87164 | JGI IMG/M metagenome (GOLD analysis project Ga0115008, IMG submission 87164) | Marine eukaryotic phytoplankton communities from Arctic Ocean - Fram Strait ARC3M Metagenome | ecosystem: Environmental > Aquatic > Marine > Oceanic | place: Fram Strait | collected 2012-06-18
AAAAGTACACTCGTACATTTGTACCAGGTACACAATGTAGCTGAAAAATACGAAAGCGATAAAAAGCTAAAGGAACACAATACCGGCACCATTTATTCTAAAATGATTCATGTAGAGATATATGTTGACACAATTCATATGTTCCGTTTGTTTATATATATTTTTATGTACACATAAATACGAATATACTAACACTTTCATTAGAAAAAGAGAATCATATAAAAGACTTTCTGACACCCAAAATGAAATTAAATTTGAATCTAAGATTTAAGATGCAGATATTCAGAGAGTCACAGCTCCAAACTTTAAAGATACTTTTCTAATTTGACATATGAAGACAATTAATCGTCCTCTGTTAGTTTAGCAAACTAGCTTAGGTCTCGCCAAAGTCCATCAATCAGATGCCGACGTCAATCATTCGGATCAAGATTCAAGGTCCAGATTTCGGATGTCGATCATTCTAGAATTCGGATGTCGATCATTCTAGAATAGATCTCATTAAATTTCTAAGCTCTGCTCATCAATCTGAACAAGATCTTTTCATCGTAGTGACATCCTCGTCTCACATTTTACTTTTTATATTCACATCATCATGGCGCGTTTCGTTTCCCGTGCAACCCTTGCTGTTCTTCTCTTTTCCGAGACTGAGGCTAGGTTTCTGAAGGAACAAAAGGCGGGCAAAGCGACCAAGGCGGGCAAAGCGACCAAGGCTTCAAAGTGTAAAAAGACTGAGAGAACTTGTACAATTAATCCCGAGTCCACCCAAGGTTTCTGCGAGAAAGGTCCTGACAGCCTGACAATAATCTTGAACTCCTGCGGCGACGTGGTTGGACCTACCGTTGTAAATCGTGCCATGGAAGCCGCAGGTCATGACATCTCTTCAAACTCCAACAAGACCGTTTTTAGCGAGGCTTGGGAGTACATGGCAACCCTCGATCCCACCAATGTCATTCTAGCTGGTGATAATGTCTACAATGACGGCATTGCAAATTGGGGCAAAGATTACCATCCATATGGATACAATATGGCTCAAATTTTAACTGATGCAAGTGAACCATTCATGAAGTTCCATGGGTACTTGACAGACAGTGGCGCAGCAGGTCCCATATATTATTCTTATCTCGAGTTTCTCAAGGATAAGCTGCAAGATGGCTATATTGATAACGACGAGTTCAACTGCCTCCGTGAGATAACCGACAATTCGATTCATGTTACATGGGACGACCATGACTATTTAACAAACGATCCTGGTAAGTAATTTCTATGTTTCATTTTCCAATTTATCGTGTCCTGGTATTCATCGTCCATCTCTTCATTAATACCATCGCCATTTCAACTTCATTTTAGCTAATCCACACTTCCTAAGACATGAATTCCGCAAGGCCGAGATTGAGACCTTATCTGGATGGGATAAGAAGTATTTCCGTTTTGGGCCAGCTCACAAAGGAATTGAACGTAGTTGGACTCAGGAGCTAAGCGACTTTCATGGCAATCCATTTCTCGTTAGATTTATTGTCCTTGATGAAGAAACAACCCACAAATCAACTCAGTAAGTCGATCATCTTAATATTAACGGGCCAACTAGAGTCTCATTGTCATTTTCTTTCCCTCCTAGGGGCTGCACATATTTTTACGATCCAACATCTGAAAGAGGATTTGCCCCCCGACAGACCAAGAACTCTTCACTTGCATGTCCAGATCTTGATGTATTGGAAGATTTCGAAGATGATGTATTGGAAGATTTCGAAGATGACCATCCAAAACGAGTCTTTTTTGGTGATGATCAGCTCAATTGGTTTCGCGAACAGTTGGAGAAACCGGCAGATTTAATTTTTGTTATCAATGGAGGACCGAACTTCGAGGTAGATTATGATTATGCATCTTTGACAGAATTTCCAGGAGAGAAGAGGAAGTTGATAGAGCTTCTTCGTGACACTGGTGCTGAGCATGTAATTTTTATGGCTGGTGATTCTCATGCATCCTATGTGACAAAGACACCGAACATAGTTGGCTATCCGCTCTATACTATTATCGGTTCTGGACTAACTCAAGGACTCTCATATGACAGATATGTGAGTTACTGGGGAGACATAAGCCACCGTTTTCTTGTTGCTGCTGGAAGTACAAATAAAAATAATAGAGCTGCAACCTTTGCGGAGGTCAATGTTTTCTTTGACGAAGAAGGTGCTGTAGTGCGTTTCACGCCACATATGCGTGATGGTTTAGAAGCAGGCGGTTGGGATACATGGTATGCACAAGAAACTCCTTTTACTGACGAGCCTTGGGCAGCTCAGTATGATATTCGTGTTTCTGACCTTGAAATTGATGTGAACTGGCCAAGATACCACTATGATACCACCATTGAGCATAAATTTGTTCCTGAGGTGATTTACCTCCTCTTTTCATCCACAGCAAATGAAGTTAGTCTGAAGGTTACTAATGCAAGTGGAGAGACAGCAACCTTTCCACTGGTCGAAGGGAATAACTGTGGAGGAGGTAACTATGGATTCTGCAAGGACAAGTGGGGAGCTTTCACTTATTCAACTACCAAGGTAGGAACATATGCTCCATCGAAGGCCAACCAAGAAATTTGTGAACATTCCGGTTTCGTTGGTGACGAAATAAGCTGGGCTATCTTGGAAGATGGTGTTGAAGCTGTATCAGGAACTGTTGTTCTGAAAATTCGTAATACAGTTCTATACAATTCAGCTGGCTCGCTTGAGGATATGTACCACTTTGGGACTAACGAAGCCTATGTTCCTGTGGGAGGAAGTGAAGTTGGAGTAAATGTGCTTGATATTATTAACGAGCCCGCGATGTACGGCGGATTCAAGGTCCCCGTGAAAGGATGGAATGGATCTGGTTTTGATGATGCTGCAGTCCAGGCGGCGTACGAATCCGGGGATCGCGTTTCTATACAAGCTGCATATCTGGCTGCTTATTACCCTGATATTCCTCAACTTTAAAATTATGGAGACGCACTCAATCATAGGTGCTGAAAGATGGATCTGATACATGCACATTACTAAATTCAAGCACGTGATGTAATTCTCCAATTTACTTGTAAACTACATAAAGTTAAACTGAATCGTTATCTATGTTTTTTTATTGTGGGTCGCTTCATATTTATGGTTCTTGTTTTGGAAAATCTTTTGTATTTGTGAAAATAGTTTATGATGCTACAAAAATTGAAACAGAATTTTTTACAAAACTTGATACACGACCTTTCGTAAAGTGGTGACAGTGTTTTGTTTCTCGTGATTCCTTTCGGAAAATTTCTTTCAACATTTATCCCTTTTCTGGCGCGTAGCGCAATGTTGCACAATATTGACAAAAATTTGTAATTTCCCTTCCATTCTAATTCTAAGTTCCTCAACATCCTTATCACTGTGCTTTTGATGTTTATGTAAATTTATAATAAACAGTCTTGAGGAGAAGTTGAGATATGCTGGAATAACCAAAATAGAGCTCTATTTTCTTGATTCAATGTCTCGTTTGGTGTAACAATGATATACTTTCCTCCTGGTTAGATGTTAATATTTAACCTATAAACAAAATATATCTATCACCGAATTTATTATCATTCACGTAAACGTAAGTAAGCTTCGCTCACAATTCATAATAATACACCTAAATGCAAGTGAGCTTCGCTCATAATTTCTATAGGTCATGCCGTCGCCGCCGGAGCTTATGTATTTAATCTTAAATCAAAAATGCTTGAAAAATGAGAAGGAAACATACAGCGAAATACGTTCTCAGATTGAAGTATTTGGTCGAAAGTTGAATCACACACTTCGACAATCGATTGATATCTTGACGAAGCAACTAAATGATAGTTCCCGAATGCGAATTGAAAGATGATTTTTATCTTCAAGTTTTATATAGGTGATAGGTTTACATGAGAGCGAGATAGATATGTTTATGTTGGTTCGACTACATCCACAGTCACAGAGATATTCATCACCTATTCTAAATTAGAAATATAATATATAAATGGATTGAATCTGTATTCTTGTGCGCGTACAGAAGCTCCAAGCATTTTCCTTAGATAATTTTCAAACTCTGAATACTGAAGAAATATAAATTTTAAGCGTTTTATCGGGAAAGTCGTTATAAACGTAATCGTTCCTTAAGTATTATCATTTTCACCTCGAATTCAGTAATTAGTCCGTTAACTTGAGTATGCTCAAAAAATTTCCCTCTCCATCCCGAACCATGTCATAAATATTAACCAAAATTCCATCCACCGTAGTGGGCAAACCACCGTAGATATGAGGACATGCCCACATACTCTCTTTGATTTGATCACTAACTTCTATATCTCCTACTGGTAGACCATATTCATCCTTGGTCACAATGCCGATGTTACTCAACGCACTACGACTTAGTTGAAGACAGATCCAATCTCCTTCTGTGGAAGTATAAAAATGATTCGCAGTGTGAATCAATCTTTGCGGGACGTTCGTTGCATGTGTAAAATTTCCATCTTGTTTAAAAGTTGGCGGATAATACGCACTCTTGTCAACCACTGCTTCTTCCCATAATTTTTTCTGACACATGTGATAAAGCACATCGTGATCTGGTACTTTCGGAGAAGGAGAAGAGTCATCCACGACACACATCATTGGTCTTGTTACTTGCTTTCCCTCCTTAATCTGGTGCTTTTTTTTTAAATTCAAGGACACATCAGATTCAAAATCACCTTCTTCTCGGATGCACCTTTCCGGTCGAAAAGCAGGAAGACAAACAGGAATATAGGTAGTAGGTACAATCGGAAACTCCGGGTGAAATCTTTCATTCTTAGCAACAAAACAAGTTTCACCAGCTCCTACTTCCAACTGTTTCTTCTCGCCTCCTTCATAATAGTTTATTAGAACACAACCCGATGTTACACATATCCACTCATCATACTTCAAAGTGAGCCATGGTTCTTCTGTGGGAGAAGAAATAGTAACGGACGCGATGGAGATTGTGTCCTGTGAAGTTGCTACGTTTCCTGCCAATTCTTCAATCAGAAGACCTCCTTCTTGGACTACGGTAGCTGATTTTCCAATAACATTTGGCATTTTAACGTTGTCTTTTTTTCTGTGAAGTTACTTTCACACTTTTTGGTGATTTATGCTGAATTAAAGGAAAAAGTGATGAACATGGAAGTGATTAATGACTAATGACGCGAAAGTACGTGTTTTTTGATCGGAAGGAATGATCGACCTTGTGTGACTAATTTAGCTTTGACCGAAATGTTCGATTCTCATTCTTCCCTCGTTTCTAAGAAGGTTTGTACAACTGAAAGGAATGGGATGTATGTCTATGGCATACAGATTGAATCGTAAGACAAAATATCTTAGTTATGTAATTATAAATGAAGGACCAACACGGTTGTTTGGTGTTGATATCGATCTTTTCTATGAGGTGGAACTTTAAACATCGGCACTGGGTGTCGTCTTGACATAATCGTACGAATCATGAATTCTAGAGACCTTTATAGAGAGAGAGAAAGGAAGCACTGGAACAAAAAATGATAATTTGAACTTTAGCATGTAAAAGAAATCGCATTTTATCAATAAGACCGCTACTTCTACTCGAGTTATTTTTCAACTTGACATCTACTCTAGTAACAGTTATAAGCTGCATAATTAAGAACTACTACTCTCCACTTTCCACCAGTCACTACACAAGTTTGACGGTGACATGAGATACGATGAGTGGCTCAAAGAGTTTTCAGGGTTTGACATTTGACATCATAATATATTCTTCGTGCATGTATATTTGAGTGATAATTGGAGTAAAAGTTATCATTTATACAGGTACTGGCAATCAACCAACTTACTCAGTTAGTGGATGCATATCCTTCTAAAAAATATATTCACCGGTTAACAGATTATCAGTCTTAGCGTCCATCGTCAAAGTTGATACAAGCAGCATCTTTGAAGATGGAAGCTTAGACTGTTAATCTGATAGCCTGTAAATTATTTATTTTGGAATAAGTTCAGTTACTGATTGGGGCAACTTTTCGCCAGAGTTTGTGTATATACAAGTACCGTTAGAGTGGTAAGTGAGTGCATTCTTCTAAACCATCAAGGATATATATATATATATATACAGCTACGTTGGAATTAACTCTTTAGAGTAATTTGGTTTAATCGAATTGTAATTGTAATTGTGTGTGGGTGAAAGAGAGAAAAGAGGGAACGAATCGGTGGATTGAGGAAAAGGATATAAATGATCAGATTTCATTTCCCTTGGATTATACTTAATGCCTTACTTGTCACGTTCCTCATTATCATACGGGCTGAATGGAGTTGTTATATTTGCGTAACGATGAGTGAGGTTGTTGTTTGAAGTCAATGACAAATAAAAGCAGATCGAAATGAAAAAAGAGAAAGCGTTATTTCCCAATTTGTTTTATAATTAAACGGTTGTATAAGGATCCAACTCTATCACAATCACATATTCTACTTTCTTTGCGTTACCAGATATCGAAACTAGACCATTTACATAGCTTAATCCAATGACGAATGCATTGAGAAAACCTCCATCGTTATTAAACTAATACAATTGATGAAAATATGTAAAGTTATATAAAACTATACAGTTTAATGAAAAATACAAAATAGCAACTTTACTCCAAACTGACTCGTCGAACTTTACTTTTGGGCATTCCATCACCGTAATCATTGGATGATAACGACGAATGCACGTGATCCACGGCTGAAGAAGTGGTTGGTACCATACAACTCACAAGCGAAGGAAGAGGCATACTGATCACATCACTCTCATATCTCCTGCGATATGGATATGATGATACCTTTTGCGCCTGCATTGTTTCAATCATATGCAAACCACTGACATTGTAACGTGTTGAATAGGGGTTGTAATAAGTTGAAATATTGCAAAATGTAGATGGCGGAGTATTCGATTCGAGAGACGAGCGTGTTCGTTTGCCTGACGATGTCCATTTACCAATTACAGGAAGAGATACCTTCTTATCTTTTCCTAAACAAGAGTCCTTTTTCTTTACAAGGGAAGTCAACACATGCGGATTCCTTCGCAACAGTTGAAAAATAGCGTCGACGCATCCCACATTATTCGCAGCAGAAATCATGAAAGGATGTAGACCATCCTTACCGGAAGGTTTTTCTAGTACGTCCGGTGCTGCATTTAATATAGTTTCAACGTCTTCATATTTTTTGCCGGTTTCCAAAGCGGTATGAAGGGGATACATACCAAGCTTATCACATTTATCGACGGACTCAGGAGCGACGCTTGCGAACAAATTCATGGCGAAGCCATTCAAGCGACGCCCCTGTTTGGTATGAACTCGGTGATTTGTGAGCACGGCCAATGGAGTGCGTCCGCGTGAGTCTCGAACATGGAGGCATGATTCGTACATGCGGACCATTAATATGATAAGGGTACGCGGACAATAGGGCGCGTAATGGGCCACGGCATGCAAGACGTGTGGCTCCAAGACCGTCCCAAAATTACAAGGTTCTTCTGTCGTTCCGCAATACATAGCACGCAATATTAAAAGTATTTTGCGCCACGCATAACGCAATTCTGGCTCCAAATCGTTCACACACTTCGCGTTATGAACTGCTTGCTTTACGCTCGCATAGGAAACGTTATTCGTAGAGTCAACAGATGAATTGGAATTGACATCATCCATTCGACAAAACCGCCTCCAAATAATGTGCAGTAGGTGGCTGGCAGTGTTTCTCCTTGGAGGCGGCATACCAGCATAGGACAGTGCATCATCCAACAAGGCCTTGAGAACATCAATCGAACTATCAAACAAACAAGCTAAATGAATCGCAGTCTTTCCAGACTCAAAGGAATACTCCGCATCCGAATTCGCACCGGCATAACTATTCCCATGATTCACCGACTCAGGCCCATTCACAAGCGAAATTCCACAACAATGCTTCATCAACAACTTCACAACCCTCGTCGACGCTCCAAACCGAACTGCCAAATGCAACGCCGTCCATCCATTTCCATCCTTGGCCGATATATAATTCTCCACCGTTCGTCGAACCGCATCCCCATCCCCTCTACTACGAGCACATGCCACGGCACACCGTTCGATCAAATACTCCACCACACTCGAAGACGCCTTAAATTTACACGCCTTATGCAACGGCGTAGCACCTTCACCGTTCACCAGCGTTAACATGTGCAAGGCCAGATTCTCCTCCTCTTCCTGATGATGATTATGATGATTATGATTATGATTACAACAAGAATCGAACCAATCCTCTACAAAGCCAAACATTTTTTCGAGGACATACTTGGGCGGATGATTCACACAGATGAAATGCAATATCGTATTCCCTTTCATATCCATCGGCATGGAGATTAAATCCCGATACACACACCGCTGCTGCTGCTGCTGCGAAGGCATCGCTATCATGTCTCGAATGGTATCATGAAATTGATCCAAGCTGGTGAGTACCGAAGGCCAACTTCGATGACGGACATCTATGAGGATGTTGTGTAAGTATGTGCTTGGTGAGGATCGTGATGTCATGGTGTGTGTGTTTGTGTGTTTGTGATTCTGATTGTATTATTGGAATAGAATTGTGTTCTGTTGTGTTGTGGAATGGGTGGTGTGACTTTGTGTGTTTGTTGCGGTGTTGAATGGACTGTTTCCAAACCCATTTGACTTCGCTCCTTCCCCGCGAGGTAAATACCGATCGTTTAGATGTGCATCGTAGGTGGTAAAAACTAGCTTTCTAATCGACCATAAACAGATGTCGAATGGATGGAATGTCGGTAATATGTCTGGTGGAATATGTTAGTCTTGGTTTTTAAGAGTTGAAATTTATGTGATGTCGGTTTATAGAAGGGAGAAGAATAGGTACAGATAGGAATATTTTATGTCATAAAACTACGCTTTGATTGGAAAGGGTTTCAGCTTGAAACGTGTGTGATGCGAGCACATGTGTAACATGTGTACGTTTTCCCAATACATGTTCCTTTGAATATATTTCAGGTATTCGAATACAGTTCGAAAAAATATAACAACCAAATATATTTAGTTTCGTCGGAGAAATAGTATGCAATCCCACGTCAATAGGTATACAGCGTTTGAAAAAGGCTTCTTGTATAAACTCATAGTTTTTCGGAACAGTCATGCATATTGTTGGTAAAGTTGCGTCAAATTATATTGACACTGTTTTGCACGCTAAGATTGTCGTATCCGTCCGGGGTTTCGCAAAATTGTAAGTAAAACCATATATGTAAAAATGTACTTGAAGTAATTGGAATTATGGAGTGCACACCGGATTAATACAATCTCGCAATCGCATATCTCGTTTCCGAACCATCATGCCACGTTAACTTTGTTTTTAGACTAGAGGTCTACGAACGTTGCGAGTTGTGACACTATTGAAGTCACAGCTACTAAATGTACGTAGGGATAGCCTCACCCAATCTCAAGCAATGTAATCAGAAATCGGAATTAGTGTACCTTCCTATCTCCTTTAAGTACAAGTAAAAGGGTTGACAACACGAAATATAAAAGAGTACTTTTCGTCCAGAAAAGAAAGCGAAGAAATGATCATTCATTTTTCAATTATGGAACTTATTCAGGGTTTATTTCAATTCGAGAAGTCGATACTGTTTAGAGCGTCGACAGAATATCGTTACCATTTTTGTATGCATATATTTTACATACGGAGTAGATGGAATTATTGTGGATGTCTTCATTAACATGATTTGATGTACGAGCCAAAGGGTACCTTTGTAGATTTCTTAATGAAAAAATCCGGAAACATCAGATTTCAATGATACATCGCAAGAATAAAGTTATTCTTGAAGTATACATGGAAGAATACTGATTTTGTGACACGGATATAATGTTACATCCGGGCATTCGCAAATTTGGCGAGCGGTCCAAACCAAAGTAGGTTTTACGATACAGAGGATTTCACTGGTCATTATATAACAATAAATCTAATTTTGAAGGTTGTCCAAAAAATGAGGTAAATCCCACGAATATTTACCTATCCGATAAAGGCGAAAAGAGAAAAGATTTTAGCACGTGTTATCAATGAAGAAGTCTTCTCTGACAATAATAATAATCTATTTGTCCTTCTTTTGAAGCCACTTATAGAATAATTATGTGTCTAATTATAATTTTGTGCTCAAATGTGCTCAAGATGTGCTCAAATTGTGCTGAGGTAATCATAATATAAAATAGAGAAAATCCACGAAACCGCAAAAAAAATTTAAGAGTTCCACGAAACCGCAAAAAAGTCGGCACTCCCGGCTGACATTTCTGAAAAAATTTACTTATCGCAAATGCAATAAGTAAAAT
>Ga0115008_10005645_pt1 | contig 10317 bp, 10 predicted proteins | sample FraStrMetagenome_FD_87164 | JGI IMG/M metagenome (GOLD analysis project Ga0115008, IMG submission 87164) | Marine eukaryotic phytoplankton communities from Arctic Ocean - Fram Strait ARC3M Metagenome | ecosystem: Environmental > Aquatic > Marine > Oceanic | place: Fram Strait | collected...
CAGCGGCGGCGGCGACAGAAGGTAAAGGAAGGCCAAGATGACTATCATCGATCATTTCTGGCTGAAGAGAGGGCGTCACCACCACATGGTTGCCTCTGTTTGTCTCGGCAATGGCAATGTCGCCGCCGGCGTCTCGCCGGGTGCCTTTGCGACCGACGCCGCCGCCGCGGGTCCCGCCGACGTCGGCATTCCCTCCGAGACCTCCGCCGGCGAGGCCGCCGCGACCGCTCTCGCTTGGCTGCATCTCGCGAGGGGCGGAAAGGTGGACGATCTTCCTACCGGTCTCTTCTCTTTGCCCCCTGGTCTTTTCTGGTTGTCTGTCCGGCTGGTAAAATTTACGAGGTCGGGAAACCTGCCGAGAGAGAATACGCACCGACCGTTGTCGTTTCAGCGAACGAACTGAAAGCTTCAGCGCCGCTGGGAAAACAATTGGTATCGATCCACTCGGAGGCGTATGGAAGATATAGTATCAGAGCGCAGTTGGGTTCGCAACCCCTTGATGCCTTCCACGCCTACACGTAGCTTAGCCGCCTTCTCTTTCGATCAAGCCCCCGGCGACGTGACACTTTGTCCGATTCGGGTTTCTGCGACCCGCGCCGAACGTCAGTTCAGGTGACTTGCGCCGAACGCCGACCAGAGCAGACGAATCCAATTTGTCAACGCCAATGCCCGGCCTATCGTTTCTCTCAGGGGCGTCAATGTAGCGACAAATGGCATCACAATGGCCACAATCCACCTCGGCAGTTCTGTTCCGTGGCGGCGGCAATAATTCACTACGTCGTAAAAAGCTGATGCCATGCCATCTGCCATCTGCTTCCCGCATTTTCACTTTTCACTTTCTTTCTGACTTGGGATGGTTTATTTGGATTTCGGAGGGGTTATTGGTACTATCTTTCGGGCGGCACATACTTTTTGATACATGCCACCGAGCGACGGACGGACGGGTGGATCACACACGCGACAGTGCACGGAGGGTAGAGTCATTACCGTACTAGATAATTAAGCCATCGAAGTACCGGTACACATACTATGTAGCTACATGTACATGTGGTTACCGGTGTTGTTGGCCATTGGCAGCGGGGACGGACTTACACGACCGTAGCTCTTTCGTTGCACACACATGCAAGATGCTCACTTGCGAGACGACGGCACCGCTGCCGCCACCAGCATGCGACAGTACAAACAAAGAACTCGAGTGCAGAGTTAGTACAGGTACATGCCGCCGCAACAACGACAACTACAATATTATATATAGCTCTCCCTCTCCCTCTCAGCAAGTAAGTGCTCTCAGCATTCTTAACTCTCAAGTTCCAGGAATTCTCAGCTGGTCCATGTACCTCCACAGCAGCTTGGGGTGCACCAAATCGTCGACTTCGTGCACCACACAATTGGTCACCTCGAAACTTTCCAAAATTCGGGCGCCATTCACCGTCACACCGCCATCTTCCTCGCCTCCAAAGCCAAGGAATCCGCCCTTCTTGGTCTTCCCAACAGGCAAATCACCCTGCAGCAATATGTAAAAAACAAAGCACGAGGAAAAATCACAAAGGAATAATGGGCGCATGAAAGGAAATAACCGGTAGAAGGGGCGGTGGAATTGCCCGAGATCATGACTTCATCGACATCATGCATTCAGACGACAGTCAGGCAAGAAAATAAAGACATGACATCATCATGTATGTAATGACTCACCCCGAGGGTCTTGATGCCACCTGTGTTGCCATCGTAAATCTGTTTAGACGTCACAGGCGCGGCGATGGCGTGATATCTGCCAATCTTTTCGGTGGTCTCCAGGTTCCGTGGGTCGTTAAACTGCCGCAACTTACTCTCCCCGAGCTTGTCAAAGGCCTTGTTGTTGGGCGCAAAAATTGTGTAGCCGCCCTGGCCCGTCGAAAGTTCCTTCCAAATTTCTTGGTTCGACAAAAGCTGCATGAAGGCAGGATAATTCTGCTCCATGAACATTTGCATGATTCGCGTATCAAATGGCTTCTCGGCATCCGAAGATGCGCCCCCAGCTGCTGCCGAGGACGCATCATCATCCGTGGCGGCCAAGATCCGTGGCGGGGAGGAACAGGAGCGACGCGACGATGCAATGTGCTGCTGATGATGAAATGCACTGCATGGTGGCACGCCAATGACCACCGCCACCAGCAATACAAGCCGAACGGCGGACGGTACAAGGCCAACGAACGTCATCGTCATCGTCGTTGTTATGTTCCGCGAATGAGTAAGAGTAGTCGTAGGGGTTTACCCGATCGCTCCCCCTCGACATAGACGAAAGTGTGGTGCCGTGCGCACAAACACTTTGCAACTTTGCGCTTTCACTTCAGTTCGTCTGGCCGTCGTCCATGCAAGCTTCCTCCTCCATCGTCCATTTTTTGCGGGCATAGTTCCTATTTCTTCTGCAGAAACAAATAAATAGAGGCGACGACCATGATCCGCGGAGCCATCTCCATCGTCGGCCGCCGATCGGGGACAATCGGGGGCAGCAATTTCTTTGCTGCTGCCTCAACTGCCACTGGTCGCCGGCCCATTTCTGCCACAGCCTTCTCGGCCATCTCGGCAAGGACCAGCCCAACCCTCCAATCCTCGGTTGGGCTCGATAGCGATGACGAAGGCGAGGCTATGCGTCCCAACAACTGCCACGGAACTCTTACCAAGATCGTGGCGACCATCGGCCCGACTTCTGAGCAGCTTCCAGTTCTACAGGAGCTCGTTCATGCTGGAATAAATGTAATGCGCCTCAACTTCTCCCATGCCACCGTCGAGGAAGTGGAGCTCCGGACTACCAACCTCAAGGCTTGCAAGGTGAGGCGGATCGACGACAATGCTGCTGGGATGGCTGCAACACCGCAACCACTCTTTCCTCACCACTGCTGTAATCATGCCAATGATTTTATTTCTCTTCGCTCTTTCAACATTTGTGTTTAGGGACGCCATGCGCCTGCCAGTGAGTTGCCCTGCTATGGAGGACCTACCGGTACGCCAGAGGATGGTCCGGATAACAATGTTCGTGCCATTCTGTTGGACACTCGAGGACCTGAAATTCGCACGGGTAAGCTCGCCAACGACCATTCTGGCCACGAAATCGTTACCTTTGAGGCAGGTGCCACCGTCACGCTCCACACTGACGAGGTGTGGGCCGATAAGGGCTCGACGAACGCTGATCTCTATGTCAATTATGCCAACCTGCACAAATCGGTTGTTCCGGGGATGAAGGTACTGCTCGACGACGGCGCCATCATCCTAACAGTTACGGCGGTCGAATCTAATAAGGACTACCATGGAACTGTTACCTGCGCTGTCGAAAACACCGGGGAGCTCCGAAGTCGGGCTGGCGTTAATCTGCCCGGTGCCGAAACGGACCTTCCCGCCATGTCTGAAAAGGACAAGATTGATATCAAGTACGGCATGACGAAGGATGTGGACTTTGTTGCCGCCTCCTTCATTCAGAATGCCGAGAGCGTGCGCGACATCCGCAAGTACATGCAGGACTGTGCCCGCGAATTGGGGTGGCATGCGTCGCAGCCGCTCCCACTCATCATCTCCAAGATTGAGAGCACCACGGGAGTGAAGAACTTTGACGAGATACTGGAGGAGAGTGATGGTATCATGGTTGCAAGAGGCGATCTTGGTGTAGAGATTCCGATTCAGACCGTTACCAATGCTCAAAAGGAGATGGTAGCGGCGTGCAATGCCGCCGGAAAGCCAGGTACGTGGAGATCTTCAAAGTGGGAACATGTGATATTTGTCCTGCTATTGACTCGTTATTCATGATCTGCAAATCTGACTTCAATATTCACATTCTTTACTTATATATTTTGCAAATTGAAAAAGTCATTGTGGCGACGCAAATGCTGGAGTCAATGGCGAAGAATCCGCGTCCGACTCGGGCTGAGGTTGCTGACGTGACCAATGCGGTTTATGACGGCGCGGATGCAGTGATGTTGAGTGGGGAAACTGCAAAGGGACGCTATCCCGTCGACACGGTGAAGATGATGTCGAATATCATCAAGTCGGCCGAAAAGTTTGAAAATCGGAGAGACGATTTGGTTATTCCTCACATTGGAAAGTGGAAGACAACAGACAACCAGGCTGAGATAACCTTGGCCAAGTCTGCCGTGACGGCTGCCCAAGAGAGAGATGCCAAGGCGATTCTCGTTTTGACTTCCAGAGGTACCCTTCCTCGATTCGTTTCGGCATACCGACCGGCTATTCCCATCATCTCGTTCTGCCCCAATGGGAAGGTCGCAAGACAGCTTATGTTAAACCGTGGTGTCCACCCCGTCATTGGTCTCAATGGCGTTTCCATGCCCAAGCGCCCCATCCGTGCTATCCGTCACGCCGTCGAGATGGGGTTTGTCAAGGAGGGCGATGATGTTGTCGTAGCAACCATGGAAGCTGATGAGGACATGGGAACCATCGCAACGCTAAAGGTTGCAACCGTTCCCGAAGGTGTTTTGAGTGATTCGTAAAAGCAACAGCTGAATGTGATCGTAATCTGCTTTTGTGCGAATTCAGGTGTATGCATGTGCCGATAGAATGCGCCGATAAAATACATGTAGGCAAAGAACCATACACGCTCGTAATACTCTCGAAAAAATATTAAGACTTGGATTTATATTTAGTTAGAGAATTAATTGGACCAAGATTGGACATAATTCTTAGCGGCAGCAGCAGTAATTCCTCGCCTATAGATCTACTATGTTACGACCCCATTCAAATTAATTTATTTCTCTAGTAGATCTAGAGAGTCTTAGATCTAGCTGCAGCTTGCAATTCAAGAACCTCGGTGATATAATCATTCATGATGTTAGCCATCTCGGCGTAGTTCTTGCCTATAGCAGAGAGTTCCGAAACAATCATGTCGATTTGTTCATCGGTGTAAGGATAGAGCTTGGGTCCACCCGTACGATGGGACTGCATTTCGCCACCGCGAGAATTCACGACATAGTCCCACATACATGGAATATCTTCGGGTTCTTGTATCAACGGGATGCCACTTGACTGTGAAACAAATCTTTCAAACTTTTCCAGTTCATCAGGACCTGTTTGAGGGTCAACCAAATGCTCAAATGTCACAATTAGAGTATTCTCCTTTCTATTGTGTTCCAGCCAGAATTGGGTGTGTCGAACCCATGCCTGGAGGCTCGTATTGAAGTTTTTCCCCCGGAAATTAATCCATTCTTCAAGGGGCGCCTTTGCAGAATGGCCTGGTACATGATGCTCTCTTTCATAGATGAAACTAAACCAGCTTGGCATTGCCTTTGCGGGATTGCGAATCAAAAGGACAGATCGTTGAACGGAAGCAAATCGCTCAAAACTTTTCCCCGGCGAGTTCCCTGTTGGAAAATGGGTCTTAACGGTCAGATAACCATTTCTGTCTTTGCACTTTTGGATCCTAACGTCGCTACATACCATACCACCACTCATAGCTTGCATCAACTTTTTTGATAATCTTGCTCCACTGCCAGGATAGGAGGCAACCATTGTAATCTGTTTTGGTTTACGAGTATACTTCATATTTCGGGGTCCAAATAAAGGCCATTTTGCCTCGCAGTAATTCAATGACGACATACTTTTGTTGAGAGTTTCATTCCTGAAACTCTCTGGATCGTCTACTAGTAGCTGGAGATGTTTCGAATCAGAATCGTGGTGGATGATGAGGGGGTACGAAATAAAGATGAGCAGCAGTGCCCATGCAATTGAGTACAAGTCATTCTTTTCCATTGGGCAGGACAGCAGAACGCGCAGCAAAAGAAGCGATGACTATGTCGCGCTCATCACTGTTGCTTTGGGTACGCCACTGGCTGCCGGGGGACGAGCTGCAGCAGGATCGCCGGCAAATGGTGGCAAAATGATGGTGGCGCGGGTGGCGGGTGCGCGAATGCGATGCGCCAAAGCGCCAAACCGCCAAACAAAGCCGCGTGGTATTGCTCATAATTACGTAACAGAAATATTTCCCAAAATAAGATCGACGATCGAGCGCGCGATCGAGCGAGAGATGAGAGAGAGGCGAGTGTGAGAGTCGAGTCGAGTGTGAGTCGAGTCGAGTCGTCAATCGATCGATCGAACGAAGCATGTGTACTAGGTACATGTACCTAGGTACATGTATATATAGAGAGTTTGCGTCTAGATCTATTTATTAGCAGAAATGGTACATGTAATCGCATACAACACCGACCGGTCGGTAGGAATCCTACATTATTCATATTATCTAGACTCTAGGCTAGGCTATGATGTAGGAATTCCTAGATCTAGATCTACATATGAATGATCGCGCGAAGGGCAGTCTAGTCTAGATCTACCGGTAGACTAGATCTACGTGTAGCGGCACTTAGAAATCTAGCTAGCTAGAAGACGGTCGCCTTGATCTTGTAGCAGATCGTAGATCCATCCTCGGGAAGGTTGACGACCAAGCCAGCTTCAAAGTTTCCTGACTGACCGTTTGGCGCGCAGGTCACTGTCAATTCGGTCGTCTCGCCACCCCGCCGATCCATACGTCCCACGGCCGGATCAACTGAAAAGGATGAATGAGAATCTGAGGTAAAACCGGCAAAGTAGTCCTCAAAGGTCATGCATGTCGGGGCGACGGAGAGAACAATATCCGATCCCGAAGAGCTGGCGGCCACCTGCATCTCCACCTCGGTAGGAGGGGGAAATTGATCCATCTCGAATGTCATGCCATCTGGAATATCTTCCGCCTGCTCGATGCCACCCGTCACCACCGCATCAGCGCCCAAATTTTCCATACCGGGGAGCTGAGGACCACCGCGTCCCTGATTCGAGGCTTGCGAGCCACCCATGCCAGATGTGAAGGCAATCTCCGCTTCGGGGTCGTATCCCTCGGGGAAGTAGTCGCCAGTGTCCTGTGGATACGAGTAAACGATAAATTTAAGGGAGAAAGGGACGGGACGGGAAATGATGAGCAATGAGCAAACCATGAAATTGAACAGTAGGACCTAAGAGCAGCGCCAACTCACAGTGCTTCCCATCTTTTCCGAATCCGGCTTCCAAGTATTCCCCCCAAGTTCGACATTGCCTTCGCGACCAATGGCCAGGCTGGTGGCCGATCGACACGTCAGAGAGGGTGCGAAGGCCACGGCGGAGCCAATGAGTAGAGTAGAGGTAGCGAGCTTCATTGCGTTACCGGTAGTTTACTGACTGAAAAGTAGAGATCCATCAGGAGCTCCTCGATCCTCGATCGAGGCAAGCATGAGGACGTCGAGGAATTACAGAACAGTGACATCAGTGGCGATCCAGTCGAGCGAGTCCGAATGTACGCTGGACATCCCCCTCGACTGTGAAGCAAAGTTGTCGTAGATTCTCTAGCTACGTACCGGTAGCTAGACTCTACCAGTACCGTAGTAGAGATCTACTGATTATTACTACGTAGTATCATATCCAAGGCTGAGTTTTACGAGACATATTTATCTACGTGTACCGGTGTTGTCTTTCTCCCGTTTCTCTCAACAAGGTGAGTCTTCCCATTTTTATTATATTCGCCAACCACCGTTGCGGTTATCCACAGTCGGCGTGTAAGCTCTTGGGTGTTCTATTTCTAAACGATACACGGAAACCTGATGTACCTCTCGGTGCGGCTGCATTCATAGGGGAACACGATCAGCTCATTCCCAAGATGCGTGTTGTCCTTGACAAACAAAGCAAGACGATGCTTCTTACTTGGCCGGCACCCATTTCTACTTGACAGATCCTTTACGCTTGCTTTGTTTCAAGCCCTTACTCGTCTTCCTCCATTGGCGATGCTAGGGAAGGCAGCCTAGGCCGAAAGGTAGCGAGGTGTTGGTTGCTGTATTGTTGGCCACGAACGGCGGTAGAATAAGAAGTCATTCCACCGTTGCCACCTGCACTGCCTTTGCGCTGCGGTTCTATCTCGCCTGGGGTGCGATACAAATGACCACCTCCTGTACCACTTTGATCCGGGCTCGCATAAACGCCCCCAACACTGGCGGATCTACCGAAGCTCGACGTGTTGCGCTGTTTCGGGAGTGAAATGGGACGTGCTGGACAGCCGACTGGAAGGTTCAAAGGTGGTGAATTGCGCAGCTCAGTTCCACCTCCAAGCCTACTATTTCGGACCGAGGGCAACGCATTCTCTTCGCCTTTCGGTCCATGGACATCTGCGCCAAATTTGACCTTCGTCTTGTTGGTATATGGAGGTGTGAAGAAGGCATTGGCGCTTGCCATATTTGCTGAGACACTAAGAGAACCTCCACGGGCTTCTTCGGCAACGCTATTGCTCCTATCAAAGCTGGAAACATTAGCGGGCCTAGGTCGTCTCAACGGAAATGCCTCGGTTGTTACTGGTCGAACATTGCAGGAGCCTTCTTCTTTAAGGTGCACCTTAAGAGAATCAAACCCATCGGCCGAGAGGGAGACTTCCACTCCACCATCTTCTGCATCGAGTGTTATGACACCTAGCATTGCCTCCACCTGCGTCTCGCTGCCAACCTTGGATAACAACTTCGTGTCCTTCTCTGCAATAGACGTCAAATCAGAATCCAGGAGAAGAGGCCGCTTCGATGTCATCAGCTGCTCACATGAAGAGTTGTCATGCGATGATTTTGGCTTCATCGAAGTAAGAAAATCGCCTTGGTCGTAGAAGGGCGGGATCGATGGGACAGGCAGCCGGCTGGCACTTCTGGTTGGGGCTTCTGGTGCTGCTGGCTTGAACGTACTGGAAGCTTCCGAGGCCAACTTGGGCCGCAGACCATTTCTCTGAAAGTGTGTTGCAAACCTTGGCTCCGAACTTCGAGAACGAGAAGGGACGACAAAGTCATCCCCAAGATTATCCATGCCGGTGACAGGGCCCTCATCTGAGCTCCTTCGATACATACTATCGAAGAGGGATTCGGAGGACCTGGCAGAGGGAATGCCGATATCATCTTGAGATATTGGATATAAATCATCGGAGGGCAGCCCACCATCAGTCCATCGCCAAAGATTAATGGAGCCATACCGCTGAGGCTGCTGCTCTTCGGAGGCCGATGCGTTACCAATCCCTTGTGCTAAAAAACGTTCGTTGTTATCAACATCGCTGCAGTCCATGACAACGGTACTATCGTCGTCATCGTCATGGTCTTCCTCGTTTGGATTGGAATCATCTTCTCTGGTCTGGGCTAGCCTCTGTGTTTCGGTAGAAGCGGTAGCGTTTGGATCACAAATAATATCACCAAACTGCCCAACGTCACCCTCGGCCGGAAGGTTCAGAATAAACCTCTGGCTATTAGGGCTCGGCAGGTTGATGCCAGTAATAGACATCGATCGATGATGAAAGTGGCCAGCCGAGCCCATTTCACTCCGCGTGGGGAGAGGCGAGCCGAAACATTTCGACGCTGTCTGAGCTGCGGCCTCCGCAACTTTCGACGGATACTGCACAAAATCAGAACCCCGGCATTCCTTAGCTCCCTCGAGGCGTTGCTGACCCTGCTCCTCCGTTGCGATCTGTCGAGCCTGGTCCTCGAGCCACTGGCGTCGCCGGGATCGCAGAAAATTCATATCGGAACGGCGCTGTTCCATGGACGTGGAGGCCTTTTGAAGCTTTAGCAGGGCGGCAGCAGTAGATGGCTGGGTCATACCGCCACCGGCGGCCATAGACTGCAAAGATACGCCGCCGTCGTGGATGTTAATGCTGCCACTGGACGAGAACGAGGGATTCGACATGGATTGGAGGCTGCCGAGAGAAGGCAGCCTGGCCGGATGTCGCGGCAGTTCACCCATACTCCTCAAGGCAGCAGCGGCACTTCTACTGGCGCTACTAGTGGCAGTAGTGGGCCTAGTAGTAGCAGAGCCACCGGCACTTTGGCCGTGGTCAGAGGCCGCAGCGTCGTTCCCACCACCCTCACAGAGCGTCGGCGTCGCGCCATTTACTGACACAAAATGACAGTTACTGCTCATGTTATGCCCCGAAGCGTTTCGACCAAGCCGCCGATATAATTACAAGGCGCACCTTCACTTCAAGAGGATCAAACACAAAGACTCCAAGGCTCTCTCAGTCTGCATGTATGTGTGTGGGTCCCACACCTCGGCTGCAAAATTTTGCACAGAGAATGAAATAATGAGGCGACGGCGCGCTCAACCTACTGCACAGATGTGTGTCTACTAGTAGCTAGCTAGCTAGCTAGAGTAGAGAGGCCAACCAGCTAGACTTGTACACTCCTCCGTCCGCTGCTAACTCGTGCACGATACAAGGCAGGGGCGGAAAGTTCTCGAATTGCGAAATGAAATGCCGATAAATGTACTTTCTTTTTTTGATACGAACGAGCAACGGCAGCGCTCACACTCGCTCGCTCGTAC
>Ga0115008_10005646_pt1 | contig 10316 bp, 8 predicted proteins | sample FraStrMetagenome_FD_87164 | JGI IMG/M metagenome (GOLD analysis project Ga0115008, IMG submission 87164) | Marine eukaryotic phytoplankton communities from Arctic Ocean - Fram Strait ARC3M Metagenome | ecosystem: Environmental > Aquatic > Marine > Oceanic | place: Fram Strait | collected 2012-06-18
AACCATTCTTGTCATTCTCTTCATTTTCTTTCCGAATGAAAGCTTAGCAGACCCCCCTCCACTTGAAGCGCCATAATTAATGGGTCGGGATCTCTCTTCCCATCGATGTGTTCCAGTATAATCTATTTGAGCAACTGCACGAGTATGAAAGTCTTCACGTCCCACATGCTCAAGCCCAAAATTTCTGACATTTAACTCTTCTAATGTTGATGATTCATTGGCTTTACCATGACTTAGTTGACCATTATTCATTGCAACTGCTTCAATTGATGCTTGTAAGTTGCTAACTTCATTTTGTGCGGCATATTCACTACCAATGGCAAGCTCATCATTTTGCACTGCACTATTAGTAGTCGCCAAACTAGATGTAAACCAGCTACCATCGTTGTCCGTATTCGATTCAATACTCCATCGGTCATTTAAAGCACCACCTCCAAATAATGGATTCATGAATGCAATTGATGATTTTTCCAGTAATCGATTTTGCTGAATTGAAAACATAGACTCCTCGATTTGAACTGATGTATTCGACATTCGTGCCAACTCAGTTATTAAATAATCCACTTCTTTTTCAAGTTTCGTTTGCTTCTCATCGATAGTAGCCTTAGGTGTCTTCTCTTCTTCAATACCATCTGAAATTGTCCAAACACCGAAAGTTCCCGCACCAATCAATAATAAAAGAAGTAACGAACCAAGAATAACCGCTGTCGGTCTTCTCTTGCGCTCTAGTACTGCAACATCAGGATATACAACTGGAGTGTTTTCAATTCGAGCAGCTTCCCACATATCACGATCGATATCCAAATCCGGATTTTGAAGCAAGAAAAGCTCTAAACGCTGTACTTGATCAGGAGAAAGGTTACCTTCCGCTAGCTCATACAGCCATAAATCGATATTTGAAAAAGAGGGTTTACTCATACCAATTCCACCATTCCTTTTAACTGGTTTTTAATTTTCTTTCTAGCTCTGAACAAGTATACTTTGACTTGAGAATCATTCAACTCAAGAATTTCGCCGATATCCTTGTAGGAATATCCTTGTAAATCACGAAGAAGAATGACACTTTTTTGAACAGGAGGAAGAATCGCCACCGCTCTGTCAACCACCTGGTTGGACTCGAACGCACTGACTTTTGTAAAACTAGAATCATACTTACCCATTTCGTCACTCAACTTGATTCGTCCCTTGCGTGTTGCAAAGTTGATCATGGCATTGTGAGCAGTAGTAAACATCCAAGATTTGGCTTTCCCAAATTCAACCTTCTTTTTATTCAGCCAAAGCTTTTCGAAAACATCTTGTACAATATCTTTAGCATCCTCTTCATTGCGAAGAAAACGGATTGCATATCCATACAAATTGTTGGATTGCTCTCTTACGACGATATTGTATTCACTTCTTTTCAAAAAACCTTTGTTCAGATCTACCAGTTAAAACAAACGAAGACCTGATATAGTTACAATTATAACCTATAAATAGTGCTTTTCGGCACATTCCTGGTCCTTTGATTACCAAACTGGAATTCTTGTCGAACAATTGTGTATACTCATCGAATATTAATTTGCTGTTTTTTTTCTATTTTCGTAACTCACTAATTTCCCATTCATGATTGAAGCTAAAAGACTTTTTGATGTACCTTACCATCAACTCGCATCGTATCCTCAAGAAAATATGTTCGTCACCAAAACAGATGGTGAGTGGAAACCAGTTTCCACACAAGATTTCTTAAGTGAAGCGATGGAAATATCGAAAGGACTAATTGCGATGGGTGTTCAACCTGGCGATATGATTGGCCTGGTATCTCCAACTCGTTATGAATGGAACGTTATGGATATCGGTATTCAACAAGTTGGAGCCATCGTTGTTCCATTTTACCCGAATATTTCCGAGAGTGATTATGAATATATTTTCAATGATGCAGGTATTAAACTATGCGTTGTTGCAGATGCTGATTTACATGAAAAAATCACAAACATCCGAGGTGAAATTCCAACATTAGAAAATCTCTTCACAATGGAGAACGTCTCTAACGCGAAGAACTGGTCGGAAATCAAAACTGCTGGTTCGAGTGAAGATGAAAACAATGTGAAATCCCGCATGGAAAAAGTGCAACATGAGGACATGGCTACGATTATCTACACTTCAGGAACGACGGGGTTCCCAAAAGGTGTTATGCTTTCGCATAAGAACATTTTATCCAATGTCAGCGGATGTATCGAACCAATTCCGGCCGATCAAAACTCAAAAGTACTTTCGTTCCTTCCGGTATGCCACATCTATGAAAGAATGCTTCACTATTTGTACATGTACATTGGTGCCTCAATTTACTTTGCAGAGTCGATGGATACCATTGGCGACAATATTAGAGAGGTTCAACCTGATGTCTTCACGGCTGTGCCTCGTTTAATTGAGAAGGTCTTTGATAAAATTATGGCTAAAGGCGATGAGCTTACTGGAATAAAAAGAAAACTATTTTTCTGGGCGGTTCAATTGGCAGAATCATATACTTTCGAAAACCGTTCCTTCATTTACAATTTAAAACTTAAAATAGCGCGAAAGCTAATTTTCAGTAAATGGCAAGTAGCCCTAGGCGGAAATGTTAGAGCAATTGCTTCTGGAAGTGCTGCGCTTCAACCAAGATTGGCGAGAATATTCTTAGCAGCAGACATTCCAATACTAGAAGGTTACGGACTTACTGAGACATCTCCTGTGTGTACGGTAAATAGTTTTGATCGCGGCATTCGCATTGGAACTGTTGGACCTATGATTGATGACGTAAAGGTTAAGATTGCTGAAGATGGTGAAATCCTTATTCAAGGACCGAACGTAATGATGGGCTATTACAAGCTTCAAGACAAGACAGACGAAGTTATTAAAGATGGATGGTTCCATACTGGAGATATAGGCGAATTCGTTGAGGGTAAATTCTTAAAGATTACCGATCGAAAGAAAGAAATATTCAAGACGTCCGGAGGTAAATATATTGCTCCTCAAGCAATGGAGAACAAATTCAAGGAGTCGCGATTCATCGAACAAATAATTGTGATTGGTGAAAGTCAAAAATTCCCATCCGCCCTTATCGTTCCAAATTTTGAATTCGTAAAAGAATGGGGTAAGCGTAAGGACCTAAATGTAGACAGCGCTACAAATGACGAAATCGCGTCCAATCAGAAGGTGATTGACCGAATAAATAGAGAGGTTGAGACATTCAATAAAGAATACGGAAGCTGGGAGCAGCTTAAATGTGTTGAACTTTTAACTTCTGAGATGTCAATCGAAGGCGGTGAACTCACCCCTACACTCAAATTGAAACGAAAGAAGATCATGGAGATTCATGCTGAAAAGATCAATAAGATCTACCCAAAATAAACATAGAAAGTTAATATAACTGCCCGACGGAATTTATTCTGATCGGGCTTTTTTTGTGTGATCTATTTCAGAATAGTGACATGGCCATTAAAGACATGAATCTCGTCGTTGAATAGATTCTTGGTACGTACTACCCAAGTATAAACTCCGGATTGGGCGTACTGCCCATTTTAGGCTCCATACCGAACCGTAAGTTGTGCCTGGAATACTAACAATTACAGGAGCTGCACCCTCGAAGTCTTCGAAGAGCATAGTCGTTGGCGATGCACATTGTGAATAAGACTGTGATCCAACAAGTAAGAGTAGTACGATCGTAATTAGATACCTCATCTATAAATCCGTTTAGCTTTCATTTACAAGAACTGGCGCAAATCCAAGCCATTGGTTGCTCAAATTCTGAGACAAAGATAACTAGGACGATTCTAGAAAAAAATAGAAGCCCCTTCTTAAGATAAGGGGAATAAAATCTGATTATAGGAATTCTAGAGCCCTTTAAGCAACTCTTCTTCCTGTGGTGACATCTTTATCGACTTCATCGAAGATATCTTGACAGTAACGTGGTGAAACTTTGGGAAGTGATTTCCTGGCTGAAACTTGTAGCCCATTGCATGATTTCTCAGAATCGTCTTGCTCGGCGTGCTTTTCAAGCTTGTCTCCAAAAGAACCGCGCTAGTCACCTCTCCTTTTAAGTTCACTGCCAACTCGAATCGAGCCCAACCGCTGCTTGTTGCTTCTACAATAAATGGATGGTTCGTTGTCATCTCACGGCCAGCATCAACAATTTCGCCACCGACGATTTGAGCAGATGAGTAATAAGAAAATATTACGAATGAAAACACGAGAAGACGATTCATAAGGTTGTTTATGATTATCAATATAACGCAATAGTTCGTAACAGTTACGATAATTAACAATAAGTTATGAAATATTCCCCCAGTTAGGTCTCGATCTCAACATGGCCGACAATTTAGTTCTGACCGGTCGATTTTCCTCTTTCTCAAAATTAGGATCAGCTAAAAGAATACCTTTTGCTGCATCTCTTGCAAGAGCAACTAATTGACCATCTGATGCTAGGTTAGCGATTTTCAAATCGAGGTCTCCACTCTGCTGTGTACCCATGATATCTCCAGGACCTCTCAATTGCAAATCCACTTCCGCTATCTCAAATCCATCGTTCGTTCTAACCATCGTATCCATCCTCTTCATGCTTTCTTTGCCGAGTTTCTCACCAGTCATCAGAATACAAAAGGATTTTTCAGCACCACGACCTACACGGCCTCTTAATTGGTGGAGCTGCGATAACCCAAATCGCTCGGCACTTTCAATAATCATCACCGAAGCATTGGGCACATTTACACCGACCTCAATAACAGTGGTGGCCACCATAATTTGAGTCTCACCTTTAACAAATCGATTCATTTCGAACTCTTTATCAGCAGGCTTCATTTGACCATGAACTATGCTCACATTGTATTGTGGCGAAGGAAAGGATCGAGTGATCGCTTCATATCCATCCATCAAATTATTAAAATCCAATGCCTCTGATTCGTTGATCAAAGGATAGACAATATAGACTTGCCTCCCTTTAGCAACCTCTTCTTTGATGAAACCAAATACTCGTAATCTACTTGCTTCCTGTCTATGAATCGTTGTTATTGGTTTTCGTCCAGGTGGTAGCTCATCGATAACAGAAACATCCAAATCTCCATAAAAAGTCATTGCCAACGTCCTTGGAATTGGTGTTGCTGTCATTATTAAAATATGCGGAGGCAGTTCATTCTTTTTCCACATTCTAGCTCTCTGCTTCACCCCGAATCGATGCTGTTCATCGATCACAACAATCCCCAAATTCTTGAAAACGACGGGGTCTTCAAGAAGAGCATGTGTCCCAATCAGTATTCCAATATCTCCGCTTAGCAGGCGCTCATGTAGAATCGTGCGATCTTTCTTCTTTGTAGAACCCGTCAACAAAGCGACCTCGACACCAAGCGGTTTCATATATTCAGAAATGGATTCAAAGTGTTGAATTGCTAATATCTCCGTAGGCGCCATAATTGCGGCCTGGAAACCATTATCAACCGCCAAGAGCATCGTCAATAAAGCCACAAGAGTTTTTCCTGACCCCACATCTCCCTGCAATAAACGGTTCATGTGATGCCCAGTCCGCATGTCATTCCGAATCTCTTTCAAAACCCTTTTTTGAGCTCCTGTTAAATCAAACGGCAAGCAGTCGTTATAGAACGAATTGAACTTGTCTCCAACTTGATTCATCATGTAGCCTGCAGACTTATTCAATGTGATTTTCTTTCTTACCAATAACTCTAATTGCAAAAAGAATAATTCTTCAAATTTCAAGCGAAACCGAGCCTGCTGTGCTTCTCGCTCATTCGCAGGTAGGTGAATGAGATGCATGGCTTTCGTGCGACCAATCAATCGATGTTCTTTTCTGATTTCTTCTGAGAGTAAATCTTCGAGTGGTTGATTTAATTCGGTAAGAACAGTTTTGATCAACTTGGCAATTCCTTTTGAATTCAAACCTCTTGATGTCAGCTTCTCCGTACTTGGGTAAACTGCCTGAAAACCGCCCAAGTCATTCAAATTTAGTTTTGATATCTCCGGGTGCGGAATATTCCACTTTCCCTTGAATAGTTTAGGACGACCATAAATCATTAGGTCTTTGTTCGCTTCTAGACTTGATTTAATCCATCGAGCTCCTTTGAACCAAACCAGATCAATAACACCCGTTTCATCTTGAAACTTTGCTGTCAATCTTTTCGTTCGTCCAACTCCAGTTTCCATCACACCAATAATTCGCCCTTTGAGCTGAGCAAAGCCATCATGTTCTGTAAGAGAAGTGACTTGTTGAAACTCCGATCGATCAACATATCGAAACGGATAATATTCGAGAAGATCTTGAAAGGTATAAATCCCAATTTCCGACCTAAGAAGATCAGCCCGCTGAGGCCCTACTCCTTTGAGGAATTCGATAGGCGTTATCAGGAAATTGTTCATGAAAACAAAGCTAAAAAAAATCCCCCAGCGTTAGCTGAGGGATTTAAGCTTATTTGTGATCAGCTTCTTTATAGAGCTTAATTCCTTCCTCCAACCATTTCTGGAAATCAGCAGGACTACTGTGATTTTCATAATCGGCAGAACCATTATCTAGATCCTCTCCATTCGGGCCTAATAGTCTGTAATATGGCTGCGTTGCGATTTCATATTCAGAAATCTCTTTAAACATCCACTTATCTCCTATCGTCTTAATTGGAAAATCTTCTCCATTTACCTTTTCAATGCGCTGTTGATCTTTTGGAAGTTTCGTACGCTCATCAACATATAGAGAAACAACAACTACATCATCGCGTAATTTCTCAATTACTCCAGGCTCACCCCAGACAGTTTCCTCCATCTTTCGGCAGTTAACGCAATTCCAACCAGTGAAATCTAAGAAAAGTGGTTTCCCTTCTTTTTTGGCATATGCCTGGGCCTTATCTAAATCATCAAACAGCCATAATTTCTGAGCTCCTAGATGAGTTCCTTCCGGACCATGTTCTGCTACAGAACCGCCACCACCGCCGCCAACTCCTAATGGAGACTCAGCGTAATGACTTGGAGGAGGGAATGCATTGATCAACTTTAAAGGTGCTCCCCATAGACCTGGAATCATGTAGACAACAAGCGTCAGGGTTAATACACCAAGCATAGCTCGACCGACTGAAACCTTCTCGACTACATCATCGTGTGGTAAGCGAAGCTTCCCGAAAAGGTACATCGCTAGAACACTAAACACTGCAATCCAGATAGCAATAAACAACTCTCTTTCTAAGAAGTGAGCTTGCCATGCAAGATCTGCATTTGATAAAAATTTGAACGCTAACGCAAGTTCTAAGAAACCTAAAAACACTTTAACCGTATTCAACCATCCTCCAGATTGAGGCATTGAATTAAGCCATCCCGGGAAAATTGCGAACAATGTGAAAGGAAGTGCAAGTGCAAATGAGAATCCAAACATCCCAACTACTGGTGCAATACCACCCTTACTAGCCGCTTCAACGATTAACGTTCCAACTATTGGGCCAGTACAAGAGAATGAAACGAGCGCCAACACAAGTGCCATAAAGAATATCCCGATAATTCCACCTTTATCTGCTTTTGAATCCGCACTGTTCACCCACTTATTTGGTAAACGAATTTCAAATGCTCCCATGAATGAGAAAGCAAAGATAACCAATAGGACAAAGAAGAAAATATTGAACCATGGGTTCGTTGACATTTCGTTGAGAACCGAGGCTCCAAACACCGCTGTTACCACTGTCCCAAGTAAAATGTAGATAACGATAATTGAAACTCCATAAAGTAGAGCGTTCTTTATACCTGCTGCTTTCGATTTACTCTGCTTTGTAAAGAAGCTTACCGTCATTGGAATCATAGGGAATACACAAGGTGTGAGTAAGGCCGCGAGACCACTTAGAAATGATAGTATGAACAAACTCCATAAGGATTTTCCTTCGGTCGCCGACTTCTCTTTCTTCGGATTTTTCTCATCCTTTGATTTAGCAGCAGTAGTAGGATTAGCCCATTCAGGAATAGCACGATCGTCTGTACCCAATTTGGCAACGATTGCTTGAATACTTTCGCTTCCACTTAAATCTTCAAAGTTATCTGCACCTGAAATCAAATCAATTGCATCAAAATAATCTTGATCCGTTTCAACAAGATTCAATAGTTCCGATGCATTCTCTTCACTAATCTGCGTTGCGAAGGAAATCGAAATGAAACTAAACACAAAAAATAAGGAGGTAATTATTCTATTTCTCATCGTTGTCAACTAGCGTTAAATATTTCTTATAAAATGGTGCACTATTTCCTTTTGGTACCTCGTGCCATTGGTCATTCACTTTTACGAATGAAGTTCCGTCCTTATCTTTAGCGATACCATCTTTCTCCTCAATAAAGTTCTTTTCGATTTCAGTTTGAGATACATCCTCTTCAGAACACCCCTTCACCTTAATCGTAAAATCCTCTGTATATGGCATTAAACATTTAGACTCATCACAAGTCTGGTAGCTAAAGGAACCTTTTATTTCAAAATCTTTCTCTGAAACAACTTTAATTTTTTGTTTGAAGTAGACAGTTCCATTGTGATATGATATCATTTCCTGACTTGCTTCATCTAGCTCTACAACCGCCTTTGGCTCACGAACAGCTCCCACTTTTTTGTAATCCGATGAAGCATCGAAATTCAAAGAAGTCGCATATCCAAAAGTCCCTTCTGGAAGAACGATCGAATTAATATGCCAATGCTCAACCATAGTTATTTTTGCAATGAGCGTTGCTTCACAACCGTCTTGTGATATGGTAAATTCACATTTCACTTTATCTGGCGGCATCTCTACTTGACCCGTTAAACCTTGAATAAAACCAAAGACCACTAATAATAGAGCGGCAAAGGCTGATGATTGTTTTATCATTTATCTATACTTAATGTGATTATTTCATCTGTTGGTGGAAGGCACATTTCATCATTACAAACCATGTAGGTTATTGTAACCCCTAATTTGGATGATTCTCTCACCTTAATTTTCTGATTGAATGTGACATCATGTTTGAAGTAGGATAATTCACCTCCAAAATTATTGTCATGCTCTGTGATCGGTTCTGGTTCTTCAACCTCACCAATTCGCTTAATTGCATTTGAGTTTTCAAACAAAAATGATGTCGGGACCGGACCTATGCCTTCATTGATCTTTTGGCTATATAAATGCCAACCATCTTCAATTTTTGCATCAATAGCTATTGTACTTTCCTCTTTGTTATACGAATATGACCACTCCACAACCTCCTGTGAAAAGCCTAGACTAGTGATTAAAAGAAATGATGCGAAAAGAATTCGGTGAATCATGAATCAAATCTACGAATATCGTTCAGATAAACGATACTTATATTAGGAAATATCCTTGTATTCCCAAAACAATCAATACAACAAAAAACGACTGTAAATAGTAGGATTTGAAAGTTTCAAGATTTGATTTCTACAATATGATCGATCGGTAACCAAACTCCTCCCTTAAGACAGATATACTTTGCACCATATGCCCAAATTGTTGTATCCACACGTTTTGGCCCTTTATCATCCTCGAAATAGATAGATACTTTTGTTTGATACGCATTACCTAAGCGGGTTGCATTTCGAATTTGTTTGGCTAACTCCGGATGCTGCTGCCTATTAGCTTTAGTTCCAAAAGATAATGAACTGATAATTTCCTTCTCTACTGTTTCTGATTTGATTGCTGCTTCCATATTTTTATCCCGTTTTAGAGTAAAAAAGTAGCCATTAAACTTGTGAATTCCAAATTATTGATTCACAGATAATTATAAGAATGGTTTATCGAAGTGGAAGAAATGGGATTCTCGCTTGGGCCGAAACTGATTGATCACTATGCATGCCTGCTTCGTGCATAAACTTACCTGTTATGGCAATCATGGCTGCGTTATCCGTACAGTATTCAAAGCGAGGAATATGGGTTTTCCAGCATCTTTTCTGACCTTCATCCGCTAATCTTGATCTCAACTCGCTATTCGCAGAAACTCCTCCCGCAATTGCGATCTCATCTATAGACAACTCCTTCGAGGCTAGAATTAACTTTTTGAATAGAACGTCAATAATCGATCTTTGTGCTGAAGCGCATAAATCATCCAAATTTTCCGAAATGAAATCTGGATTGTCCTTCTCTTGCTTTTGAAGAAAGTACAAAACAGAGGTCTTTAAGCCGCTGAAACTATAATTATACCCACCAACTCTTGGCTTAGCGAATTGAAAAGACTTTGGATCACCACTTTTTGCGTGCTTATCAACCAGTGGTCCACCAGGATATGGGAAGCCAAGCAACTTTGCAATTTTATCAAATGCCTCACCCGCTGCATCGTCAATTGTTGATCCTATCACTTCC
>Ga0115008_10005647_pt1 | contig 10314 bp, 11 predicted proteins | sample FraStrMetagenome_FD_87164 | JGI IMG/M metagenome (GOLD analysis project Ga0115008, IMG submission 87164) | Marine eukaryotic phytoplankton communities from Arctic Ocean - Fram Strait ARC3M Metagenome | ecosystem: Environmental > Aquatic > Marine > Oceanic | place: Fram Strait | collected...
CGATTGATGTGCCAAGTGAATGGCCGTAGATAAGATACGGACCGATGAAGTGAGTTGTCATGAATTTATACGCAGAAACGGTATCTTCGACAACATTGGCGCAATTTGGCGTTCCAGAGGAATCTCCGAATCCGGAATAGTCTAATGAAATATCAAGCAAGGAAAATTCATAACAAAATTTACCGAAAGCGACTATATTGAAATTAAGCGCGCTTAGATTTTTCAAAATCGCAAGACGATGTGAAGGCGATGCTCTATTTCCGCCACTTCCATGACAAAACAAAATAGATCCAATAGAAAATTCTCTTTTAACAGCCCATAATCCAAGAATATTGCCAGATGAAGAGCTGATCTGAAGATTTTCGGAATCAATGCCGAAGCTCTTTAACGGATCCGAAAAGAAATCGTTCGTTACGTTTCCATCTTTGTTCATAAAAACAAGGTGTTTCGGAAGAGATGACCAGACAAAACTCAGGGGAGGACCAAATGCTCCAGCAAAAACCTTCAGTGATGCACGACGGAAGCGCTCGATCGGCGTATACTCGCGAGAAGATAGTTTTTCGTAAAATATGGGCCCATCGTCCGTCATACGAGTCTTAATTTGAGATTGTGGTAAATTGTTTTGAAGTGCTTCAGATTCAAGTGTCTTTAAAGTTTTCCCCATGGTGGGTGTTGGACTGACTCGAGGTCGGTTTTTCATCATGAACAGGCCTTGCCGATCAAGCAAACCACCAGCTATCTGGATTTTATTTTACTTTATGGTTGTCCCGTGTCGTTAACCCTCGCATAAAAAGCAACAAGTTATTTTTTCATTCGAATTTAGCTACTAATAATCGCTTTAGCAATGTTTCCGTCAACGGATTTTACTGCATTTTCTATCTATTCTTCCAACTTCGAAAAGATCGCTTTACTTAAGTATTTCGATAAAGATTTTCTAACTGAATTAATATAAATTTCAAAAGTTGAGATGATACGGAAATGAGCTTCAGTTCAAGTGTCTGTGTGATTATCGTCAGCGACCCAACGGGCCTCAAAGACTGACCTATCAATAGTTTATCATCCTTGCCATAGTCTTCACCATAAATTTAAGACCACACGATTACAATCAATAAGACGCTTATGGTTTTCTTTGTGTAAAAAATATATTCTGATGTTACAAAAATAAAAAAAAAATGAGAAAAAACAGGAAGGCTAAATTGTGGCGTTTGATATGGGCAGAAGGTAAGTGGAATTCTTTGAGTATATTTGCTTCTTGAACTTATGTAGAGATAACGTCGCCTGCGCCTTCTTGTGGAGCTGAAACCGGTGCTGGTTGTTGTTTAGCGTACATGACCGGCTCTACAGGGTCGACTGCTTTAGACTGATTGACTTCATTTACATCGATGATAACTGAATAAGAATTTTATTGTATTTTATAACTTATATTTAATATAAGTTAATAGTAATTTACTAAAATTTAGTTATACAAATAAGAATGTATCTGATACCTGGTGCACGGATCTTTCGTGGAACTGGCTCAACAGAGAATTTGTTGGTTCCCTTTCTTGTCAAGACGGCACCCTCTTTGATGTCGACGGAAATATCGTGTTTACCCTCAACCTCGCAATCAGTCATCTTGCAATCTGAGAAAGGATGAATGACAATGCCACGTGTGACTTCGTCAGTGCGGATGATCACATTGTCGAGAGTGACGCTGCCACCACGGATGCAGATGGCGCCCTCGGTGTGATACTGAGCATTAAGAGTAAGGTTCTGCAGTTTCAGATCGACCGCATCAGCAAGGATGAAGAATCGCTGGCGATCTGACGCCATGAGGTCGATATCATTAGCATTATCGGTGCAGCCTTTGATTGTGATCGACTCATGGAAAAGGTAATCGCACAAGTACGGAATTCTGAGCGTTCCTTTAGTATTTCTCAATAACGAAATTTTCATACTCATATGTTCCAGGGAAAAGGATGATAGTGTCCCCTTCGTGACAGGCCTGAAGAGCCTCAGTAAGGTCCAAAGTAGCGTACGAACGCACTTTAGCATCTTCGTCCAAGTTGAGCTCTTTAATGTCTTTCATAGTGAGCATCTCAGCCACAAGATGATGCACAGCTCCTTCGTTTTCAGGACGAGGTCCATTAATTTTTCGAACTAAGATGGAAGAAATAAATCCTTATTAATTCAAGATGATTTCTACTAACCGACCTCAATTGGTCCTTCTGGCGTGATGTGATATTTTTCCCAAATTTCAGCCTCCATTTTCTGAAGCCCTTCAGCATGGTAGAGCCAGTATCGGTACACTTTTGCATACTGATTATACATTGACTCGAAGAGCTTTGCTTTCTCTTCTTCTGATTCTTCAAGCTCGTTCTGAGATTTCTTGTTAGCCAGTTTGGAAAAGCGGACTATGACTTGCTTACCTGGATTTCGTTAATTGTCGCAGTAAGGCGATCGAGATCTTCGTAAGCTTGCTCAAACTCCATCTTCTGAACTCGATACCGGAATTCAGCGTGTTTTGGAACATGATCAGATGCAAGAAGATTAAAAAGATTGAGCCTTTCTCGAAGAAGGGGCTCAAATGGAACCTCGTTCATGCCTGAAAAATATTTAACAAAAGATTTCTTGACAGTGGCTTACTCTCATCGAGCTGACCCCATGGAGGGTAAACAAACGTCGTAAAGAAGTTGTACATATCCATGATAAGCTGGCGCTCTTGTGAAACTTTAAAATCTTCGTCGTCAGAATAAAGAATTTCTAGATCATTAATGTGGATCTAAATACGTAAAGTACTTCGAGTTTAATTGTTATACTTACATGCTCGACTTCCTCGTCCTCCAGAGATCGGCATTCAGCAAAACCATCCTGGATGTTCATAACCTGCCAGTAGAAGATGCTTTCGTCGTCCTCAGATTTGCACAGAAAAGGAGGATCGCTTGGGTCAGGATTAAGAACACCTGACGCTTCTTGCAAAACGGCGTTGTAAACGTCCTTCATCTGCATTCGGGAGAGTCCCCATTCTCTACAGTAAAACCAGTATCTATAAGATGCAATTATATATAATTTTTACAACAATAATTCAAAACCGTTGCTGAAGATGAATTTTCAAGGGGTCAAGCTCAATAAGAGTTTGAAAATCCTTGCTTTCGTCATCATCCCCGCACTGGGACTCTTCTGTATTCTCAGAAAGAGTATCTTCGACATCCTTAATATCAAGCTGGGCATCAAGCTCTTTCTGCGGAGCAGCAACATCGATATCTGTTGGGCCTTCGATACTCATTCTTAATGAAATAAATCAATATCAAATCATATCTACGCTTAAAAACTAAATCGAAGGAACGAAATAAAACGACCATCACGGATGGATTCTGGAAGTAATACTTTGTTAGCTTGAAGGACCTCCATTAGCTCAGAAGCTCTCTTTGGGGGAAAATTTATCTGCACTCCTTGGCGCTCTTCAGTTTCCAACTCCACTTCAACAAGACTCTTGTTTACCGGGTGTGATTCACTATGGATCTCGACTTTCACAACTGGCTAGAATACAGTATTGTAAAGGTACACTATATGGATTCATGAAGATGCTCACCTTAAATTGTGATCCTCGTCCAAACTGTAAGAAGCTCTCTAATTGAATCACGGATATGACTAAATCTGAGATTTGAAAGCGAAAAACAGGGCGGACACGACCAAGCTCTAGAAACTTTTCGGCGACGAGATTTTCCATTTCGGACGAAATCGATTGTTCACCATCCTCTCCATTGAAGATTTTAATCACGATGTCGGGACGGAAGAGCCTGTTTTTGTATTTTCTTTTACATTCACAATCGAGTTCGTCGTCTTCTCCTTCAACCTTGTTGTCTTTGATTTCAAGCCACAGTGAACAGTAGAGGACCATATCAAAAGTAGGTGCCTTTCGACGTTTTATCGTGTCGTCTGATACTTTTTTCGTCTCCGAGCAAGTGAAATGCGTCGACTCCCAGTCACTACTAGGTAGCGAGTACACTCGACGTTCTTTCCTATCCGCTAGAATTCCTGCCATAAGAGGTAACAAATGATTGCGTGAAATTTTACGACTGCAAGTTTTTTTTGCAACCTCAACCTCCACAATCAACGCAACAAACAGAAAAGTCAACCCATTTGCCTTCTAACTTTCTGAAGATGTCCTCCTCGTGCGACTCGACTAACAAACTTATAATCTCACCTCTCAAGACTAGCTAACCTGGTGGTTCAAATTCGAGCCTAGTATCGGTTTTGAAACATCTTATTTCCCCAAAGCTTTTGAAAAATTCCGCAGTTGCCATCTAAACGAAAGAACGCAAATGAGATTTTTTTTAAGAAGTTTATTCCAGATAAAATCTGAGGACGCAGAGTAATTTCGGAATAAAGGGCTAAACAGGTGGAGATGTTTAGTACTTCTTGACTTCCCCTCGCTGGACACCGCCCTGCTTGTGGTTCTGTTCGAGGTACTCGGAGAACTCCTCGTATGGTGGGGTGGGGAGAACATCTTCCTTCCAGAGGTCTGGGGTGAGGAAGGAGTAAGTCGAGCAGATAGCCTGGAAAGTGGCCTTGGCGAAGTTTCCAAGGGTGGAGGTGGAGCCGCAAGCAGAGGTGTAGCAATCTTCAAGACCAGCCATCTGCATAAGCTTCTTGGGGACTGGACCACAAACGAGACCAGTTCCTCGGGGAGCGGGGATGAGTCGCACGTGGACGGAACCGCATTTGCCGTGGACCTGGGAGATTATTTTTAAGATCAGATAGACAATGAAAGTTTCTTACCTTGGAAGGAACGGTGTGAGGTTCACCAAGCTTGTTACCCCAGTAACCTCGTCGGATTGGGACAACAGAGAGCTTGGCAAGAATGATAGCGCCACGGATAGCGGTGGCGACTTCCTTGGAGCACTTGACTCCAAGACCGACGTGACCGTTTCCGTCACCAACGCCGACGATAGCCTTGAATCGGGTTCGCTGACCGGCTCGGGTCTGCTTTTGGACGGGCTTGATCTTCAAGACTTCGTCCTTGAGGGAGGGGCCGATGAAGTGATCAACGATCTCGAACTCCTAAAAGCAAATTTTGATGTCTTTGTCAAGAAAATTCAGTAATTACCTTGATGGGAAGGGAGAAGTTGTAGATTTCTTCAATGGACTTGATCTTGCCGTCCTTGACAAGTCGACCGAGCTTGGTAACGGGTTGCCATTCCTTTGGCTCGGGCTTGCCTCGACCTCGTCCACGGCCTCGACCGCGTCCTCGGCCACGACCACCGAAACCACCTCGGAAACCACCACGGGATGCCTGGGCTGGAGCTGCGTCCGCCATAAGGTCCTCTTTGAGTCTATGAGACAATTTTTAGTTAATGTTTTAGTTTTATAGCTAGAAAGAAAATATAAATACAGTAGCAGGAGTCTCTGTGAGTTAGAACAGTCTCTGCAATATTCAGGGAATAAGAAATTGATAAAATCGAGAAAAGATAAATTGAAACTGCGTGTGAGTGTCCAATGGAGAGCTTGTTGAGAAGCGTGGGCGCGGTAATAGTCATTCGGATCGCAGAGCGAACTAAAGCGAATCGCCTTCTGGGGTAACTCTCAAATCCAACAGCAAAGTCTCTCATAGCGATAGACACTTACCTTGAAGACTGGACAAGATTACTTTTTGTTGGAGATAGTAAAGCGCCAATGTATGGCCTGAATCTAAGGGATTGAGAAGCATTTGTTGATATCAGGGGACGCGAATTACAATGCAAAACTGGCCCATAATAAAAAAATATAAATAAAAGACAAATAATTTTAATAATCAGTGTTATAAATATTAAATTTAATCCAGAAAGTGTTAATCCTATGAAAAGCAACAGTCGTTACAGTCGTCACTGGGCGGTGGCCAGTTGGGAGGACAGCTTGGCAACCGACTTGTCATGAGTGAAATCTCCTCGTTTCCGCAGACAATGATGCCCGGCATGGTCGATCGCGACCAGAGTCTCGATCATGAACAGAACATGCGAAAAATCTATCAATGGATCAATGAACTTACAAGGTAGTTGCTGGCAGAATCATCTTTTCTTACTTTCCTCTTTAGTCCCGAAACTCGTGAAACTGCCCTTCTCGAGCTTTCGAAAATGCGCGAAAAAGTCGAACAACTGGCGCCCATGCTTTGGCATTCATTCGGAACCATTGCTGTTCTCCTTCAAGAAATTGTCGGCGTTTATCATGCAATTGACCCTGCAACACTCACTCCTAATCAAGTAATTAAAGTTTCCTGTTCTTCTATATTATTCTTGATTTAAGTCAAATCGAGTCTGTAACGCTCTCGCTCTTTTGCAATGTGTGGCCTCTCATCCGGATACTCGGCAATTTTTCCTTCAAGCACATATTCCTCTCTTTCTTTATCCCTTCCTGAGCACAAAAAGGTACGGTTACTGACCCTTGCGGGGAAAGTGGATAATTTGTTGGCCATTTTAATTTTGCTGAAAATGGCTGAGCGAGGCTAAACACGCAAATCGGAGTTTTTCAAAAAAATATCTAAAATTTGTATTTTTGACGCGAAGACTTTGATCATGATTATAGCTTCGCTTTGTTTAGACGTTTTTAGGGAAATTAAAGTGGACAACTAATTGGTCACTTTCCCCGCAAGGGTTAAAGACTTCGTCAGATGTAATGAGCATTTTCAGTGCCAACAGAAGTTTTGAATACCTCCGGCTCACCTCCCTCGGCGTCATCGGTGCTCTCGTCAAAACCGACGAAAACGAAGTCATTACATTCCTCTTGCAGGTGAGCTTCATATCACTTGCACCAGTTTAACAGAAGTTCTATTCCAGACTGAAATCGTCCCGCTGTGTCTTGAAATTATGGACGGTGGTTCTGAACTATCAAAAACCGTGGCCACATTCATTCTTCAAAAGATATTGGTCGATAACCAGGGGCTTGACTACATTTGCGCGGTGAGAACTTTACTCATTTTCAAGTTTGTATGATCAATGTACTAGACCTACGACAGATTCTGCAATGTGGCGCTCACTCTCGATAAAATGGTCCATCGTTTAGCAGAAAAGGTAAGTCACGAATAAGAAAATTAACGTCGAATAATTTATTCATGACTATCAGGTCAACTTTCGCGAACAAGAGGTAAAATTTATCAAATTCGATTCTCTCATTTATCAAAACCAATTATTTAACGTATATTATTTAACGCTACCTGACTTGATTTATTATTTTTTTTATTATTTTTTTAGAATAAACATTTTTAGGACTATTCAAATCCAGGAAGACTCTTGAAGCATATTGTCAGATGCTATTTGCGACTTTCTGACAACTGTCGAGCGAAAGAAGCGCTGCGACAGTGCCTGCCTGAACAACTCAAGGATACGACTTTCGCGCCCGACCTCAAAGAAGACCAGTAAGTCTTTTTCTAGCGTGGATCGATGTTGATTTCCGTATTTCAGGACCACCAAAAGATGGCTTGTTCAACTTCGAAAGAACCTCGAAGAGCCAGGCCCAAGAACAAGCACTCTCGGCTGAGCACTCTCTGCCCTCAAAAAACTGAATATGCTCAACGGTTCAAGAATTCACTACAGCTTTCTGTTACTACCAGCTCTTCAAACATGTTTCTGAAATCATATCAACAACATCGCCACGTTGATTCATTTTTCATTCTAAATATAAAAAAAAAAAGTTGAACTCTCCTGAATTTTTCCTTCCTTCAAAGTCGCTGCTGCAAAATATACTATTTTCTCCAGTCTCAACTTGACGATAAATATATATAAATTGATTGCTACTTTCGCGTTCAGTTAATTTATAAATGTATGTTTCGTTTTCACTACTCGGGCGATTGCCGAATTCCGAAATCAACGGGGCGCTCAAGCCTTTGATAACTAAGGTTTTGCTCCAAAAAACAGATAACTACTGTATTTGAAGCTGCATAATTTTGAGCAAATTACGGTCAGATTCACCCAGATCTATTCGGTCAGCATCCGGATATTCAGGAGGTTAACTCCAAGTCATTGTCGAATCTCCACGGATGGATTTCGAATCTAAACGACATGAAAAGAAGGGAAATTATGAAGTTGCCAATAACTTTCTACGTTAAAGAGGGCAAAAAACTCCCCCGATCCGTGTCGCTATTACTACAGTCTGACGACGTTATTGATGGTATTGAGAAATGTCTCAAGGTTAGCAATAAGTTTTATTGACTCGATTCTCAAAACTTCTGTCATGTGATAACTAACTAAAATGTGACTCGTCCAGATATAAAATAAACGATGAGAAGCTACTAACATATTCATCACTTGATTATCGACAGACTTTTTCTTTAGGGCACTGGCATATCTACAACCCACTTAGAATATTTAATAACCAAAAACCAGTCCGCAGAATCCATGAGGGCTGAAAATCAGACGTCTGTTTCATTTGATGAAGACATATTCTCCTTCGGCAAGAAAAAGTATGTGCCCTTGTTGGACCTCAACCCCCCGCTTGAAAAATGGCTACGACTGTATCTCGACGAAGCTGCTCGACTTCAGTCTAAGCATTTCCGACGAACCCAGCTTGTTCGCAATAGAATGGACGTGATCAAGGAGCAATTGAAGTTGAAAGAGTTTCTATGGTGCTCTACAATGGGTCTGAATTTACAAACTGGCGTCATAGCAGGCTTTCATAGAACCGTTGAGCGTCATTTAGCCGAGCTGGGCCATTTGGAGGGAACAAAAGTAATCTTCTCTGACCTTCATCACACGACACTCGCGGCCGACAGAGAAGCTCGTCATACTATTTGTCTCGCTGTTTTAGACCAAGCCGAGGACTGGGCACGATTTCTACGAAGGTACGACCAGACGGACCTACAGTATCTCATCAAAGATACGGACTACAAAGAATACGAGCTAAGACGATTACTCGGAGGGATCCAAATTCTCAGGCCACTTGCGATCGGGGCGGTCGGCGGCTCACAGATTGCACGACCGATCGAAATTCTGCTTTACAAGGAGCGTATAGCTGTCTTGCTTCATCATTTGTACATGCTGAGTGAGGTGCTTGATGAGCACAGCATGACTCAGTTCGAGCTGGAAATTGATATTGCGCAGTGGGAGACTGGAGTTATTTTCCCATCAGAAAGGCCGGTTATACAAAAATTACTGTCTTGTAAATTTTTAACCATTTTTTGATCGTAAGCAAATCTGAATCGGAACAAGCGTGATGGAACCTAGTCATTTAAGCTTTCACCTCAGGGGATTAAAGATCAGTGAATGTGTAACTTGCGCAAGAGAAAAGAAGATTTCATTCTCAGTGACAGAAACTGGCTCATTTCTCGTCAGATACGATATACGTCCAGAAATATTAATTGAAAATCTGAGAAAATTCTCAGAAGAGGCAAAAGAGCGAAAACTATTTTACCAACAGCTCAAACGGCGAAGAAAATTTTTAGAAGAGAGGTTGTGCGAAACATATGGGATCAAAGAAATAAGAAAGCAGCCTGGTCTTCCGAACTCGAAAATGGTTGACTGTCTGCAGAGATTACTGCGATCAAAGATTTTTGATAACTATCCGATGATAGGCACGGGTGATCTGCGATTTTTATTTTTCAAAAATCGAATCAAACATCCGATTATCAGTTGGGAATCGTCTTCTCATATCAAAGAACTACAGAAAACACTTTGATGGTTTTCTGATCATTCCGTGGGACTGGAAGTTCTGATAATTTATTTTGTACAATATGTTCATATATCATGTCTTGAGTACTTTCTTTATAATGAATAGTTATTTACTAATAACAAAGATCGCAGATCATATTCTCCGTCCAGTGGCCGATAATCAATAGCTTCTTCTTTTTATTATCTAGATGGCGAAAATTTATAAATAAGGGCGCGGTTGTTAGATCAAGATTCAAAACGTCAATCGACAAGTGAACTGCTGAGAAAAAGTTGAAGTTAATCAGTAAGTCGAACAGAGATAATAAAATCATAAGCGGAGAGCTGGGGCTCACCCAAGGATGATAATTACTTCTCGCCGAGAGCAATTTGCTACTTGGTTTACCTCCTTTAATCGCGCAAAGGGCCCCTACTATTTACTGAACTCGATAATTAAGATTTTTCTCGAGAAAAAAGGTGCAAAACAAGGGAGGCACTGAAAAAAGCCGGATCGTGCCGGATTGTGCCGGATCGTGCCGGTCTATGAAAAAATAAAGTCTCATGACTTTCCAAAAAACTTTTTGAAAAATTTTTGGGCGAAGCACACGAAAGGGCTAAAGCCCTTCCGTGCGCATTTCGATTATAGAAATCACCTGGGGGTGCGGGGCTCTCTTTTTACTGAAGAAAAAAGTGTCAAACCGGCACGATCCGGCACAATCCG
>Ga0115008_10005648_pt1 | contig 10313 bp, 11 predicted proteins | sample FraStrMetagenome_FD_87164 | JGI IMG/M metagenome (GOLD analysis project Ga0115008, IMG submission 87164) | Marine eukaryotic phytoplankton communities from Arctic Ocean - Fram Strait ARC3M Metagenome | ecosystem: Environmental > Aquatic > Marine > Oceanic | place: Fram Strait | collected...
TTATGTGATTAGATTCAAGTCACCTCAAGACGAAACGTTGCATTTAAAAGATATTATTCGTGGAGACATCAAAATTGACACGAACGTTTTAGATGATAAAGTATTATTTAAAAGTGACGGTATGCCAACCTATCACCTAGCGAATATCGTTGATGACCATTTAATGGAAATCTCTCATGTCATTCGTGGTGAAGAGTGGTTACCATCGTTAGCTTTGCATTATCAGTTATATGATGCTTTTGGTTGGGATGCTCCTGAGTTTGCTCACCTTCCTTTAATTCTAAAACCAACAGGAAAAGGAAAATTAAGCAAGCGTGATGGTGATAAATTAGGGTTTCCTGTGTTTCCATTAGAGTGGACAGATCCAAAATCTAATGACATTTCAAAAGGGTATAAAGAAGAAGGATATTTCCCTGAAGCCATGGTAAATTTCCTATCATTTTTAGGCTGGAACCCAGGAACAGAGCAAGAAATATTTAATCTAGATGAGCTTATAAATGCTTTTGAATTAGAACGTGTCAATAAAGCAGGCGCACGTTTTGATCCAGATAAAATTAAGTGGTTTAATCATCACTATATGCAAGAGCAAAATGAACACGGTTTAGCAATTACATTCAAAAATTTAAGACCTGAATTAAAAGATATTGATAACCAATACATAGAAATGGTCATCGCCTTAATAAAAGAGCGTGCAACATTTGTAGGTGACTTTTGGGATTTAAGTCATTTCTTCTTTACTGCACCTTCGTCTTATGATGAAAAGGCTTCTAAAAAATCAATTAAAGAAGATACAGCAGACATCTTAAATAAGGTGAAAGAACTTATTAATAGTGTTGAGGATTTCACTGTAGAAAATCTCCAAACTACGGTTAAGGGTTGGATTACAACTAATGAGATTAACTTCGGAAAAGTAATGATGCCATTACGTTTAGCGCTTGTTGGTGCTTTACAAGGTCCTGATGTGTTTGATATTATTTATATGATAGGAAAAGCGGAAACTTTGAAGCGTATTGATGGGTTGATTGCTAAAATCTAATAATTAAAAAAGAAAAATTTCATCAATAATACGAGCTATTCTTGGTGTTTTTCTCCAACAAAGCTAAATGCAAACTCAACATATTTGCAACTTTTTGGTGTAAAGATTACTTTATTTTTCCATTAACTACGAGGTTCCATGCCTTGGAAGGAATATTAAAACGTAATCATCAAAGCAAAAGATAGCATTGTTTGATTCCCTTCAAAGCGATCTGCGTTACTCAGGTTGAAATCTTGATCGTTCAACTTTCCGAGGATATTTGAAAATCCGTAACTGTAAGCAGCGCGCAATTTAAAGCTTCCAATTCCTGCAGAAGCTCCAATAACGCCATTCGCATTGAAGTTTGAGATATTACTAAGGTCTTCTGCAAACAAATTTTCATAGCCTTCAATAACAAAATCACTTTGGTTGTCACTTTTCAATTCCAACCCACTATTATATTGTAACTGCGGTCCTAAATCCAAAGTCACGTAATCTGATATTAGTTTCACATGGAGCAAAAACGCTACCTGAGCCATTTGAATGTCATATTCTATAGAGGCTTGAGTTATGGTCGCTAAACTTGGTCTTCCCATAATCTCTAAAGAATTTTGTGAAAATTGAAAACCGTAACTTACGGTATACCATTTATGAGGAATATCAACAGTTGCAACCAATCCACCTATAAAACCAGTTCCACTTTTGGTCCTGAAATTGTCTGTAACAATATCAAATTGAGTAAACCCTCCAATTAGACTAATTCCATTTTTTATGGTATATCGTCTATGTTGCGCTAAAGAAATGGTAACAAAACTTAAACAAAAGACTATTATTAGTATAAACTGCTTTTTTTGCATGATTTGAATGTGTGAATTGAACAAATATAACTTAATTTAGTAATTCATTATTTTATCTAATCACTAAAAAAACTTCCATGGAAAATTTTATTTACATACCAATTCTCTTTCTCGGCGTAATCATTTTGATTTCGTCTATCTTTATTGTTAAACAAAAAACCGCTGCTATTGTTGAGCGATTTGGTAAATTTCAAATTATCAGACAGTCTGGCTTACAATTCAAAATACCTTTAATTGATAAAATTTCTGGGAAATTGAGTTTAAAAATTCAGCAATTAGATGTCATGATAGAAACAAAAACTTTAGATGATGTATTTGTACGTTTAAAAGTCTCAGTGCAATATCGTGTTATTAGAGATAAAGTTTATGATGCGTTTTATCAATTAGATTATCCGCATGATCAAATTACATCCTATGTATTTGATGTAGTTCGTGCCGAAGTACCAAAAATGAAACTCGATGATGTCTTCGTTAAAAAAGACGATATTGCCTTAGCTGTAAAAGCGGAATTAAATGATGCCATGTCAGGATATGGTTTCGATATCATCAAAACCTTAGTGACTGATATTGATCCAGATGCTCAAGTAAAAGAAGCCATGAACAGAATTAATGCAGCAGATAGAGAAAAAACTGCTGCTCAATTTGAAGGTGATGCTGCTCGTATTCTAATTGTAGAGAAAGCTAAAGCAGAAGCAGAAAGTAAGCGCTTACAAGGTCAAGGTATTGCAGATCAACGTCGTGAGATTGCTCGCGGATTAGAAGAATCTGTAGAAGTTTTAAATAAAGTAGGTATTAATTCTCAAGAAGCCTCTGCATTAATTGTTGTAACACAACATTATGACACTTTACAGTCTATAGGTCAACACACCAATAGTAACTTAATTTTAATGCCAAATTCTCCCCAAGCAGGAAGTCAAATGCTAAACGATATGGTCGCTAGTTTTACTGCGAGTAATCAAATTGGTGAGGCGATGAAAAATGCACAAAAGAAAATTGAGAAACCTTAATTTAGTCTAAATACACAAAAGCTTCGAAAGTTGTTTTTCGAAGCTTTTTTTATGAAAACGGGTGACGTTCTTCCCAATCTCTTACAGGGTTTGCGTACTTAATAACACCTTTTAAAACCGTATTGGCAATTACATTATTAGTGTGCTTTAAATACAAATACATATCATGAGGTTTTGCGCCAATAGAGCTTTTAATTTCCATAGCTGTTCTCGCAAAAATCACTTTTTTAAATGTATTCACAATACCAAAAGAAGCCATATCAAATAACATATTAAGGTACATTTGGTGTTGGTGTTGGAGCTCTTGTTGATAACCCAAAAAATAAGTTTCTAATTTTCCATAATTTAAAATCAATGTGTAAAAACCCACAAGTTGATTATCAATAAAGTACCCAAATAATTTAAAATCATCTTTGAGTTCTAATTTTAAATTGTAAAAATGCTTTTCGTTCAACTTAAAAGAATTGACTCCCGCGTTATCAGACACATTCTCATATAATTGATATAATTGAGCGCTAAGCAAAAGCACATCATCAAGAGATAACTCTTTACGCTCTATAGTGTTCCCTTTTTTTCGAGCTGTTCGATATCGACCTCTATACTTCTTTTTAAACGAAGCCACATAATCCTCAAGTAAATTCCAATTGGTATTTACATCAAAAATCATATTAGGTTGCACTTGTGCTTTATATAATTTTTCTCTTCGGAAAAAAGCCTCACTCTGATGAATGGCATCATCTTCAAAATAGTCTTTGAAACCGATAATGCGTATTTTCTTATTGTGCGTTGTTTTGATCTGTTTCGATAATCCTTTTAAACCTTTTGAAACCGTATCTAAAAACGCGTCTTGTGTGATGTGTTCTTTGTTAAAGTACAATCCATGTTGACCTGTATGCATTAAATTACCGACGATAAGTGCATTTCCTTTAACAATTTTTGAGATAAGCACTTTTCCGCAGCGCTTAAAAAAAGGGTTCGACGTTTCTCTAAATACATCATCCACATACATCTCAACACGCTGAATAATGGCTATGCCAGCTAAAATTTCAGACCTATCTACAGAAGAAGAAGAAGAAGAAAAAACACCTAAAAAATGTGTAGAAATATTACTCGGACTAGAATTTTCTAGTGCTTTTAAAAACGGACGTTCTAAAAAAAGATCTTCAACAAGAAGTGCATCCCAAGAGTCAGGTAAATCGTTTACAGAATTGTATAGTTTGTAGTGTATCACTATAAAAATTAGAGGCCGAAAATTACAATTTTCAGCCTCTAATGGTGTTAAATATTTATAAAATTATGCAGTCCATCCAGAAATTATGCTTCCCATAATAGTTAAGCAAACGATCCAATATCCTGCATTAATTGCAATATATTTAAAACTTTTACGCTCAAATAAGCTATTAATACCAATTACCGGTAAAGCAAACATAACGCCTGCCATTGCTCCATGTAAAGCTCCATGTTTAAATGTGCGCCATGTGCCTTGAAACTCTTCTAAAAAAGCTTGAGTTGTTGCACCTTCCAAATTACCTTCGGTCAAACCGTAAACTCCAAATTCGTGAACCACTAAAAAGTTTGAGAAGAACGCTAATAGAAGTGCTAGTAAAAACGACACACCAAAAATAATAGCCATATTACCGCCTTTCATTTTGACTTCTGTCATCTCTGCTTCTCGCATCCAGGTTAAACCAAATACTTTTGGGTTATACCAAACAAAGCCTAAGATCATAGGTACGACTGCAGCAACAACGATTGCTAAAAAATTAAATTCCATGATATATATTGATTAAAGTTAGTGTTTGTAATGTACAAAAAAAAACGAATAGCGTTTTTTTAAACTCTTTTACAGAGCCTTTGCCTCTGCTACTAAAAGTTCGTTTTTATCTTCCAATGCTTTAGAAATAAATTCGTCGATAGCCTCATTTTTTTCTAATCCATTGTTTAACAAAACACCTAAACTTATCATTGTTATTATTCGCGTCCCTGCCTTTTTTACTGAAGTTCCAAAGAGCGCCTCCACATCATCATATGATACGTTTTTGGCTAATTCCTGAATTTCTGCTTTCGCTTTCTCTCTTTGGTCCTCTTTCATTCTATCATACTTTTTACCATATGACTTTATCTGTTCTATTGCAGAGCGATTATTTTGTTGCTGTGATATATTTTGCTGTTGTGCTTTTGGCTTTTGCTTTGCCCAAGAATCACGTAAACCAACAATTTTATTAACTACTAAATATTCTGATTTAGAATCATCATCCACATTGAAATACCCTAAACGTTGAAACTGAAAACGATCACCAATAGTCGACTCAGCCAAACTAGGTTCTACAAAAGCTTCGATCGTTTTTAAAGAGTTTGGATTGATGAACTCCATAAAATCTTTGTCTTGGTGGCTATCTGGAGCCTCATCCATAAACAAACGGTCGTATTCTCTAACCTCTGCTTTTAAAGCGTGTTGAATAGACACCCAATGTAAGGTTCCTTTGACTTTCTTTTCGGTATCTGTGTTATACGTGCAATGAATTTCCTTGATGTTACCATCAGCGTCCTTAACAACACTTTCGGCTTTTATGATATAGGCGTTTTTAAGTCGTACTTCACCTCCTAATTTTAGTCTAAAAAATTGGTTGCTTGCTTCTTCTTTAAAATCGGCGCGTTCAATATATAATTCTTTAGAAAAAGGCACTTTTCTAAAACCTGCGCTCTCATCTTCTTGGTTGTTTTCTGCTTCTAACCATTCTACTTTATCGTCAGGGTAATTCGTAATAATTACTTTTACCGGGTCTAAAACAGCCATCACTCTTGGTGCCGAATAATTCAAATCTTCACGAATACAGAATTCTAGTAACGACACATCAATCACATTTTCACGCTTGGCAACACCCACTTTTTCAATAAATGTTCTTATAGAATTTGGTGTATATCCACGACGTCTCAATCCCGAAATTGTAGGCATTCTTGGGTCGTCCCATCCAGAAACAACACCTTGTTCAACCAATTTGAGCAACTTTCGTTTACTCATAATGGTGTAACTCAAGTTCAAACGTGCAAATTCACGTTGTTTTGGCTGCATTGGTAATTCACTAGCTGCAAAACCATATACGTGCTCCTTAAACCAATCGTAAAGCTCTCTGTGAGGCTTAAACTCAAGAGAACATAAGCTATGTGATATCTGTTCGATATAATCGCTTTCGCCATGCGTCCAATCGTACATTGGATAAATACACCAATCATTAGCAGTTCTATGGTGATGCTTCTTTAAAATTCGATACATTAACGGATCACGCATGTGCATATTAACATGCTGCATATTTATTTTAGCACGTAAAACGTGTGAACCTTCATCAAATTCTCCCGCTTTCATTCTTCGGAAAAGATCTAAATTATCTTCTACGCTTCTATTGCGATATGGTCCATCTACTCCTGGTTGAGTTGGTGTTCCTTTTTGCTTCGCCATTGCTTCACTAGATTGAGAATCTATATAAGCTTTGCCATCTTTAATAAGTTGCTCTGCCCAATCATACAATGTTTGGAAATAATCTGAAGAATACAACTCATTTGCCCATTCGTAGCCTAACCATTGAATATCGCGTTTAATAGCATCAACATATTCCTGTTCTTCTTTTGCAGGATTAGTATCATCAAAACGCAAGTTTACTGGTGCATTATAAGTTTCACCTAAACCAAAACTAATACCAATAGCTTTAGTGTGACCAATGTGTAAATACCCATTAGGTTCTGGTGGAAAACGAAAACGCAACTTATCTTTTGATAAACCGTTTTTTAAATCTTCTTCTATGATGTGCTCTATAAAATTGAGCGATTTTATTTCTTCAAACATGTATTTTAAACTAGTAGACAAAGTTATTAAATATTATATCAATTCAACATTGAAAATGGATACGATGTATAATTGATAATTGCGTTATATATTTGTATTTAAATAAAACATTTTGGGAATAATAAAAGTTGAAAATATAAGAGTTTTTGCACACCATGGTTGCTTAAAAGAAGAGACTAAAATTGGGAGCGACTATCGTGTAGATATTGAAATAAAAGCAAATCTTAAAAAATCATCTAAAACTGATGAACTCAATGATACTGTTGACTACGTTCTTTTAAATAAAATAGCTAAGGAGGAAATGCAAAAGCCTTCTAAACTGCTAGAAACTGTTGCCAAACGTATGTTGACACGGATCTTTTCCGAAGAAAAACAAGTTAGTAAAGCAACGGTAAGCGTTAGTAAATTAAATCCTCCAATTGGTGGTGATGTTGAGAGCGTGACGATAAAAATGACCGAAAGGCGAAAAAAGTAAGTGTTTCTGTTGTTAAACGGTAATTTTTTATAAATTTGCTTTCTCGATAGAAATAACGAGATGTTTTTTTCAAAGACAAATTATAAGGTGTCGTGGCCGAGTGGCTAGGCAGTGGTCTGCAACACCATCTACAGCGGTTCGAATCCGCTCGACACCTCAAGAAAAGAGTTACTTTTTAGTAGCTCTTTTTTTTATATCAAATTTTAAGAAAACTTGATTACAGAGTCGTTTCGAAAGAGTGACGCTTGAACGACAACAAATCTCATAACTGTTATATTCCTCTTCACACTTCGTTGGGAATAACACGTATTACTTTGAATTTAATGAACATTTGTAACAGATCTCTTCTCAAAGGATTTCGCATCAAGTAAAGAATAACAAGCAACAATAATTAGTTAATTAAACCACACAGCATAACGCTTTCGTCGTAGCTCTAGAGCTAAAGTTTCTTCCATTTTTAATGCTTCTGCTCTAGTTGTTATAGGATCAATATGATTATAAAGACTTGGTCTTAAATAGGAACCGTATTTCTCAACGATATTAGCAGAGATTTTATAACCTTTCTTGTTGCGATGACCCGTTTTGTGCTGTGTAAAACGTTCTTTAGGGGTTTTACTGGTCATGCCAACATAAAGACATTCTAAAACACCATTAAATTGTGGATTAGCCTCTCTAAACTTTCTGTTTTCTGTAAAAACACGTTTAGATAATTCTACGACGTAGATGCGATACTCTGTTTTTTCCATCGTCTAGAAGTTTTATAAACGATGTTCTATTTCCTCTTGAAGTCGTTCTTTTCCTTTAGGGAAAAAACCTTGAACCAATAATAGTATTCCAAAACCTAAGATAGCTAGAGCAACAATTTTTTTAGTTTTAAAGATAAGTCGAGGTGTAAGTTTATTTCTTAATCGTTTTGCAGCTGCAATTTTTAGTAAATCTGTTAGAAAATAAACGGTTAACATTGTTGCAATGAATACTTCTACTCCATGTTCAGACTCTGTAATTGTGGTTCCAATAACGATAAACCCAAGCCAACCAATTAAGACACCAATATTAATGAAGTTGAGAAGAAATCCTTTGATAAAAAGCTTTCCAAAGGCGTTTTTCTCAATCTCAACTTTATGATATTCTCTAACTATTGATCTAAATGATTTAGATGCTTTAACAAAAGAGATTATTCCGTAAGTTACTAATAGAATCCCTCCAAAAACAACAAAATTAGGATCATCTTTAAGTTTGTCTACTAGTTTATTGGTACTATAGAAAGCGAGAAGAATAAAAACAATGTCCGCTAAAATAACGCCAAAATCAAAAATTAGCGCGCTTTTAAAACCTTTGGTAGCACTAGTCTCGAGCAGTACAAAAAATACTGGACCGATAGTGAACGCAAGGATAATACCAAAAGGAATCGCTGCTAATATATCATCTAACATACTTGGAAAATAGCTTTCCTACAAAGCTAATAAAAAAGTCTCGTACTCACTACGTTAGAATGATAGTTTAGTTCGCACGACTAATTCTGCCACCAAATGTCGTTTTTTCTTTAACATTTGACGGATTACCATAAATCGTAACATCACCTCCAGCAGTCACTCTTGCGTCTACTGATTTAGAAGCATTAACGTCTGCTTCTCCTGCAGCTTTTATTTTAACGGTTGTATTTTTAGTTTCAAAAGACTTGCCTTCGTAAATTCCGCCAGTATTTAATATAATATTTTGAGAAACTGCTTTACCTCTGGTTTCTATAATACCTCCAGTGACTGCTTTAATCTCTGCGTTTTTAACGTCTAGGCCAATTAACAAACGAGCACCTTCTTGAGAGCGTAATTCGATACTTTTTTGCTCTATAAGTTCGTTAGATGTAATAAATGCACCTTCATTACCATCTATGACATCTAATTTTTTGTAATACACAGACACAAATGTATTAGTACCATTAAAACTCTTATCAAACTTCATTCTAATTTTTAAAATTCCTGATTTATTAATCACTTCAACATCTTGAATATCATCACCTGTAATTTCTACTCTAGCCTCATCAGATTTAATAAGATTAACAACAATTAAGTCATAAACCTTGACTTCATTAAAATCTCCAATAATAACTTCATTAGAGTTTTGAGCTGTTAATAATGATGTTACGACAAGTAATGCGATAGTAAAAATAGTTTTCATCTTAAATATATTTTAGTGTATTTATGTATTGTTTTCTGTATTAAAGATGTCACTGAAAGTTATTTGTTACAGTTTTGACTTAAATAGATATCCGTTTTTTGAAAACCTCCATTTTAATTGTAACTCTTTTCCTGATTGTTTTTCAAGTATTTGCTGTCTTGGCGATAATAGAGCAGTCAACACAGCACTAATAATAATGATCAATGTAAGATTATCTATGTGGAACATAAATTTTAAAATTGCAATAGAACAACTGTAAATAGACATAGAAATTAAAAAAGTTATGATATACGCTTTAACTCTAGTATTCATAGTTAATGAGCCACAGTTACAGCAGTCCCTGTTACCGAAACCACAGCATAATTACTAGATAATAATTCTATTTCTACTTTAATACCTACAATGGCATTTGCTCCTAATTTTTTTGCGTTATCAGTTAAACTTTTAAAAGCTCTTTCTTTTGTTACATCTATACTATCTTGAATTGCTTTATGATACTTAGACATACTAAAACCCATGGCTAATTTTTCTTCATTGATAGCAACACCTGTAACGATGCCTTTGTAATCTGAAATTTTAAATCCTTCTATAGAGTTTGTAGTTGTTAATATCATATGTTTATGTTTTTATCTACGTGTCTTTTTCTTCGGAAATGTTACCACTAAAAAAGAAGTGCTACCAATACCAATTTGAATTTGTAATGTCGCACATAAATCGTTTCTTTTTCGCTTATTTTTCATTTAAAAATAGCTACATAACTAGGCTATGCTTCTATTTTTTAATTTCAATTAATCGAAAAATAATTCAATTTATTCTTACGACATTACAAATTCAATTTGGTATGAATTAAATATTTTGTTACAAATACGTAATGAAATAGCACTATTAATCTAAATTATAATATTTCCGAAGTGAAAGTATTACTCCTCAATATGTTTACCAA
>Ga0115008_10005650_pt1 | contig 10309 bp, 8 predicted proteins | sample FraStrMetagenome_FD_87164 | JGI IMG/M metagenome (GOLD analysis project Ga0115008, IMG submission 87164) | Marine eukaryotic phytoplankton communities from Arctic Ocean - Fram Strait ARC3M Metagenome | ecosystem: Environmental > Aquatic > Marine > Oceanic | place: Fram Strait | collected 2012-06-18
AGTGGCACTGTGCAGTGGGTCAAAGCGAATGCTGTCTAGAAACACGTTGGCGATTTCTTGTAGCCAAGTGTCCACAATGCTGAATAACCCCAAGCTGTCAAAGTTGGCGGTAGAGGTATTTGCAAGCATGGTGTCGGTGCGCGCTACGCTGCTGAGTTGTCCTTGGCGTAAGCCGATATCAAGTAAGTAGAAGTTGGGTTCATTGTTTGCCGTTTGACGTGCAAGTCCACTGTTAATAAACCCACATGGGGTTAGACCGGCGGCGAGGGCAACGCCCAGCAGTAGTTGTAGTTGTTCGTCGGAAAAGTAGGCGGGAATAAGAAAAGCGCAGTCTTCTGTGCTCGTGGCGGCTATCATTTTCTTTAAGTGGTGGAAAATTAGGTCCGCGTGATTGAGGGCCTCGCCTAATGGGGAGGCCAGTGTCTCATCGCTCAGCCTACCCATATATTGACTCGCACAGGCTTGTGGGTGGCTTTTTACATTTGCCAACGCCTCATAACCAAAGAGCAAACTTTTACCGTTAAAGTAGGCGATACTTGGTTGCTCGTAGACCACTTCGCCTTGGTCGTTTGTGCAGGTTAACCCGCCGTCATTGATATCTATTAAGTGCATATTACTTGTCGGTTGTTCTTAGGTGGCTGAGCAAGCGTTTGTCGCAGTAATTGTGAGTGTCTAGCACTAGGCGCTCTTGGATTAACTGCAGTTGGTGCATAAAGAAAACTAAAACAATACTGATCAGCAGGGCGATGAAGGTTGAGTTAAAAGCAACGCCTAGGCTTGCAGTAACACCGGCAATATCGCCTTCCACGGCTTTGTAGGCTTGGCCTAGGGCGTCGCTAATCCCTCTAACCGTACCGATGAAACCAATAGAGGGAATGGCCCACGCGATATATCGAATCATAGACAGTTCGCTGTCCAAGCGGTCTGATTCGCCCTCACATACAGATTTCACGGCCTCAGATACATCTTGCACGTTTTCTGTGGAGGCAAAGCGGTTCAGCGCTGCGCTCAGTGCTCTGGGCAGTAGCCCCATTTGTTCTTTTTCAGACAACGCTTGTAAGGGGCGGATGTAGGTGCGGGTATCTTGGGGTAAAATATTCATTCCGCCACGGACATTGATGAAATCTTTTTCTAAGAGGTCTTGTTCATAAAAGGCGCTGCGAGTTTTTAATCCCATGATGGCCAGCGCCCAAAACAGCAGAATAAAACAAGACTCTTGTTCGTAATCTTTTACCACCACGTACAGTGACCGTTCCTGCACATAGTCTTTACTTATTGCGGCTTGTGCAGCATTGCTTTCAAGCACTGCTTCCGCGTTTGGTCTAATGACTGTTTGGTAGACTAGGTGTACCAAAATCACTGAAATGATGAGCGCGCTGATCTGAAAGATCATCTCTGTTGGTATTTGTTTTTTCATATTGTTTAGTCCAACTGTCCAGTATTTGGTTTCATTAAGTAGTTGATTAAATGTCTACAGGAAAGGGCACGGCGAAGTCCTCAGAAATCTCTTCGCTGGGCTTGAATACATCTTTTTGGTCTCTTGTTGCGGCTTTGGGCGCAACCAGTACGGGTGTTTTTTTTGCCTCATTTCTGGGGTTGCCAGTGCTGGGCGTCGTCGTTTGAGGTTCAATTTTTGCACTTGCGCCCCCTGAGCTTGTTGCTGGGATTGCCGGCTGAGTCTCTGCCAGCAATAGAGCGCTGAAACTGCCTAGGAGTAGGCAAACACCCGCTTTAAAAAGGGGCATCTTGATCGGAGTATTGCCAATGCGCTTTTGCTTTCGCTTGTGCTTAAACATTTTGTTTTCCAATTTTTCTTGGTAGGCGTTATTCAGCATAACGCGCAATCCTGAAGCCAATGTCTTGTCTGCCATCTATCCCGTAGTCTCTGAACGATAAGCGTAGCTCGGTGATTGTGCCGTGCATCCAGCTTGCGCCTTTGATGACGTGGTATTCGCCCATCATCGGGCCTAGGTAATCTTTTACTTCATCTTGTTTAGGGATTTCGTAGAAATCGTGTGTCCACTCGGCGACGTTACCACCCATGTCATACAGCTGGTGGTGGTTGGCTCTAAATGTGCCAACTGGCGCCGAACCACTGTAGTTGTCGTTGTAACCAAATATTATTCTGCCCACAAGATTCGCTGCGGAACGGTCAGCGTAATTTTCAAATCGCTCGGGCGGTGGCAGGGCGTTGCCCCAAGCGAAGCGTAGTTGTTGGCCGTCGGCGCTCTGTTCCGGTGGCAGCTTCCTTGCACTCCATGCCCACTCTGCCTCGGTGGGCAGACGGTAGCCTTTGGCGGCGGGGTTTTGACCAACTACTTTGCCGAATTCCATCTGGTAAAAGGGCGTTAGTCCATCCTCTTTCGATAACCAATTGCAGTACGCGGCTGCCTCGTGCCAACTCACCATCACTACGGGTTGGTCATTGTCGTTAAGGTTGGTCTCTTGGTAATCGCCAGAGTCGTGGCCCGTAGCAAAAGCGCGAAACTGTTTGTTGGTTACTTCATGCTCGCTGAGATAGAACAAGCGCTCAAATGTTGCGGTGCGCATGGTCTCGTTGGCGCGTCGACCTGGCTCTCGTCGTGATGCGCCTAGGTTGACTGAGTCGGCGCTGAAAAGTCTTAGGCGCTGGTTCTGGGAGGTGATTTGGATGGGTTTTAGCGCCGCTATTCGTGCTTCTTCTAGGGTTAGTAATTTAACTTTCAGCGACTGGGTAATACCTGCTTTAGGATTGATAACTGTTTCAAAACCCGCATAGCCGTCAAGCGAGAGTGTGATTGTTTGCGCTTCAAGTGGCAGTTGTACATTTTGGTCGCCGCTGCCAATGATTTTGCCATTGATGCTGACCTCGGTGTTTTTCGGCTGGGTTTCAATGGCAACAGTGCCTTTAAGTAGTTTTAAATCTACGTGGAGTTTTCGCAGCTCACCTTTTTCCATCCGCAGGGTTCTATTCGCCCGAGCATGACCTGAATAAATGAGCCCAATGCGCTGGTTCGAATTTGATTTTAAGTCAATTTCTATTGGCGTTTGGCCGACAAATTCGCCGTTAACAATTGCCGCCGCACCAGATGGGTTAGAGGTGATATTGACCTGAGCGTCTGCTTGAATCAGTTGGGCCAAGTCTAAGGTTTGGGGTTGGCCTGCTTGAGCGAATAACCGTTGGCTATACGCTTTATAGCCGGGCTTGCGTACTTTTATGCCGCGTTCTCCCGCTAAAGCTTGAACGCTTGCAGGGGTTGTTAGTCCGGTGTTTTCGTCGTCTAACCAGATCTCAGCGCCAGCTGGTGAGCTGGTCACCATGATATCTGCCCAACCAGGTTTAAGACTGATGCTGAGTTTCTGCGTCTGTTTTTTGCCAACAATACGTATTGTTTTCTGGCTGCTCAGGTAGCGCGGGTCCGAGGCTGCAATAACGTGTTCGCCCGGGCTTAACTCGATTGGCTGGCTTGGGTTGGCGATCACTTCACCGTTAATGCTAATTTTGGCGTGGACTGGGTCGAGGTCCAATTTAAGCAGCCCAGGCAGGGGGGTAAAAGCAAAACTCAGCCGCTGGTTCTTGTCTTCTCCCACGTTAAATTTGGTTTTCAATGCTTCGTGTAAGGGAGTTTGGGCGGTTAACGTGTATTCGCCCTCGCGTAAAAGGTAGACCTCGCCTAGATTCAGGGCGATGCCACCACTGATGCTGATTGATGTGGGTAGCGGGTCTATAACTAGTTGGACGCTTTTTGAGGTAAATAAATAGCCGAGTGTCAAAACCGCAAAAATTGCCGCAATGCCAGCAGTGATTTTTAACAAACCCACTTTGGCGACAGAGGTTTGTCCTGAGCTTGGGGCAAACTGGGTTGCCTGTATAGGCGAGCGTTGTGGGTCGAGTTTGTTCATATCAGCGAATTGTTTCCCTACAGAGCACTTCAATGGGCTCGATACCGGGCAGTACAGTTACTGTGAGAAAAATGTCTCTGCAGCCGCTTGCGCTGCCTCTGATGGTATATTCGCCGGGCCTGAGCGACAGCACTTTGCTTTGAAATACACCCAGTTTACCAATATTTGATAGAACAATTTCAGTGAAATTATCGGACAGTAGCGTGACTAAAACTGGGTCGCGATACAGGGTCAAGGTTTGGCTCACTGAGTCTATGAGTGCGTTTAGGCGTGGACCCTTATATTTGAGGGTTTGGGCTTCCTCTAACAGTTCATTGGCTTGGGCAAACAGGTTAGCGTCAGAGAGTTTGCTGGGTTGAGTACTGATACGTGTCAGTACTTTTTCTGTGCGCGCATGGGCCTGGGCCAGTTGTTTGCCGTTCTTGGCTAACTGTATGTTGTCATCTAGAGTCAAAATGGCGTCGTAAGCGGTAACAGCCTGAGACCATTGCTCGTTAGCTAAGTGTTCTTTTGCAATGCGCTCGTTGTTTAGGATGATGGCGACATCGTTGCGCTGACTGACTTGTTCTAGGCCAGCAAGGGCAATTGCGTTTGTGGCGTGGGTTTGCAGGGTCTTGTTAAACGTATCTCGTGCGTTGTCGAAGTCTTTTTGATCTAGATATTTGAACCCTTGCCCAAGCAACTTACGTATAGTTTGTTTTTCTTCTGCATTTTTGGCGGTGGTAATATTCTGCTCAAGGCCGGGTGTTTGCCCATCGAGCTGCTTAACCTTTGCGTAGACGCTCAAAGCCGCTGCGTATTTTTCTGTGAGTTCCAAATTACGTGCTTGTAAGAGTAGGTCCTTGATCTGCGGCAGTTGTGCAGCGCGCAGGCTCAATGCCAGCAGTTCAGGGTCTTGGGGCTTAATGATTTTAGCTGCTGCCAGTTCTACCCCTGCTGCAACCTCGTCTAAAGACAGAACATGTTCCATGGCAGACTCAAGATGCTTTGCGAATTCTTGCTCCGCTTCCCTAAGTAATTTGGCCAGTTGGTCGGCGGCGGCTTTGTAGGCGTTAATGGCTTGTTCAAAATTGTCCTGAATAAAATGATTGTCGCCAATTAGGGCTTGGTCCTTGGCGGTAACAATGCTTTGCTCGCCCCACGCTTGTACGTTGAATTCATCCTCTAACCGTATCTGTAATTCTACAAAACGGCCGAGTTCTGATTGCGCAGCCTCTTTAGCTTGCGCCAAAGACAACGTGCTAAATGGTGCCTCAACAGACGCCACAGGCAGCGTTTCCTCGCTGGTAGTTGTGGTTACTTGATTGGTAGTTGTCGTGTCCTGAACTTGCGGTTCAAACAAGCTGCCCAGCCACAATATGAAGACGACCAGTAGCAGCAAAATCCCTAGGCTAGCGGCGACAATTTTTACACCGGGCTGCTCATAGAAAGCGTTTGCGCCTTGATCCTGCGCTTTTTTGCCCTGAGACAGCGGCGGAATCGTTGGCGTTATGGGTGATCGCGGGGCGGTACTCAATGCAAACTCACTTAGGTACATCCGCACTTTCGGGGTTCTTGGGGCGGTCGCTTTGGACATTACTTTGCAGATTCAAATCTTCCAGGTAAAGGCGTTGCAGGATGCCCCTGAGCTGATCGTATTGTTCGTCCACGCTGCCGCTCAATCTTACTGTTTGATTTTCTAGGTCAATGGTCGTAGGCACCAGTTCCGCTTCAGCGGCACTGCCGACTTCTCTTAGTTTGTCTGCAAACTGCTCTGCTTCTTGGCGCTTTCTGATGCCGCTGATAATGAGTGTTGCGCCCGCACCAACACCTGCCACGCCGCTTGCGTCGACGTAGGCATTGTCACTTCCATAGATGCTGCCTACGCTTGCCAGAATGGCTGCGGTGCCACCAATTATTCGTTGTTTGGACTTTGCTCTGAGTTCTTTGTATTCGATGGCGTCGTTATAAGTTGCTTTGCGCCAATTGTTGTAGACCGGATATACCTGTCGATGAAAATTGGCGTAGTACTCGTCCAGCGTGTCTATAAATAAGTACTCGCGCTCTCGCACTTGCCTGACTCTCGCGAGTTGCGGGTCGTTTTCTGCCGGTAGGCGGTTAACTTGGTATTCGCCGTTTTCGTTAATGGCAATATGTTGGCTGAAAGCGTCTGGCGAAAATGCCTTGGCAAATTTGAGTTCTGCCGTTGCGCGAATGTTTGTGATTTCTTTCTCTGACAGTCCTTGTCTGTAATGTAGCAAGTCATTGGCAAAATCTTTGTAGACGCGTTGAAATGGATCTCGGTCACGCGCGGTACTGGCCTCATAGCCATATTTGCTTGCGAGGGTTGTATATTCGTTGGTAAACCATTCTTTGCCCGTGGCGTCTTTTACTGTCAGGGACAAAATCAGTTCTTCGCCGGTGGAGGCAATGATTTTTCCTGAAACTGTTAGGTCTACGGCGTCGCTGGGGCGGGGGACCACTCTGACTGCGCCCCAGTTGCCCGTTGACTGAAGTAGATTTTTAGTGATGTAGGGCATGTACTGAGCTTCGGCTTGCCTGATTTCTGGCAAAATAATTTGTTCTACACGCTCGTCGTAATCTTCTGGCACATTGGGGTCGAATACGGCAATGCCAATGTCTAAGAGTTGACTCTCACTTTGCTCAAATGCAATTTGCTCAGGGGGCGTGTTGTCAACTTCGCGGACAACTTGGGTGCCGCAACCGTATAGGAGCAGGCCAATAATTCCCCACAGCAGCAAAGTCGCTAATCTACTGGGGAGAGTAGCGAGCGTTGCATGGTTGGCATTTGCGCTATGTTGTTGACGGATATCCATTCCTCAAATCATTCGTTAGTTACTGTTGCGAAAAGTGAGCTTGAGCTAACCTTTTTTATACCGTTGATATTCTGCCCAGAGTTTTTCTTTCAGTTCTGGGTCGCGCTCCTGCAGCGCAGCTTCGCGCAGTTGTCTGGCAATAATGTCGTCATCTTTGGCGTCGGGTATATCCGCGGGCAGAGATTCGTTGCCCCTGCGCGGCGGCGGTGGGCGATTTGGAATACGCGCTCTTGGCTGTTGGCTGCGAGACTCAGTATTTGCGTCGCTACTCTCTGCGCCACCTTGTTCATTGCCCTGCGGTAAGCCCGGTCCGCTGGCACCAGTGGGCGTTGGAGTATTGTCTGCGGATTTTTTCAACGCGCCGCGTTCAGCGAGAATTTCGCCGTCGAAATCTTCTAATGCACCTTTGAGTGCCTCTTCAGCGGCAGATTTGCTGCCGCCGGAGCCATCCGCGGGTGAATCGCCACTGGCGGTATTTTCACCGCCGCCGGCACCGCCATTGCTGTCTTCGTTACTTGTTTGCCAGTCATCTGCTGGCCCACCCTCTAGGTCTTCTAACCAGCCCGGTTCTCCGCCGGGGCCTGAGGTGCCATCTTCTGAGGATTCGCTGCCTGGCGGTTGCGGGTTACTCGTGGGTTCCCCTTGCGATCCAGGTTCTCCGGGAGGTGATGGCAGTCCAGGAGGCGATGGTAAGCCCGGAGGTGAAGGTAAGCCCGGTGGCGAAGGCAGCCCAGGCGGGGACGGTAACCCCTGGGGCGGCGGCGACGAGGGTGGGCCAGAAGGCGAGGGCGGTGTTGGCAAGCTTGACGACGGGCTTGAAGGACTTTGTTGCGACGGCGTATTTGGTCTGGGCAAGTTCTGGGGTAGCTGAGTAATGGGCGCGCAGGCCTGAACAAATCCTAGGCAGGCAATGACCAGCCCTAAGCGGCGTGTATGTGCTCGGACTTTGCTAAAGAGCGGCTGTAGCATCTGTGACTTACCTTTTTCTGCTTCGTTTTTAGGCGTTGTTGGCATTCGCTGACTCGATGATTGTGCCTCTGAAATTTGCGGCATTTGTCTGTTTGTCGTTTTCGTCATTTGCTGGCTGATCTGCTTGTTGTTCTTGTTCTTGTTCTTGTTCTTGTTCTAGGTCTAGGTCTGGTACTGGCGCAGGTTCTGTCTCTGGGCCTGTTTGTTGTTCAAGCGCTTCCTGCTCTTTGGCGCGCGCTTTGCGACTAGGAAAGTAGGGGTAGGTGTGAACATATCTATGGGCTGGGGTTACGGTGGCCTCACCCTCAACCATTGCTGGTCTGTAGATTGCTTGCCGCATGCTGCTTCGTGCATGGAATTCTATTGCGTCATTCGGCTCGTAGGCGATGGTTTCTAAGCCGCGAATCCGGCCATTTTTATGGATAGAAAACTCTAATGTAATGCTGCCAGTTTCCATAGGAAGGCGGTCTGCGGCAGGTGGAGGCTTAAGAGTTTGCGGTACCGGTAAGTACAACAACTCTGGGAGGCTCAAGTCAATTTTAAGTTCTGTGGGGAACTGGGCTTGCTGTCGGTGAATTTCCGAGTACAAGGTACGTGCCCTCTTTTGATTGCTAAAGAGCAGGTGCCAATCTGCTAAGTCTAGTAGCGCTTGGTTAACCAGTGCTTGATCATTTTGGACAACCTTCGGGTCCGGGTTTTCGTCCCTAAAACTCAAAGCGCCTTGGCGGATTTTGACAATATTTTGCAACGCGCGTTCGCCCTCAGGGAAGTTGTTAATGGTCAGATATTCGGTGCTGTATTCTAGATTGCGGGTGTTTTCGGGCTTGCGCCCTAGTTCATCAGCACGGCGTTCTTGCGAATACAAGGGCGGGAAACGCTCCATTCTATAAGAGCTGGCGGTGCCTTTGAGAAAAGGAATCGCTGAGTCAGAATTACCGAAGCCATTATTCTCCAGAACCTCGTAGCCCTGTCTAAACAAGGTGCGTGCAGCCAAGAAGTTGTAGGTGTCTAGGTAAAAATCACCCAAACGCTGCATGCCCGCAAGCAATTCTCTACTAGTTGAGCGATTTGAAAGCACTTGGAAGGCATATTCTTCGCGCTGTTGGGCGTTGCGCAAGTCGCTCATCGCTACGTAGGCGTCAGCTTGCAGGTAAACGAGTGGCAGCTGTTCGGGGGCAAATAGTCCCGAATTTATCCGTGTTAGGTGAATGGCGCGGTCAAAGGTTTCAACTGCTTGCATATAATCTCCAGTCGCCATTTGCGCCTTGCCAAGAATGCTCAGAGGTTGAATAAGTTCGGGCGCGTAGCGGCTACGGCTATCCTCGATATCAAGAATAATTTGCTCAAGGGCGATGGTTGCCTCATTGATTTCAGCTTGACTGATTTGTGCTTCTATAAATGGGTAAGGGTCTCTTAGCTCTAATGTGGCTGGGGCAGCCTGCGCGCTAAACGATGCTGAACATAAGGCAACAAGAGCCAAGTTGCCGAGCGCTCGCAGAGATAACTGCGCATTGACCGCGTAGGCTAAAAGTCTATGCTGGGCCTGGTTTTTGACGGGCTTATAGATTTTTTCGTGATCTTTCGTTCTACCGAAATTCGACATTTTTGTTCTCAATTTGTAGTAGCCATTTAGAGAGTCTTGTTTGTCTGACGCCGTAAAGTCCTCTTATTGTTATCACTGGTGCTTTCACTGGTGCTATTACTGGTGCTATCACTCTTGCAATCACTGCTGCGGCCACTTTTTTACTGGCAGTATTAACAATTTGACCACATCTATTTATGCACTCAAAAACCTACATAAAAACCGCTAAAAACCTTGTTAAAAAGGCCGGTGGATTGCGGTGCAAGTTTAACTTTTTCTACTGTCTACTTAAAATGTTCAGCCGAGTGTGTGTCGGCCTATAGGGGCTGTCAAGGGCCGATAGGACAGGTGGTGCAAACTATACAATTATTGACCTTACTGTAATTTGAACGGTATCTCGCATACCATGGATGGTCATTGGAACTGCGCTGGTTTTGGCACTTCTTACCCTACTTTTACGCTCACTGGAGGTGTTTTGGATTTTGACGAGGCGTTAGATACAACGGGTTTAGTATGCCCAGAGCCGCTGATGTTAGTGCGCAATGCGGTGCGCAAATTGGCGGGCGGTGCAGTGTTACGTGTGATCGCCACCGATCCAACTACCGAACGGGACTTTCAGCATTTCTGCCAGTTCATGGGACATTCACTGCTGACGATTGAGCAAACGGTAGATGTCGCTGGGCAGGTTGTATTGTGCTACTGGATTCAGAAGAAGGCCGCTTAGGGTGCGTAACCCTCATTTATTGTGTCTATTATTGGTGCCATGCTTATGAGTAAAGTGGCTACCGCCAAACTGGTTGGTGTAAACGAGCCCAGTGCCGCTGACATTGTCGCGGTGTTTAACCAGTGCTTTGCCCAAGCTTACGCAGTGGAGATGCGCGGCGGAGCGGATGAACCGTTATATCTGCCTGCAACTTTGGATAAGCCTGCTGAGCTTATTTTTCGCGAAGATTTTCCAGCATCGGCTTTGCATGAAGCTGCGCATTGGTGCATAGCCGGTGAGCAGCGGCGAAACAGTCCTGACTTTGCCTACACCAATATAGCTGCCCCGCGCAGTGAT
>Ga0115008_10005653_pt1 | contig 10307 bp, 5 predicted proteins | sample FraStrMetagenome_FD_87164 | JGI IMG/M metagenome (GOLD analysis project Ga0115008, IMG submission 87164) | Marine eukaryotic phytoplankton communities from Arctic Ocean - Fram Strait ARC3M Metagenome | ecosystem: Environmental > Aquatic > Marine > Oceanic | place: Fram Strait | collected 2012-06-18
TATTAATATGATAAGGATATAAATATAAATAATAATAATATATGAATACAGAAGAGAAGAAAAAGAAATTAGAAGAGTTAAGAAAGAAAAGATAGATGATAATTGAATAGTAGAGTCAATAGAGTCAGTAGAGTCAATAGAATTCAGAATCATTTGTGTCTAATTATTCGTAATGACAATATTAGATGTTAGAAGTAATACTGGTGCAACTGATATTGAGAATCTAGTGAATCAATTAGTGAACTAGAAATAGAATGAGAAATATTATGATGCACCTAAAGAAACACAGCCATAATAGAATATCAAATAGTAGATAAAGAGAAATCTGAACTTTGAAAGTAATTTATTAAGTCATAACATATGTTTGATGAATAAAGTGGACTTCGAATGTTAAGTGACACTTGGTGATAATGTAAAACATATTCAATATTATAGACTCAATAGACTAGTAGTAATGTGGTTTATAAAGAGAGGAAGTAGAGTGTCAATGGATTGAAGTAATACACTAATGAAGAGACAGAGAATGCATTGCCATAGAAAGTATAGGAAAGGAAGAAATAGTAGTAGTAGTAGTAGTAGTAGTAGACTATTACACATGAATAGTAATAGAAAGTCAAAGACTTAGATGAAGAAGAAATCAGAAATATTATGGGTTCAATCAAACTGAAGGATTTCATATAGAAATAGGGTAAAGCTATTGAAAGGGCATTGAATGAGGATGATCTTACATTAATGGAAGAGTTGATTGATTAGGATGATCTGAATATGAATGATGACTTGAAAGGAGACTCATTAAGACATATGATAAAGTTCAAAGATGAGAATTATACTGGCAATAGAATAGTGACATCATTGAATTGGAGTAGTAACATTGATAATCTATTATTGGCATCATATGGAGTCAATCCATAAGGGAACATTAATGATCCAATAGGAGTGGCTTTATTATGGAGTCTATAATTAAAGAATAGTCCTGAATTCTATTGTTATAGTAATAGTCCAATCACATCTACTTGTTTCCACCCTTACTAGAACAACATAATAATAGGAGGACTATAGAATGGACAGATAGTGATCTGGGATCTAAGAGCCAAACAACAACCAGTGTAGAGAACATCCATGTCTACAGATAGTCATACTCATCCTATATTTTCAATCGATGTGATAGGTAGTCAGAAGGCTCATAATATATGTTCAATATCTAATGATGGTAAACTATGTGTCTGGAATCTATAGATGTTAGGCTAACCTTATAAAACACTAGAATTGAAGAGTAGATTCAGTAGTGTCACTAATGATCAGTAGAATGATATCAATGTCACATGTATGTAGTTTCCTAATGATGATCCTAACAATTTCTATGTTGGTTCTGAAGATGGAATGGCATACAGTGGTTAGATCCATGGAAACCAGATGAGATCTGAAAACATAGTGGAGAAGTATGATGGACATTAGGCACCAGTCACATCATTATCATTACTGAATTACCCTAATAACAGTCTAAATGGGTTATTATTAACATCATCAATGGATTGGTCTGTTAAGTTATGGAATCCAAGATGCAGTACTGAATGCATACATACTTTTGAAAGTGCTGAAGATTACATTTATGATGTGAAATGGAATCCTGTCAATCCTCTTCTGTTTTCTGCAGTTGATGGTGAAGGTTATGTTGAGTTATGGGATTTGGCAGGGGATAAAGAAGTACCTAGAACCAGATATAAAGCTAGTAATGCAGCCATTAATAAGACTGTTTGGAATAAAGAAGGTAATAAGATGTTGATTGGAGATAGTAATGGAGACATCAATCTATATTCATTAGACAAAAGAGTATTTATTATCATTTGTATTGTAGTTACTCAAGTTCAACAGTGATAAAATGAATGATATAGAACAAATGATTAATTAGTCATAGACATCATAGATCTGATTATTATTATAGTAATAATATCAATAATCATATATCTAGATTACGATTTAATATATAGATTAATTTAATGAAATTTAGAGACTTCAAAGACAATTACTATACTCAGATGGTTCCTGAATGGAGAAGTGGATATTTGGATTACAGAATACTCAAATAGGCTATCAAACCATACAAAATTCTATAAAAGTTTTGTATCAATTAAGAAGTCAAAATAAAACATCTGAAAAAGACTAATTACATTATTCATGTGACTAATCTTACTGATGCTTAAAAGAAAAAAATGTAAGGAATTAGAGAAAGGTTTATAGAAATGTATATTTAGGAGTTTAAGAAAATAAACTATTTCTATGAATACAAGTTAATGGAAATCACTAAAAGATGGCTAGAAATAAAATTTAATTGTATTGCTACTATCAAATTGAATGATCATAATAAAAAGAGTCAAATGAGGAGTATAATGACTCTAATGTATTAAGAAATATCATTATTGATTCAATTCATTAACTTCAATGAGTATGCTATCAAAAGGATCAGTCATAAACTGAAGAGATATAAAACCAAAGGGATAGGAGTGAATCTATATTCCATTCCTTAGATTTCATAGATCGAATAGACTAAGATAGAATAGAGTTACATCTACAACCATACTATCAATATTTTAAACCTTCAGAATGATGTGATTCTCTATTTCGATTACATGTTTTACAATCAGAAGAATAGAAGACAAGCTTAGAAGGAGTTGAATGAGTTTGCAGATAAGAAAATGATATCTTAAAAAGAAAGTTTGTTTTTTGGATTGTTTTGTGGAATAGCATTCATTATTTTGATGGTCACACTATTAATCCAAATAGACTTCTAATAAGGGTTGGATAATGATTTCTAACTCAAAGTGATATTCCCTTGTTATCGTGCACCATTTCTAATCATCATGTACATGTGGCTATTGAGTTGGAATGTCTTTGGATGGACAAGATATAATGTCAATTATAAACTGATATTCAAATTCAATCATCATTATAGTAGAGTTAACCAAATGTTGAAGAGAGCAGCCATGTTCACTGGAATCTGGTTTTTCATCTATTTGTACTTCATTCTGGACAAGAACTATCATCAATATGCTAAAATGTTCTTCTTTATGGAAAGTATATATTATCCTTTGACAATTTGGATCTTACTTTTAGGATATCTATTATTTCCAAGTCGTAAGAAATGTAATGGATAAGGTAGGTTATACATGTTGAAATATATCTGGTATATCATATTGTTCTTCTTCTATCAATGCAACTTCATTATAAGATTCATTAGTGATCAGTTTGTTAGTTTTGTAGCCATCTTTAAAGACATTGATTACACTTTCTGTTTCTATAGCAATTACATGCAACTATCATCAGAAACTGATAGAAACATCATGATTGGTCAGATTAGTAGTCAATGCAAAAGTAATGCTAGATTCAGTGTTGGTTTCTTGGCTTCTGCAATTCCCTATTTATTCAGAATGGTATTTATTGATTCTAATTAAAGTAACAATGTGTGAGTACAATGAAATAAGAGAAGAAGTTAGGAACTGAAATATTTAACTTTTTTAAATACATGTCATCATTCCTAGTGACTATTTTTTCATTCCTTTATTACAGATATGACTCAAGTGTATTTCTCTATCTTTGGTTAGTATTTGCCATCATTTCCACTATTTACTCCTACTTCTGGGATCTCAAAATGGATTGGGGGTTATTAGACAGATCTCAATACAAGAACTATCTACTCAGGAAAGAATTATCTTATAACAATAAGAGATTCTACTACTCAGCAATGTTAATGAATTTGATTCTCAGAATGTCTTGGGTCTTCTCCATTTCACCAGGAATCGTTGATGAACTTAATGTCTAAAAAGAAATGTTCAGTCTTATCATTGCTTTCTTAGAAATGTTTAGAAGATGTGTTTGGAACTTCTTCAGAGTCGAAAAAGAACACATCAAAAACCAATAGTTATTTCAGGCAGTCCAAAAAGTAGATTTACCATTCAGAAACATTGAAATTCAAGACATTAATGATTTAGAGTAGATTCTTAAGAATGAAATCTAAAAGTTCAATGTGAAAGATTTGTCATCAGATGATAAACAGTCTAGTTTAAATAACACTGTTGCTCAGGATCAAGAATAATTCAGTATTTTCAGAAGTATGATTCATAAATACGATATCAGTCCAGGTGGTTCATTCGTTAAGAAGAGTGGAAATAGTAGGAATATGGACAACTTCAGTCTTAAAAGATATTCTCCTAGAGTATCTAATGATAATGACATTTCTGATATTCCTGTTAATAGATCTGTCATTCTGTTTAATTAGAACAACACTGAATAGTATTAAGAAGTCTAATAATCTAAGTAAATCAATATTCAGACAATTCTCAATTAAAGTATTAATCAAGAACTTATTGAATATAAAAAGTACAATTTCAGTAATCTATAAAAGAAATAGGTTTCATATAAAACATTAAAACATCAGAATGAAATATTGTAATAAGAACTAGATAGAAACTTTTAAAAAGACTTAAGAGTCTACAAGTATCAAGACAAGACAGAGTTTGAATAAATTACATTATGATTTTATATTGATTCAATAGATATTCAGTCATTATATGAATGGATTTATAACAAGATCTATAAGATTAATTATAATAGCAATAATGTCCATCATAATAAATCATATCTTAAATATCTGACTTATATAGTAATACTGGTTTTCTATGTGTTCAATTTCATCTATCAATATTCTCACTAAGTTTAGATTGTAATTATTTGATTATTCAATATCTATTTTCTAAATTTAACTATTCAATATATTGAATTAAGTCATATAATTCAAAAAGAGAATTAGAATTTATTCAACACTTGAGTTTTTGAATAGAGACATCACTTTGGCTATTTCTTTGATGTTTTCTTTAAACAACCCTAACTATAATCCAATATTCAAATTACCTAATACATTCTATCAGCCAGAAGTGTAAATATTTCACATACTTTATTTTTCTATTTCTCTTCAGAATTGAATACATAACTTACCAAGTTGGCTATGATGATTAGAATCAATTCTCCAATGAATTAGTTTTCTAAATTATAATTAGATTGATACCTTTGGAATCATAAATCATCAATAGAACTTTCAAATTAGATTAGTTTTCTATCAATTGTTATCTAACTTTCTAATCTAAACTACAATCTGATTGTGCTGGTAACTATTCTCTCAAACTAACGTAATACAACCTATTTATTACTTTTGAATATAGTGTTTATCAAAATGGAAGTCTAAAAATTATTATTCTAAAATCTTACAACATTATTGAATATTTATAGAAATATATTCTTAATCCAGTTGTTGTTTCAAAAGACTCTAAAGAAGTTGATTAACATTCTTTTATTCAAAATACTTCTTATTAATAAACAGATCATAAAACTAAACAAATAAATCTTACAATGATTCATCTTCCTATTTCTTATTTTCTTAAAGTTTAAGTTCTTTTGATAAATAGTTGGCTAATTTAGTCTAGTCTTCATTTTCTAATGTATTTTGTTAATCATTTGCATCTATTGCATTGAATATCTATGAAAATATTTTTTATGAAAAAACAGTGAATGACTTTTGATTCAAAGTGAACAGAGTAAGAATCAAATCTATCAAATAGCCATTTAGTTTATAATTCTGTTTGAACAATTCATCATACAATTTAGAAAGACCAAACACACTTATTTGAACATATTAGTATTTGTCCATTTTCTAAAGAAGAATCAAATTTTTAATTGAAACATTCAAAAGATGTTTATTTACAACTTATTAGCTATCTTTGATTGTCATTCTTATTAGAAACTTTATTATTATTTTATTGATTTGCAACAGAGGCTAATAACATTTATTCTTTCTTAAAATTATATTGTAACTTTCTAAATTCTAAAATAATATTTCATTAATTTCATTTTACTAGAATGCCATTTTGAAATAATAATTAATAATCAAAAGGGTTTCTTATTCTATGAAATAGTTTACAAACAGATCTTCATATTCAAATAATAAAGAATGTTTTAGTTCTTAATAATCATTTCTTATTAAAACTAGAATCATGATTGATAATTGTATATTTTTAGTCTAACTGTCATTAATCTGATTATGACTTATTCTTTTTTATTCTTTTTTATTTCTATGCATATTGACTGAATTCTTAATCAAAACCTATAAGAATGTCTTATCAGATTGGTTGTTCAATATTTAGTCTAAACAACCATTCGATAAGACTTCTTTTCAAATCATTTAGATCAAAAAGATACTGATAATGTCATATGTTTTGATATGGTTTTGGAGTTTACATTTATCTAAAATATTCAATGATTGATTGTTCTGAATTTCAATCTAACTTAAATATGTTGTATTCTAAGTCTAATAAATATTAGAATATTACTTATTGAATCATATTATGTAATTTAGTTTCTTTCATAGATTATTAGAACTGAACATTGGAATAAACTTTATTCATTAATGTTGGAGAATGGTTATCAAGTTGAATCAAGAAATAAAGAATAGATTAAACTTAATCCAGATTCTTATTTACATTTTGATCTAATAACTATTTAGTAATAAAAATTAGGTTGATGATGATGTTTTATATTAGTCTATCTTTCTAGAAAAGGAAGTTATTTATGATTTTGATACTGTTTCTAGGATTCACTACAATATTGAATATGATTTACTCTTTGAAAACACTTCGATATTCTCAAATTGGAAAGAAAGGTAAATGAAGTAATCATAATAAATATTTTTAATGTTGGCTCTAGTTATGAAGACATTTAATAAATTAAGCATTGTTTCAGTTGATTGTTCACTTTTTTAGATTTTGGATTGAATTTTCTAGACTTATTGATAAAAGATACTTGGAAAATGATGAGATTGAAAATATTGATGTTCTAAAACTACAGATTGAATTATTTATAATATTTATATATTTTCTGGCTGATGTGTTGGTCATTGAAAAAGAAGTTGAAACTTTCAAGGATATTTTAGAAATTGCTTTAATATATATTGTTAAGAAGAAAGTTTGCTACCAATTGGTAATTTTCAACTGAAATATAAACTACAGAATACTTTAAGAAGAGGAGTCTAATGCCATATCAATGATTACGAAAGAGAGCTTAAATCAAAATGAATAATTACTTGAATAAAGACAGTCAAATCAACTATTTTGTGTTTTTCTAGCACTTGATCTTAGAATACTTTGAAAATCTATTTGAGAATATAAAATGGCACTCATTAGTTGATTGAATCTTCAAACTACTTTATACATTTATATAAAACATCTTAGTTCTAAAGTAACCCTGCTTCATCATAAATGTTCTTTCTAATATCAGATAACACACATTGCAGGTTAGACAGAAATATATTTAGGTTGTTAGACTTCACTGTTTCTGGAAAGTTAAACATCTCTATTTAATTACTATTATAATGATATTATTAGATATTAATAAAATAAGTAAATCTATTTCAAAAATAATAAATCATTAACCATTATTTAATAATTCAACATTTTATGTTTCTTCATTATTTCCAACAGAGTTGATATTCAGTAATTCTCTATCAATTTCTACTTTTTCTATTTTGATTTCTTTCATTACTTCAGACTCTAATAATTAGTAAGCTTAACAATATTTGGGATTCTTTTTTAGATCATAAGATGTGTACTCAGTGAGACCTGACACTTCCTATTGATAGTTACCAACTGTGTAGGTAGTGGTAGATGTGAATGCAAAAGGTGTCATTATGCCTACTTTCTTACAAATGAGACCCATCAGTTTAACCATTATGATTCTAATGTATCGACAGAAGATTATGGATATCAGTACATAAAAGAAAATTACAGTTAATCCTGGGTTTCTTGTTAATCTTAAAAACACATCTTACACATTCTAATAATCCACTCTGAAATTAATAACAAGCATCTAATTGAATTTAGGGTTCTGATTAGTTTAGATTACCATGTCTCCAGAATGAGGATACACTTTAGGTGAACTATAAGTCCAAATACTATAAATGACTTTGATCAGAAGGATGTAATTGAGACTGGAATTCACATGTTGTTACAAATATTCATTCTATTAAGATGATTTAGGTTTAGAACATAGTTTGATAAGTATGAATTTATCAAATAGATAACTAAATATGAATGCTAATGCAGCTATAGGAATTAACATTGGTTATCCTGAACAATAACTAAGACTAACAACCATAATGTTAGATAGAAAGGCATATTTAGTAGCTAAGTTGAATCTATTTTATTTCATCCATCTATTTAAGTCTCCTTATAGTCTGTATGAATTGACACTCTGGTTCTTATACCATTGGTAGATAAGATGGTAGATCATACTGAATATATGACTTATGAATATTTATAAGAAAAGGAATATTGCAACAGTTGTAGCTATTTAACCCCAGAATCTAATATCCATATCATCAGTTGACCATCCTTTATTCAAACTATTGATTCCAAACATATTATCTATCACATCATGTAGAGAGAAACTACCCACTTTCCCAGGAAGAAGAGTAAGTGTGACATTAGTGATTATGAATTATTACACAAACACTCTTGTATAGATTGATTTGTTTTTCTAAGTTTTTGTTTAAAATAGTTCTCTTTTGGTAATGAATAGTACTATTTCTTTCAATAAGAACACAATGAAAATCATCAATATTGCAGCTGTAAAATAAGTTTATGTGTAATCTGACTATGCTTTTAGAGTTTTATAACATGGATGCTAATCATTGATTTCAGGAAGAGTGAATCCAGATTGAAGACAGTATTGGTTCAATTCATAAGTTCCTGTATTAACTAAAGGGTTATAAAGTCCAAGGAGTAATAAGATTGAATAATAATGGTCTTATTCCTACAGATTCAACATATAACTCTTCTTACTAGATACGTAAATAGAAGAGAAAATGATGACAGTCAGAATACTAATAATCATAAGTATTAGATATCTTTTAAGTTTATAAACCATATTGTATCCATAATCTTAGTTTTCCCAATATATGTCATTTGGTTCATCAATATCTTGAACATATATTCTGTTAGAATTCTTAATCAACAGTTTACTTTTGGTCTCTGAACTCATGAATATGTTTATGAAGAATGAACTAAAACTATTTTGGTTAAAGAAACGTAAGACTTCATTTTTAGTACTGAATTCATTGAATGTCACATAGAACCAATTGTACTTTCTACAATCAGATGTCTATTTCTCAAGTTCCTTTCTTTTATCTTGATTCTACTGTTTTCTGAAATAGAGTGATTATATGAATTTAGTATCTTATGTTTATCCCAACTACTGTTTCTTCTACTCCTTTCTGATTTAGAGATCAAGTTCCATCTCTCTCTAAGCATAGAACATTCTTCCATTTGAGTTGAGAGAATATCCAACTTCAACTATTTCTCCAAACTTATTGAAATGTGTCTAAATATCACCTGGATTGATGTCTTTATTACAACTGATGACCTTGACAGTGTAGTCTTTGACTGTGACTTTCTATTTCTTATGTTTAATGTAAACCATATTCTGAATCTTCAGTAGAATTATAGAAGCAAGAATAAACACAATGCATAATATTAGATCTGGAATCATTTGGTTATCTAGATTAGTTTTAGACTCTGTCACATAAGTGTCTATACTGCTCTACTACAATTAGACAACTGGGTCTGAAATCAATTTAGACATTAAGTAATAAGGTTGTAGAAGCATATATTTCTCACCATATGGAGGAACAGGGTAAGGCATCAGAAATGGCTGTTTATGAGTTATTGTGAATTTGAACTACTTTGATATATTATCTATGAACTTAACAGTTGTGCTTCGTGTGTAGTTATACTCCAATGGTTTAATCAATATAAGGAAGTAAATAATGAATGAAACAATCAGCCATAAAAGATATTTGAAGTAATATTGACTTCCAACATCTAGTTTATTTAGACTGACCATCAAACCTTCTACTTTCACATTCTAATCTTCCACACTATGCACTTTCTATCTCTTCTAATACTCTTTTGCCTATTCAATATTGGCTTCTTAAAATTCAGATTGATCCTACATATATCTATTTAATTGATATTATACAGTTATTATACAATCAGTTTTATCAGTGGTATTTAGACACTTTGATAAAGGATTGAATTATAGTAATACAATGATATTCACTATTGATCAATATTAATGATTATATTTGGTTTAGTTCATTCATTATTCATTGTATTTCTTGTTTTAGTTTAGTATTTATATGAATAGATATGACTAAATCTAGTCTGAGTTTCATTATATAATCTGAATTCTATTGTGTTTATACTAAA
>Ga0115008_10005656_pt1 | contig 10302 bp, 7 predicted proteins | sample FraStrMetagenome_FD_87164 | JGI IMG/M metagenome (GOLD analysis project Ga0115008, IMG submission 87164) | Marine eukaryotic phytoplankton communities from Arctic Ocean - Fram Strait ARC3M Metagenome | ecosystem: Environmental > Aquatic > Marine > Oceanic | place: Fram Strait | collected 2012-06-18
AAAAATTACCACTGAAAAACTCCGACAACCGACCGACCAAATCACCGACCCGACCCGACCCAACATTCAAAAAAAAAATATTCGGATTTCCGACCCGACCCGACATCCAAAATAGGTGGTCGGTGCCGACCCTAGGTTACAGGTTCAACTTGGGCTGGGGCCACAGTTGATGCCGTCGAAGTTGCTGGCTCGCCAGATTGGTAGATAACTTTCGGAGTCGATCCTTCACTCTGAGTAGTGACTAGATTGGGTGCAACAATATTTTTTACGACTGCGAGCTGTTTCGGAGCATTCCCATCTTTATCGTACACTTCGACATACTCAACATTGGCAAGTTTTTGACTCTGTAGCTGATTTAGGTCACTGACTGTCAATGGAGCAGGAAAGACTGTCTCGTTCATTGTGCGCTCTCTATGATTTTGCAAATTGCGCATGATGGAATGAAGGGATGAGTCTTTGAGAATATGGACATGATTGCTCTTTGGTCGCTTCTTTCGAATGTAGTTCTTTACTTCAGAACGGCACCAGATTGGTGAAGGTCTCACAATCTGCTGCTCGTAGTTGTCCGTGTCTTTGACTCTCTCGTAATATTTATTGAACGTTTCATTTGATATATTTTCGCTGAAGAGAATATTTGTTTTAACAAAACCTTTGAAATCCTTCCAATGTCTGTATTTGATATGATCGTGAGCAAGTTTGAAATCGTGAAAGCCGTTCTTGCAAATCGCGCATTTATACGTAAAAACAACGGCTGCTTTCTCCGAAGCTTGTTCTCCATCCGCCTGACTATCCGCCTCTTCATCACTGTTTGTCATATCTTGTCGTTTCAAACTTTTTCGTTTTAGTCCAGTTTTTCCCCTGAAGCTTATTCTTCCTCCCTTTGGCACTTTGGACAAGTCCGTATCAAAATGGACCATTTCAGCGGCGATCTCTCGGTCTATGATGTTATGTTTCTGCATTATGTGGGCGATGCAGTTGCTCCTGCAGGAGAAGGCAGCTTGACAAGTAGAGCAATAAAATGATCTTTTGTCGTGTATCTTCAAATGATCCCGAAGCGACCAGAAATCGCCGAATTTCGCATCACAATGCATGCAGACTGTTTTTTGCGCTGAAAATCGTTGTTGATTTCATGAGAATATGAAAATCAGTCCAGACAAAGAACGTAATAAGTATAATAATTATATATACCGACGAATAATTACTTAGTTTCCAGGATTGTTCGCATTCATTTTTCTGGTGTTTTTCATCAAATTGAATGAGCTTTTCAATTTCAACTCTATCAGTGAGCTCGTGACGCTTTTTTATGTGTCGCTCACAGTTGGCCTTGGTGGTAAATGCATATCCACAAACAGAGCAATTATATGGTCGTTGACCGCTTTTTCAGATTTCAAGAAAGTTTTTAAGAATTTATAAAATAGTATTTTTTAAAATCATTCCTGTGAGTTCTCATATGTCTCGTCATCAAAGACTTTTCAAGGGAGCAGTAGTTACAGATCGTGCACTGATAACTGTGAACGTCTGGATGTTCGCTTCTCTCGTGCGCGTTCAAGGACTCCTCTGTTGGGAAAAACTCGTAGCAGAGTTTACAGGCGACATATCCTTCTGGGCATATATGATCCGAATCCAAAGCCTTCGGCTTGCGTTTACGTTTTTGACTTTGAGATTTAGGAGCTTTTGGTTTATTAATTGGCGATTGTTCCGGAGACTGCTCTGGAGATTGCTCTGGAAATTGCTCTGGCATAGGAGGTGGAACATAGATCACTGACTCCGGGCACACCTCGTCTTCTTTTTCATAGTCTTTGCCACTCTTCGAGCGCTCAAATGTAACGTTCGACTTTGGATGGTATTCAGGTAATTTTTTCTTTGGCGATTGAGTTTTCGGAATTTCAGATGAAGCACTTCTCGGTAGGATTTTTCTCAATCCAAGAGCCCTTGCAATATCCTCATCATCTGAGTCCTCTTCATGTTCTTCATTGTCAACATTGTCTGAAGCTACAGATGGAGCGTTCAACATTTGATCTTCTTCTAATAATTTCTTATTCGGCGATGGAGAACTTGGACTTTTCGGTGGATCACTCCTCGGTAGGATTTTTCTCAATCCGAGAGCATTCGCAATCGGTACATCATCTGAGTGATCTTTTCCAGCATTCCTCATTTCCTCTTCATCGTCTTTCCTTTCTTCTTTTAATACCAGTTCCTCCTCTTCTTTGTCATCTGTCTCTGCTTCAGCATCATCAATTTGGCATTCGTCGTAATGCGATATAAGTGACTGATAGAGAGGGAAAAGTCTTCCGCACTTTGGACAACGGAAACCACTTTTAAAATCATGCTTTTCTGCAATCTTCTGCGCAGCGACTGGATTCATCTGACAAAGCGCGCTCATCTCTAGCTGATGACCTGAGAATAAAGATGAGTATTGCTTGATTGTTATCTGTTACTCTTGCGAAATAAATATAGCTATGAGACAATGTGCATTTTTTTCAAACAAATCTTACATAATAGTGTATTATTGACGACGTTATAAACTGTCTATAAAAATTAAAATATATTTGCGTGAGTCACTGTGAGATTCTTTAAAAGCCTCTTACCTTTCTTTGTTTGAACTTTCTCTTCTTCTCCAGCTGTCTTCTTCGATCTGCGAGTCCTTCTAATTAGACTGTAATCGAACTGGTAAGATCTTGTCGAAGTTCTTGCTCGTTTCTCCGGCAGCGGCTCTTCATCTTCTTCCGGCTTCTCTTTTGCTTCCATTTCATTTCTATTTTTTAAATTGCGGGCGGAGGTTCTTCTTCCCGTCATTCTCCTTCCTCAAGTGACGCGTCGCCTCAGCCTGGCCCTCTTTTGTTTTCCAGCGATCAGTTTTCACCCAACAGGAGTCCTCCAATAAAACGCGCGTGATTCGAATTCAGAGCGAGAATTCTCCAAAACTGTCAATACAAAAAATGTCGAGTAAAAGAAGACGGGCAAGATGGAAAATATTCTTACGAAATCTAACAAGTAGATAAGCTGTTATCACCGATTTAGTGGTTAATAAAACGCGTAGGTGTCTCCTCCGCAGGGCGGCAAGCGAGGGCGCAATAGAGCGCATCATCCCTGGATTGAAAATCTAAAAGTTGTCCGATTTCACGAGGAAAGGTGGAAATAAACCAATTCTGTCATCATCATTTGTCACTTATAACTAAAAGTTTTAATTCTATACCTGAATTGTACAAAAATGAAAGATTTTAGCGATAATAAAAAGGGTTTATTCTTAATCCGTGAATGTCAGACTACCATGGCACAGGGTCATATGAGATCATAATATGATTCATATCTCATATAAATTTATGTCTACTTTGAATCTCTGTTGCATTTGGTGTATGATGGTCTCCATAAAATTAGGTGAATCAAAATAGGAAGCTTACTTTAGTAGACTTCAATAAAGCAGAGCGGATGTTGCGTGCTTTACTAAGAGAAAAGCCTACCAAAATCCACGAAATCATAGAAGGAGACGAAATGGACGTTCTTATCAGAATGATGAGTCGAATTGACGACGTTTTGGAAACTGTTGGGAGGTTTATACTTGCTATGATTTAAATATTTAATAAATTATTAGTGGCGATGTAGTTTCACTTCCACAGATAGTCGCTATCGGTTCTCAAAGTTCTGGAAAAAGCTCAGTCCTCGAAAATATCGTCGGTCGTGATTTCATCCCAAGAAATTCTGGAGTCTGTACCCGGCGCCCGCTAAAACTAGATTTGATCAAAGTCGACAGGACGCAGGAAATAGGAATGATATTTTAAATATCTTTGTTTTATGTCAAATAATAACAGTAAAATTATTCCATTTCGTTAGCAAGTTGAAGGGCGCGTTTATGAAGAATGGGCTGTTTTTTCTCATATGCCGGATAAGATCTTCACGGATTGGACTGAAGTTGGACTGGAGATAGTCCGAGATACTGAGCGACTTTGTGGAACAAATAAAAGCATTTGTGATACTCAAATCGGCCTCAGAGTGTTTTCTCCGCATGTCGTCTCCCTGACGCTTATCGATTTGCCTGGCATTACAAGAGTACCAGTTGGCGATCAGCCTGAAGACATAGAAGACCAAATTGTCAACATGGTCTGTAAATACATCCAACGGCCAAACACGCTCATCCTTGCTGTTACTGCCGCAAATGTGGATTTCGCGACATCGGAGGCAATTAAACTGGCCAGAAGGGTTGACCCCAGTGGAAGACGTACACTTGCAGTCTTGACGAAAATTGACCTGATGGGTTAGAAAGAGAACTTTTTTGATTGTAAAATTATTTTTATCAGATAGAGGAACAGATGCGATGGACGTTATTATGGGTAGAGTTCTCACAGTTAAACTCGGTATTGTCGGAATCATGTGCAGATCTCAGGTAAGCAAGCTAGCTTCGTCAGTGGTTAAACTCTCGCAGGCCGATTTGAACAAGAAAACAACGATTCGAGAAGCGCTGGAAAAAGAGAAGAAGTTCTTCCGTTCCAAATATCCATCTGTTGCAGCTCGATCTGGAAGTGCATATTTGAGAAGAAGTCTTTCAAAACTTCTGGTGGACCACATCCGGGCCACGTTGCCCGACTTGACTATGAAAATCTCATTGCTAAGGAGGCAATTTCAATCGCAATTGGCGAATTACGGCGAGCCGGTCAAAGACTTTTCAGGAAACGAGGTGAAATCAAGGAAGATACTTTCATGAAATTATCGTGAAATCTCCTAAAAAAGGCACTCTTCTTACTCTTTTGACAAAATTCGCAAATGACTACAGTTTCGAGTTTCAATCTGACTTTCGATCACGTCACTATTTGCTATGTCGCCGCAGTGGTCTGCCGCAATTTGACAGTGCGATGACCTGCAGTTTAGTAAACTCTAATAAAGCGATATCATCGACGGCGCCGGCTATTTCACGACTGATGAGCTGGCTGGTGGTGCTCGTATCAATTTCATCTTCCACGACACTTTTGGAAGTACTCTCGCACAAGTGAACCCTCTTGACGGAATAGGTATGCGCTTTGTTTTTTATTTATATATTTTTTAATATAGCTCCGGTTGAAATTCTTACGTCAATAAGAAATTCTTCGGGAACAAGCTCAGCTGTATTCATGCCGGACAGAAGTTTCTGCACTCTCGTCAAAAAACAGATCTTACGACTCGAAGAGCCGAGCATACGCTGCATTGAGCTCGTACAAGAAGAGTTAAAGCGAATCATCAATGGTATGTTCGTTACAGGCAAATCAGTGATACAAGCACTCGAGTTCAAGAGGTCGTAAATGGTCATTTCTAGACGCGCTGTCAGCAGAGTACCAGCGTTTCCCACGACTTTCAAATAAGCTGCGCGATGCCGTGATTTCTAGCGTAAGTTTTTCGTCTTTTTTGACAGCTTGCGAAATTGGCTTGTTCAGATTGAGATGAGAACAGTGCCAGCGAAGGAATTCATTTCGAATTTTATCAAAAACGAAGTTTCTTATATAAACTGCAAACATCCCGATTTCCTTGGTGCAAAGAAGTCTGCAATTAGCAAAATGACGGGAGACTCTGAGGTACAAAAACGTTTTAAAAACGGTTTATATCTCGCGTAGCACGGATCAGAAAAACGAGAATGCGCGATTGTCGAGTTCCTGATCCAGTGTTATTTCAACATTGTGAGGAAGAGCATCCAGGATCACGTGCCTAAAGTTATCATGAACTTCATCGTCAATGCTGTCAAAGATACGCTACAAGGATTCCTTGTGACGACTATTTACAAAATGGAGAGTGGAAGCGAGCGCAACATGAAAGAACTGCTGGCAGAGTCTGAGTTTATCGCACAGCAACGGTAGATACCAAGGAGTTTTGGACATAACTATTCACTACGCCGATGTTTTTTTTTTATTTGACATTTTAGAGAGGAGCTTACTCACATGCTTAAAGCCTACTCACAGGCGGAAACTATTCTCCAATCTGTTCGCAATGAAACCAACACACTTTGAAAATTCCAAATCAGCTGCTTTTTCATGAAAAATTGACGACAGGGAATAAATTGACGGAATCCTTCGATCCACAATTCGTGTCATGCAAATATCATCGCAGCACTCGCTTCCGTTTTAAAATTTCAGCTGAACGTTAAAATGAAAAAAAAATAGGAAGTTGCTAATGGAGAGACGCACCTGCGTGATTTTCTTTTTGCGAGGTGATATTCTCTTTCGGAAATTGCGAGTAACGTTTTTGGAATATTTTCTGATAGACTGTTTCAAAGTTAGTTTGGCAATAAACTTTTTTTATAGTCAGTGTTACACCCAATTATGCAGATAGAACTGGTCATTCCGTAGATTAAAGAATTTAAGACCAGACTGGAAGTAAAGCGCGGCGTCGATCTTTGATCCTCCTCTGCGAGGGGTTGTTTGCAGAGTGTAGAATTCGTCAATTTCCTCGTTGAAAATCGACAGATGCAAATAAGTACTGGGCCAGGTTCTGAATACTAATGGCGCCCTCCTGGCGGAAATTTGCTTTCTCGTCAGGAATTAAGCATGAATTGCAAAATGAATTCCTCCTTGATTTTCAAACTGCGGGTGATGAATGACGTCAATAAAAAAGAAATTCTTTTTCAACGTGAGTATTTGATTCATTCGAAAGATTTTAGCTTTGCTTTGACGCCTCAGTGGTCGCACAAGAAAGTGATTACGCGCCCATGTGAAAGGGCCCTTCTCCGCATGAACTTATAAACGACGTCTGAGTACCATTTTTCTACTTCGAGCAAATGACAGGAGTCCTCATAAACTGTACCGATAGGACAAGATCAAGCATCTGAGCACGTTTTAAGCCATTTGGCTTATTTCCAGTACACAGGAATTTACTGTAACGCTTCTGCTGCTCTATAATTATAAGATTTTATACGAGATTGGTTCTTCTATCAGAATCTTGGAGCTTTTATTGACTCGTCAAGTCGACATTAAATGAGGTATTTAGAAATAACACGATAAAAAAGACACAAATAACGGCGCTGCAGAAGCTCATTAAAACAATGAGAATTAAAAAAGGTTTAACTTTAGCCGCTTATGCCCAGGAATTCGCTACCAGTCAAAGAGTTTGAATACTTTTCAAAGTCTCGAATAAAGTTTAAAATTAGGCCAAAAATCAATCCTTTTAAGCTCGAGGTTGGAGCACATCATTGACTTTTTGCTGAAGAAGACTGACTACGACGATGTTTACGACAGGGTAGCCCAAGAAATGGCGAAATTTTAACTTAACAAAAAATTTTCGACTTTCGACAAATAGACTTTAACATTTGTCCAAACACAGAACTTGCGCTAGTGGTGATGTGCCTAATCTCAGTCCTAGCACCACATTTCTTAACGAGATAGTAAAGAGAGAAGAATTTAAAGAGTACTTTGCTAGCTTGATACAGTGACATAAAAAAGAAGGACAGTGCAATAAAGGGTTATCCTTTTATTAGAGCAAAATCGAACACACTCTCCAGGAGCAATGTCGCAAGATTTACAGAGATATGTTTCTAGTGGGAAGATAACGAAGCTGAAGAATTTCTTGGACCAAGGTAATCAACAATCTAGTTAATAAAAAATAATAATAAAATTAGAAAACACATGTTATAATAGAATTAAGACAAAATAATAACTGCAGGATTTGGGGTTCTCCAACGATGCTCAAATTTGCTCACACTTAATGAGTAAAACCTCAGCTGAGTTGGTATTTGGCCGAAATTATAAGCGCTCAGCGCATTTTTTTTGACTGAAATTCTTAAAAATGAAGCGTTTTTCAAGAGAGTTGAGGCGGCTTTCGAAGCCAGAAGAAAACGATAAGGGTAAATTTGCGGAATACGCGGCTGGCCAGCTGTTATAACGCACCCATCAAACTTCATGCGGGAAAATTTCACGGGCTGCAAAATTTAAGCGCTGCCGAAAATTTCACCCCAGATATTTATGGAGCGATCAAATTATTCCTGAACTAACGATAAACTTCAAGGAAATGTTGACATCGACGAAAGACTTCCAAACGGATGGACGGCGCTGCACAGAGCGACGGAGGAAAATAAAGGTCAGGTGACAAATGGCATCTTCTTTTATTGACCTGTCTCTATATTTGTCTTAAAACATGATTTTCTAAAATCTAAGGGTTGTCATCTGAAACCCATATCAGTAAAAATGATGAAAACTCTCATCGACTACAATGCATCCGTTGACGCAAAAACAGATTCTGGGTTTACCCCCCTCATGCTTGGCGTCCAATCCGGCAATCTGGAAGCTATCAAATTATTAGTCGCACATAATGCCGATGTTAACGCCCAAAATGGATATCAAGGTAAACTCGAGAATGGCAAGTTTACACCGCCATAAAACTTGCGTTTTCTTCCTTGATTTCCATATTCAGCCACACCTCTAATGCTTGCCGCAGCGGAGGGAAAGCTCTCGATAATTCAATTCTTGCTAAAGAGTGGCGCAGATCCAGAGTTGAAGGACTACAGGAAGCAAACAGCCGCCGACTGGGCAGAAGAAAGAGGCAATCACGAAGTAATTTCCTATCTCACCAAATACGCGCAAGACCAGCGTAAGTACTAAAGAACAGCTGTATTTGGTCAATATTCGAGAGGGCATACTGTGAGTCCTTGGATTAAAAAACGCAGATTTGCATTGAGATCTGACTTTTGTTAAAGCTCTTATTTTCAGATGGAAGCCTCACAAAAAACGAGATTGCGGAAATCATGAAGCAACACGAAAACACTGGAATGGGAAAAAAGCGCAACTCTCGCTCGTCCTCGCTTCAACCCAAGAAAGACTCGTTGTTTCCCGCTGACCTCTCAAAAATCGACGAAAACAAGGAGGTGACCTCCGAAGACCTCAAACTCGGGCTCTCGATCGGCGTGTCCTCGAAACACCGTCCAAGCGAGGTCTCGATAGTTTCAAACTTTGGGGAGACGGACTATTTGCAATTGCACAGGTGCTAAAAACTTGCCTTTTGACAAATAAAAGTTTTCGGAGCTAGCCAAACATAAATCTTATTACTTTTATTCCCTATGGAAACATGCAAATATCAAATATTGAATTCAGTACAATCACGTCATTACAAGATCGCGTCGCAGAGCTCGAACTTCGCGTCAAAACCGACCAAGGTAGACCACTATATAACCATTAAACTGCTCCCTTCCACGAAAAGCACACACAATTATCTCGATTTTTAAAATGTTCCGGTGGTAAAATGATGGATATATCGACAGTAAATAGAATGTCACTCGCTCAAGAGCGTAGTTAAGGAAACTACTGTCTGTATTTTGCAAAACGTGATTTTCACAGTTCATTTTTAGATCTTATTAGACGACTGGAACGGGTCGAATCTAGGCTTGGAATCAACGAAATGATAACACTCGTCGAAAGAAATCGCCTTCTCGAAGAAAAGATCCGGACACTGGATATCGAGTCCAAAAAGAAAGAAACGAAAGAAAAAGAATCCAAATCCGACCAAAAAAAAGCCTCCAAAACTCCGGCGGAGCACAAAAAGTAAAAACTTCAATCACTTCCAAAACAAGAAACTTCTGCGCTCGGATAGTTCGGCGCAGTTGCTAATTGACAATCAGCATCTCTGTAATCCACTGTATAGCTCTTAATGAAATCACGAAATAGAATGATCCCGGTTTCATTATTGCAAGTGACCCTTTTCTGGACTTTTTGAACCGAAGAGGAGACATAAAACCGATGAGTGTATTTTTTTTAAGTTGGTAGTTTTAATCGATAATAAAACTAACTCTAAGAGATTCAATTTTTGACGTGATGGATGCAGAAAACGAGAAACTGTCTCTAAAAGAACGTGGAGCAAATCTGATAAGGAAGCTGTCCTTGAACCTCTGAAATTATAACGCAGGGGAAAATCATAACTACCATCGAAATTTCCAGTTGTGTATTTTATTCAACCTCTTCTTATTTCAATTGATGATGCGATTTTCTAATCTCCTGAAAATTTGTGATGAACAAATTTATACGTTATTCTATCTGAAATACAAATTTGAAAATCGAATCAAAGTCTTTGTCACTCCTCTTCGCACCTCAACGACCTTGATTTTTTAAATCCATTTATTAAACATCATAACTGATCTTGCAAATCTTGGATGTGAATTTTATCAATTTTAATTTTTTTTTAATTTATGACGAGATAAAAAGTTAATGCTGATAACTCATGATGAACAAATCAATACGTTATTCTATATCTGAAATTAAAACATAAATGATGATTTGAAAAATCTTTTTTCAGAGCCAAAAATCGTAGAAATTCTGCTAGTGCAGTTTTCTCCGGCTTGTCGAGACGAGTCGAATGCGC
>Ga0115008_10005657_pt1 | contig 10301 bp, 5 predicted proteins | sample FraStrMetagenome_FD_87164 | JGI IMG/M metagenome (GOLD analysis project Ga0115008, IMG submission 87164) | Marine eukaryotic phytoplankton communities from Arctic Ocean - Fram Strait ARC3M Metagenome | ecosystem: Environmental > Aquatic > Marine > Oceanic | place: Fram Strait | collected 2012-06-18
ACGCCAGTAATAGAAATAAAATGATCCAGGCGTTTTTTGTCAACGAAAGCGAAGCTGACTGTAAGAGACACAGCGCATTCAGTCCGCGATTTAGCCAAATCATTCAACAACTCGTCGCTGGTGAAAATCTACAAGAATTGCTTGACGAGTTCATGTGGCTTGGGCCGTACGAGTTTATCGACCGGCTTTTTAGAAACCAAGATCCAGAAGCAGACCTCAACGATATTCACCGAGCCGTTGACTCGATGCTCGGCGATGATCCGCTTATGCTTCTTCAGCCTAGAGTTAGGTCTTCACAAATGCCCTCACGTCACATAAGACGAGGTCAAACAACCAGCAACAGTTTAAGAAGCAGTCTCGCCAGTTTGAGTAGCAATTTGGAAAGAATCGCGGCAGAGCTTGAAAATCCTGCAAATCGCGAGACAGATAGCGACGCTCAGCTGGCAAGTAACGTCGAGACACTCGTCAGTATGGGTTACAGTAATGAGCTTGCTGGTCGAGCACTTGCTCAGACAAGGAACAATCTGACAGAGGCAATCGAGTTCTGCCTTACAGCACCACCTCTAGAAGAAGATGACGAGCTGGCGATGGCAATTCGACTTAGCCTCGGAGAACCTGAAGAATCACCATCTCCCGCAGTACCACAGCTTGAACTTCACCCAGAAGACGAGCCTCCAGTTAATCTTGTCGAGCCTTCACCTCCCCGTGAAGTGACTCCAATAGATAAGTTGAAGAAGCTTAACAGTGAGAACATCGCTCGATTTGCCGCACTCTTGGCTTGCGGGGAGTTCATGAAAACGTTGGAGAGGAAGGAATCCCCATACATTGACCCTGCAGATGTTCTAGGCTTCTCTGAAAATATGACATCAGGGTGTTTCCAAATGCTCGAGGATGATCCAAAAGCAGTCTACTCCGTTTCCGACCTCTTGATTGCCACGATGCGTTTAAGCGACAAGTCTTGGACTCAACATGCGATCACTGAAATTGTATCGAAAATAAAGATCACCGCAAAAGATGTTTTGGAGAAGCAAAATTGCTTGCAGAAGAATGTAGAGAAGTCGTCTGATCCTAACTTTTCAAAAGGACTGCTTACTTCACTCCGCGACAGTGGATTTGATCCCGGTCAATTACGAAAAGCTTCGCAAGATCTTTCAACAGGGCTGCTTCTTCTTACGTTGTTATTTGACGAAGCGAAGATGAATTGCGCGAAGGCGATTGACAGCAGCAACCTTATGGACACGATTGTCGAGCTTCTTACGATGGCTAAAGGTCTCATAGACGGCGCGTTTGAGGAAGTTCCAAAATGGGTTTCTTCAAGTCTTCTTCTTGCTGATTTGTACCAGAAAATCTCGCTCGCTGATGAGAGCCAAAAGCAACTTGACTTGATCTACGCTAATCAAAAGGTCACTTGGAAGTATTACGAAGAGCGTGAAAAACGGTGGAAATCATACACAGATGATGAAAATAATAAGATCAGTAAAGCGTTTGAGAAAGGCGAGAGCTCGTGCAGAGTTGGAGGACGGCGAAAGTACTTTATTTGCTTTAATCGAATGATTCAACAGAGTGATGAAAATCCAAATAGAAAGCCAATTATGCGCTTTTTCGAAAAGAAAAAGGATGAAAAAGCGAATAATGAATCTCAGAAAGATACTTCTGAAGAACCTATTCTTTCAAGCATGAAGCTGACAGACGACCAGGCCAAGCATTTAATCGAATGCTGCGTGACGTTGTGCACCAGACGAAATACAGATTCTGATACAATCCACTCCAGCTTGAGAATCGTCCTGCGAGTAACAAAAAAACATGCGATGGCTCTTTACTTCGCCGAAAAAGGCGGACTTGATATGTTGTTTCAGCTGACGCACAATCAAGGCTTTTCTGGATTTTATTCCGTTGCTTCTTTGCTGATCAGACATTTACTTGAGTCACCGGTGATCTTGAAAGCTTGCTTCCGAAAAACGGTTTCTACTTTTGCTTCAGCAAGCAATGCGCAGCAAACTCTCGGCGTCCATGATCGTTCTTCTTCTTCGCGGCAATCTTTCCGTGAAATAAACTTGATGCTTCGTCAGCTCAGCCCAGTCGCCTGTCGTGACCCAGATCTTTTTATCGAAGTGGTGCAAAAACAGCTCAAGATAAATATCCGAAATTATCACGGCGGAAAAGATATTTCCAACGTCAGCGCTGATACTCCTCGCGACGCTTTTCTGAATACCAAGGATAACGAAAAGGAGAATATGAGAAAGTGTCCAGCTGCAGAATTATCCAACATTCTCCAGATACTCATTGATAAACTTGGCCACTTTTCCGATATTGCTGACAAAGACATGGAGGATGAGCCTCCTAAGCCAACTCCTCTTCTTTCTCAAAGTTTATTGCTGCGAATCCTGGCTGAAATCGTTGGATCATATCCAGCATGCGCCAGCGCTCTCTGCAAATTAAAGATATCAGGCTCCGAATCGAATCTAATGGAATTCATCATTGATCGGCTTTTGCTTCAGAAAGGAGAAACTACTCCTGATAATCTTTGTCTCAATCTTTTGGCCTGCTTTGCGGCGTGTGATCATGCTAAAGTCAAGAATTTGTTCATCGCGGAGCTGAAAAATGGACTTGCTAGAATTGTCAAACAGCCAGAGTCCTCGCAAAAACACCATCATTTGCGTGCTATTGTTGAATTAGTTCTCGTCGCAATCAAACGTAATAGTCCTCCCCAGAAGGAAGATTCATTGCGGAGCGTCGTTAGATCTTTGCCAGATAAAGACATTAATTCGCTTTCTATCACGATGGTTAAACGCGGCGTTGCTCAAGATCTCGCCAGAACTATTCATACACTCGATTTATCATCTCCGCATCTTTCACTGACGCTGAACATCATCTTCCGAGCGCTCGAAACTCTTTCCAAAGTTACGGGAATTGCAATTAATATCAAGAGCGACGCAAATGCGAAAAAATCAAAAAGCGGAGCGGCAAGTACCTCCGCAAGTGCACGATCAGAAAGTCCCGAAATGCGACTACCATCCGTACAGGCAGCTCGTGATCTTGAACAGCGCTTCCCTGAGCTAATGGCAGCAGAGCGAGAGATGAGACAACAGGCGAATGAGGCCCTGATGGGAATTATAGCCGCTGAAGAACAAATTCAGGAGTCGAGAAGGCGTCGACAGATTCTGATTGATGCTATGCCACCTCCAGCGAATCCTGATCGTATATTAGAACAGGACACTGATCAAGGATCGAACATGGAATATGAAGATGAGCAAAGCCAGGAAGAGTCAATCGTCGCTGAAACGGATACTGAAGATCTTCCAGAGCTTCAAGACCTCTATCAGGCGGATGCAAATATGCACGATGATCACGCTGAGGAAGAGGATGAAGATGATGATGAAGGCGAGGATGTAGATGACGATGAGGACGAAGACGATGACGATGATGAGCAGGGTCACGGTCAGAATTACACCGAGAATGACTTCCTTCTTCCGGAAGGCGTCGGGATGGATGAGCGTCCTACAGACGAGATTGAAGAAGACATGAACAGAAGCGACGACGAAGAAGAGGACGACGATGATGAAGAATCGATCGAGTTCCCCCTTCCTGGCGAAGCTGGTCATTACGAAGGTGAAGCGTACGAAATTCTGGATCCTTTTAATCACAGAGACATGATCCCTGGAATAGTTCCCATGGACCTCATGCCACGTCGAGGCATTGAGCGACTCATGGCGCGAGATAACCTCGAGAATTTCACCGATACCTTTGCCCAGCCATGGGGTCGTGGACGAGAACACGTCCCCTTCAGCAGATCCTTCCTTCGAAGAAGAGAATTACGAACACGAGGAGCTAGTTCGACGAGTAATGCGCAACCACCACCAGCGGATAACTCATCTCGAAATCTTCTCCAACCGCTGAATCCGACGCATCCTCTCTTGAGCCGTGTTGGGACGGGAAATAATTCGAGCTCTGCTCCTCGCACAAACTCATCTGCTGTTCGTGATTATGTCTTGCAATATTCAGGGCGAAATTGGGAAAGCTATCAGAGCTATCCTTATTATTTCCATCGTCACAGACTTCGTCCTCATAATATGTACAACAGTCCAGCAAGCTTTTTCGGTCGTGATCTTACTCGAACTGCTCAAAACCCAAATGCGTTTTCTAGTACTCAAATGAATATGGGCGACTTGCTGCCAGATCATACGTGCATAGTAAGAACGTCAAGATACTCGCAGGATGAGAGGCTGAATGATACTGAAGTTATATTCCCATCCGCATTCTACAGATGGGCAGAAGCGGCTACTGTTCTTGATGGAGAGAGTATTCACAATGTTGTACTCATCGTCAGAAACGACATTATGCCAGTTTTGGAAGAACGATGTAAAAAAGATCTTGAAGAAGCGGAAAAGGCTCGTAAAGCAAAAGAAGAGGAACGTAAAAAGGCGGAAGCCGCGAAAAAGAAAGAAGAAGCTGAGAAAAAACTCAAGGAAGAAGCTGAAAAGAAAGCCAAGGAAGAGGCCGAAAAGGCAGAAGCCGCAAAAACAGAGCGAAGAGAAAACTCTGCTGAAACGGAAGAAGGTACATCAGAGGCTAAATCGAAAGACGAGCCAACAACGGAACCACCATCAACTTCAACGGGACCAAATCCAAACGCATCATTTGCTGAGATTCTCAATTCGACAACAGACCTCGCAAATCTCGATACCAGCGCTGGTGACATTCCCCAGGAGTTCACAGAAGCTATTCAAGCTGCTTCACAAGAGGCTGCAGCTTCGCAAAATGATGTTGGGCTCACAGCAAGCGCCGCGGAAATTATTTCTGCGTCACAACCTGTTGATATTGCCCCGACATCTGCAGTTGTCCCTCCGACACGAACCATCAACCCGTGGCAAGAAATGGATCCAGCAATCCTCAACGAACTTCCGGAAGAAGTCCGAAGAGAAGTATACGCGAGTGTCCTGGACAACGTCCGTCGAGAAACAACAACTGCAGTAGACTCAACAACGCTCGATCCTATCGACGACGAGTTCTTGAATGCTCTGCCTGCGAATATCCGACGAGAAGTCACAGCTGCGCATGAGCGGGTTACTTCTGACCTTTCTGAGCGCGCAGCTCGTGTCGGAGTTCAAGCTGCAGCGGCTCAGAGCGCGACAGGGACAGGTAATTCGGGAGATGGAAATATCGAGGACTGGATTCGAACGCTACCCCAGGACTTGCGCCGTACTATTCTAACGGACATGGCGGAAGAGAACGTAGCTGCGTTACCCGAAGACCTCCAAACTGAAGCTCGGAATTTACAGCAACGCACGTTGAGAGGCATGAACGCACTTGAAAGTTATCGTAGACGCACGATCCGACCTTCGAACTTTACTGGCAGGGCAAACTATCTCGGACGCTATGACAATCGCCGGGGACCGGACAGCGACACAAGAACGACGGAGAAAAAGACCATTCCTCACCTGTCGCCCAAGTACATGATCGATGCGGAAAGCTTATCGTGCATCCTTGCCGTGCTTTTTGTCAATGACAACGGTATTCAGCAGCGAAAGCTTCACATGATTCTCAAGAACTTCGCCATGCATGGATCGACGTGCAACTGGCTTATCAATTCGCTCCTTGACATAATTCACCGTACGACCAACACGTCTTCAAGTTCTCAAGAAACGTCTTACATTGTGCCCAACTGGCTCAGCCTCAAACTCGAGGCTTCTCTTGGCGTTCGCCATAGTGTCTTCCAAATAAAGAATGAGCAACTCGAAATTCATCCTCAAGCCGCCTCTTACATTTGTAGATCTGTTCTCGACTCACTCACATACTTGGCGAAGTGGAATTCCAAGTTCTTCAATGCAACATCAAATCAGTCAACGGTGCCCTCTTTCTGGGATTTGCTGCTCAAGCTTGAGAAAAACAGTTCATCAGTAAGTACTATTTCAATTTTTCTCAAATTATGGTTCATTTCAGAGCAATTTCGGAAAGAAAGCAGATCCGCAGTGCCAATTGCACGTGTCGGATAATGAAGTTAAGGTTGTCAAGAACCTCGAGCAACTTAATAAATCCGTGTTTGCCTCACTCTTACGTATGCTGAGCCATCCTGTTATTAACGAGAGCAAGAGTCTTCTGGATAAGACTCTCTCGCTTATTTCTATCGTCGCCATCGACCTTCCAGTAATCACTGGCGATCAAGGAAAAATCCTCAAAGACGAGATTTCCAATCTCGTAAGTGTCCTTGGCCGTGTTTCTTCAGAAGAAGGAACACAAGAATGCACAAATATCTTGCTGGAAATGTCGCGGTGCCACGTCAGTTTCAGAATTCAAGTTCTTGACGATCTTATCGCCGGAGCTTCGACACTTGGCAAGAAGCTAGAAGAGCAGCTTCGAAAACTGTCGAGTGAGCTAAAAAACAGGACGAAATCTGAACAAGATGATAGTAAAAAGAACGAGCTTACAGTGCCAGCAATGCAGAAGCTCACATCAAAGAACTCGGCCCAAGGTTATTTTTGACTCTTTTTGATGTAAAAGAATATATTTTCTAGCTTCCTTCTTACGCCTGCTTAAAATCATCGAAGAACTTCGAAGGTCTGACTTCGGAGCGTCAAGCGGAACAGCTCGAGGGCTAAACTGGCGTGAAAACGGTCAAAGAGGAGGTCGAACGCGAGACGGAAGAGGTCACTCGTGGCTCTATCGTATGCGTGGCATGCAAATGCCTGGTCGATTCCAGTTCGACGAGACTCTCAACGACGTTATTCATGGTAAGTATCAGAACGGTTTGTGATTTTGTTGTTAGTCGGTTGATTATTGACAATTCAATATCGTATCGAGTAAGCGGGTGATTTTCGGCGCATGAGAGATGGAGTGTAATTCTCTTGATTTTGTAGCGGCCATCTCGCGAAATCGCCCCGACACTGCCGAAACGATCATTGATGTTATGGAACGTCAACTTTCAGGGCGAGGCGGGATCCAAGACGTTTTACTCCCACGATTCATGCGCGACGGTGCTGCGAGCGATAGAGCTTCTTCTTCGAGAAGTGGCGCGGCCAGTAGCCAGCGAGCGTCTACGAGCGAGGCGGAAGACAAGAAAGATGCTGAGAGTGTAAAAGAAAGCGATAAGCTCAAGAAAGAAGCTGCTTCACTCAACGATCCCTTGGCTGATTTGCTCAACCTAACAGAGCTGTGGCAGATTTTATCCGAGTCTCTTGGTATTAAAATATGTCAAAATAAAAATATAATAAACTTATTTTCAGGCGAGCTTGATGTCAACAAGGACAGTCAGACATTCATGGTTCTCCAGCCCGCGGTTGAGGCTTTCTTCATGGTTCACGCAAGCTCATCTGAGAAAGAATCAGATAAGAAGGAGACGAAGCAGGAAATGCTTTCTCATATCGAAAAGATCGCTCCTCTGCCCGAGACTCACAGCGACGAGAAAGAGGACGAGTCTTCAACAGATCAAAACAAGTTCAAGAATATGCCCCAAAATACTATCAAATTCTTGCAATTTGCTGAAAAGCACAAGGTATCAAAGCCGCTTTTATCAAAATTCAAACATATTTCAGGCTGTTTTGAACCAAATCTTACGACAATCCAGCACTCCACTGGTGAACGGTCCATTCGCAGTCCTGACAAAGCACATCAGACTGCTAGACTTTGACATCAAGCGTCGCTACTTCCGTAAAGAGCTCGAGAAGATCAAAGAGAACACGCCTCGAGGTGATACAGCGATCCACGTCAATCGAGAGACGATTTTCGACGACTCGTTTAGAGAGCTTCATAGAAAGAAGCCTGAAGACTGGAAAGGCAAGCTCTACATTGTTTTCAACAATGAGGAGGGGCAAGATGCTGGAGGCTTGTTGAGAGAATGGTAGATCAATTATTATATAAGAAAATTTAAGTTTAATTTTTTTTTCAGGTTCTTGGTGATTTCAAGACAAATGTTCAATCCTAACTACGCGCTCTTTGCCCAAGCCGCTAACGACCGCGTGACGTACAGAATCAATCCTTATTCCGACGTCAATCCAACAGACAAATTGTAAGTTTTAGAAATGTGAATCCTTGTTGATATAAATCTTAGATACTTCAATTTCGTCGGCCACGTCGTTGCCAAAGCTATTCTGGACAACAAACTTCTCGAATGCTACTTCACGAGAGCATTCTACAAGCACATGCTCGGCGTTACAGTCACATACAAAGATATGGAAGCGGAGGATTTGGAACTCTATCGCTCGCTGCTCTTCCTCATCAACAATCCTGTCGCTGATCTTGGATATGAGGTTTGTGCTCGTTTTCTTTAAGCTCGTCGCTAATCTGTGTTTAGATAACGTTCTCGATGGATTTCGAGCGATTCGGAAAAACGGAAACGATAGATCTGAAGGAGAACGGAAGGAACTTCCCTGTTACGGATGAAAACAAACTCGAGTACGTTCATCTCATTTGCCAGGAGAAGATGGTCGGTTCGGTGAAAAACCAGGTAAAAAGCTCACACAGAAAGCCAATTTTACAGTTCTTTAGCTTCGAGCCTTTTTGGAAGGATTTTACGATATCATCCCGCGCCGACTGATATCAATTTTCGACGAGCACGAATTAGAGCTTCTGATTTCTGGCCTACCGACGATCGACATTGACGATCTAAAGGCCAACACAGAATACCAAAAGTACAATGCTGGATCGCTGCAGATTCAGGTACATCCAAAATGGTGAAAGAAGTTATAAACTTGTGATTAAGTGGTTCTGGCGTGCTCTCAAAAGCTTCAATCAGGAGGAACGAGCCAAGTTCCTCCAATTTGTTACTGGAACTTCAAAGGTTCCGCTGCGTGGATTTGCCAATCTCGAAGGTATATAATAATTCAGACAACGAGCTCAAACTAACTGAAAATAGGAATGAACGGAACACAAAAATTCCAAATTCATCGAGACGAAAGATCAACTTCACGACTTCCTTGTGCGCACACATGTTTCAATCAACTCGACCTGCCAGTGTACGAGACTTATGAAAAGCTCCGTACTCAAATGCTTAAAGGTATCGCCTCGCTTCGTCATCAGAAAGTTAACTTTGATTTTTAGCTATAACAGAAAGTAGCGAAGGTTTTGGACTTGCGTGAGCACATGCTGCTCGCTTCCTTCTCACCCCTTTCTTCACTCCCCACCACGAGACAGAACCTTCTCATATCCTGCTAGCTTTTTGCATGTTCAACGCTTACAGATAACACAAATACACAGTTATAAATAAAAACAATTGCAAGATTTGAGAAATCGATTGATCTCCATGAGATTTCTTGACATTTATTAATCAATTACATACACATTGAAACTCCAATAATACCCTTGGTAGCTTGAAAATACTTGATATCCATCTTCTTCCTCTTCACGACAATAGCTCCAGCTCTGTTCACAACCAGTTTCAATCCTTTCTCTTTTAATATATTCGTAAGTACGTGAGCGATCTATGCATGTTGCTTTGACTCGTTTACCTCCACCTGAAAGTTTGATATTACAGTGAAGAATAGACGACTAACCGGTATTTTTTATTTTCAATTGACTCCGTGCGAAAATAATTTTCCATCCAAATGCACTGATGTCCCTATATTTATGAAACTAGAAGAAAAGGGTGGTAGTCCAAAAACAGTCGAAACTACCTCGAAATTGACTTCTCTATATCCCTTTGATAGTAAGAACATTACGTTCTTTATCTCTTCAATTGAGAAGGCTTGTCGGTTAATGCAGCTGGTCTCTCCGTAAATACCAGCGCCTCTTTGTAGGCCGATTTGAACTGCGAGGAATCTTACTCTCTCTGCCGAGGATATTTCCATCATAAGCTCCTGATTATATAAATAATCATTTTTATTTAAATAATTACCGTATTATTGAGTATTTTATCTGGTTTCTTTGAGGGATCATTAGTTTTGGGGTTGTCTATTTTGATCTCTCCAACAAGATCCACAAGTTTTGAAGTCTGTTGCTCAATCAGATGGCGCTAGAAGATTTTTATATCTTGACTGAATATAACCGTAATAATCACCGTTTTATTTTCACGCTCAATAAGCGATTGGAGATGTTTGTTTTCTTGTCCAAGACTGTTCTAGTAAAAATAAAAGAAAGAAAATACCGATCATTGCGAGCGTTAGAAATCCAAGGAGACCAAAGACAATCTTAGATTCAGAAACCATTTTGTTCTCTATAAATAAACTTATATTTTTTTATCAAGATATTTGATTAAAAGGAGGCAAAATTGAAAATTAATTCCCTCAATTACATTTATAAATCTCAAAATAAGAACACGCAAGATATTAGCCAAATGACTCGAAAAACTGAAATAAGAAGACTAAAACAAC
>Ga0115008_10005658_pt1 | contig 10301 bp, 10 predicted proteins | sample FraStrMetagenome_FD_87164 | JGI IMG/M metagenome (GOLD analysis project Ga0115008, IMG submission 87164) | Marine eukaryotic phytoplankton communities from Arctic Ocean - Fram Strait ARC3M Metagenome | ecosystem: Environmental > Aquatic > Marine > Oceanic | place: Fram Strait | collected...
ACCCTTCTAACTTAAAGCATATAGGGTCAGCTAAAGCTCCTGTACCAATATGACCTAAAGGCGATTGCTCCTTCATTTCATCAGGTCTAAAATCAAAAGTACCTGAAGGGTCTATTGTTAATACAACATCTATCCATTGTCCTGTCTGTTCAGTTGTTAATAAGGTCTCTGTTGCAGTTCCATCAAAGTATAAACCGCTTAATAATGAATAATGTCCTTGTTCATTAGCTACAACACCTTCTTCCAAGTTTGGAATATTATATGAGTTGATTAGAGACTCTAAGTCTTTATTGTTTAAAGCTTCTACATAAGATAAGATATAATCTTTCTGTAATCTATAAGTGTTAAAAGTTGTATTGGGGAAAGCATCATTTTTGTGGAAATCTACTCTATTAGATGAGTCTAATATAATTAACTCAAACCTATTGTCAATAACTTGGAAGTTACTGTCTGATAAGTCAAAGACTATAGGGGAAGAGCTTCCATCATAATCTACGGTTAACACATTTTCTTCAAATGATAAAGATGATTGATCGTTCGCCACAAATATTGTTTGATTCATATTAATAATTGTTTAAAATTAGGGAAAAACCTCCTCAGCCTAAGCCAAGGAGGAAAATCAATCTATCAAAAAAAAGAAAATATTATACAGTTGTTGCAGTATATGTTAATCTTTGGTTAAAATCGTAACATGGAGCAAATGCTGCTGTTGGAGTCATAAAGAATCCACAAGTCTTAGATAATTGCCATTTCCAAGTTTCATTGCACTCATCATAGTACAAGCTGTAATCAAAATCATAACCATCAATATTAATAACATACTTAGCTAAAGTTGGAGAGAATCGAGTTCTATCTCCTGTATAGTTGAAGTGTTCTAACATTTTTACTGTCCCTGGAGTATATGCAATAACTCTTGATGCAGTATCGCCTTCAGTTGCCTGAATTTGAGTATCTACAGCAATATCAGTAAACATACCACCAAATCCCATAGTAGCTGCTTGGTCTAAAGAACTACCTTTTCCACCTAATCTTCCTAAGTGCATAAAGTGCATAGCTTCTTTACCACCTACAACAATAGGAGCTTCTGACTCTTGTAATTGAAATTCAGTATGAACTTCTGCCCATCCTCCTTGCAATGCATTAAGGTTAGTTGTGTCAGCAATTACCAATGATTTCTGAGTTGCACCTACTGATGCTGTTCCATCAGAATATTTACCTGATTGAGCATAAAATGCATCAATACCTTGTTTGTTCAAATCTCGTAAAATCTCTCTTGCAGCACTTGTCAATAAAACATTAAGTCTATCACTTGGATTACGTACAATGTCTAAAAATTGATCTTCAGAAATCTTACCATTACGTACAGATACTAAATCAAAATCTAAGTCCATATATCCAATTGGATCAGCACTTTCTGTGAAGTTATCGCAAATAGGAGCAATAGTGTCAGAAGTAGCTACACATGAAGGCTTTTGATACTCAACAAGTACTCTTGGAGTATTAGTTCCTCCTGTCTTAGCAGAAGCTTTCCCTGGATATGCTACCTGAGATAAAATATTGTTTCCACCGTTAGCAGGTGAATATACTGAATCTAAAAATCCATTCCTTACATTTAAAGTCCCTGGGTTTACAGAGCTAAATTGCTCAATCTGAGCTTGAATTGTCATTGCTGCTAAGTGTACGTTAGCAGTTGTTAAATTAGTTGCCATTTATATAAAAATTTAATAAAAATTTAAAAAAATTATTTAAGTATTGTTTTAATTTGAGGACAAACAACAATTCCTAAAAGCCTACTTTATTTGTTGCAGCGTTGTAGTTCGCTGAAAAGTCTCACCCAAAAACCATAATGCATTTTAGGCTTTTAGGTGAGTAAAAAAAAGTTATATGTTTAAGCAAATGGATTATTTGTTTCCACTAAATGCTTTGTTTCATTGAATCTTTGTTCTGCGATAGAACCTTTTGTAAAACCTTTATTTGTATTGGGTGTATCATCTCCTCCTGCGCCTGTTTCATCCTCTACAGCAGCTCTTTTTGCAGAAAGCTTATATTTGTTCACCAAAACATCAATAGGCTCGTCAACAGTCTCAAATGTGCCTGTACCTTCAAAGTTTAAAGCTTTACTGCCTGACTTATCGAGTAACTTTCCTGTTTCATGGTTGATATTGTAATTATTAAGTATCTCTTGTCTTAGGAAGTTTCTGTCGATAGACTCTCTGTCCTTATTGGCAAAAGAAATACGGTTAATTGATTTCTCAATGATACTATTGACTGCCATTTCTTTCCTTGCATTATCTCTAGTCTCCAATTCAGTTGCATGAGCAGCTTTTAATGTTACAATCTGATCCTTGTATCCATTCATTTCTTGAATAAGAGCATCCTTGTCAGTTCCATCACCTCCAATTTCAATTGTTTCTAACAATGTAAAAGGATCTTGAGACTCTGCATCTCTTCTTGAGCTTCCTAAGTTGAATTTCCTATTAAGTTCAACTGCCATCTTACGCTTTATGGCTTTTTTAGCTGACTTTTCAGCCTCTTCTTTAATTTCACCACCATATTTAGTAATGAATACATCTTTCTGTGTTTCTTGATAAGAATCAAATACGGAATTAACATCCATATCTTCATTTAATTGGTCTTCTTTGAAACCTAATTTTAACAATAAATCTTTTAAATTTGACATACTTAATTTTATTTTATTTAATAAATTATTTTTTTACTTTAGATTTTTTATTTTTAATAACAGGCACAAAAGCCAACTCCTCTTCACTTAACTCACCAAAATCAACCTTTTCTAAAAACTCTGAATTAGGGTTGTATTCTATAAACACTCCACCTCTATCAAATCCATTGTATCTTAGGAAAGTATCATATTTCTTTTGAGTTTCACATTCTATTATATTTAGAGTGACTACATTAATTAATTTTAAATTATTCTTCATTTTCTTTCTTTTTTGGTATTAAATTCTGTATTTCATCATCTAACCTACTTTTTATATCGCTTAGTTCGTAATATACAAATTTAATATCAGAATTGCAAATATTAGTTAATATATTTACAATATTATCTTTTGTAATTATGTCAGCTACAGAATAAACACCTGCATTAAGCCTTTTTAACAGAACATCCTCATCCATAAATAGGATTGGACAGTATTGTAGTGCTAAATAATACACTTTTAAAGTCTTAATGTCATTTTTGTATTTATTTGATATGTATTCCATACCAACAGTACTTTTAAGAGAGTTTGGAGCTGTATTAAGCTCAGACAACATATCTTCAGATGTTTTTATGCTAAACTCTCTTGGTACTATTATTTGGCAGTATTCTCTTAAAGATGCTGTAGGTTGTAATAAGTCTTCTATGCTATGAAATAATGTTTCCATAGATCTAAACACTTCAACCCCAACTTTACTAACCATATCATTCAGGTCTAATAGCCTTAGAGCTTTAGATACACCACTTTCTACGCCTGTTCCTTGCAGTAAATCTAACCCTATTGACTTTCTTGCCTTTTCTAATAGCTCAAATGCTGTTGCCTTGGCTTCTCTGAGTATTTCTATCGGAGGTGCTACAAATTGTATAGGTAAACCTTGTGCGTTCTTAGGATTGATGTATACGTCAAATGGATCAAAGCTCATTTGATTACCTGTACCTGAGCAACTACCACATTTAGTAGGATTAGCTCCTACAGTCTTACCTGTACCACTACAAGTCTTACATGGTATCTGAGACATTACAGGAATTGGATGTAAATGCTGTATTCTTAGCGCATTCCATTCATTATATGAAGCCAACGCTGTATCTGCAAAATCATAGTATCCTTTGATAAAACTATTTAAGTACTTAACAGAGCCATCTTTACTTTTAGAGACAACACCACCTATTTGATTGATATTATTTCTGTTAGAATTGGTTTTATACCATAACTCTTCTCTATAAACAGCTTTATTGTTCTTTTTAGCTGTAGTAGGTATGTACTTGATGATTTCATTCTTTGTATGTACCCAATACCAATTGCCTTCTTTAATCTTACCTCCATAGTAACTATAGAAAGAATTTTCCATAGCTACTATATTAACGGAGGGAATAATTTTTACTTCAATACTCACACTTTTATCGGTGTTTAAGAGCATTGGAGATAATTCTGAATCTTTATCATAAGGAAGTGCCACAATCAACGCATTAGGATCTTCTAATAACGCAGGAAGTACTTCTGTATAGAAAAAACTTAATACAGATGTCTTTTTACCTTTAAAGAAGAGGTTATTGCCTGAAATCCAATCGTCTAAGACTTTAGATTTGTTATTGGTAATAACACCACCTTCTGAAAGTATTCTCGATAACTTAGAGATGTAGTTTTGTATGTCCCCATAAGTAATAGACCTATGAATACTAGTACGGTACTGACGTACTTTCTTAGACTCACCTGGTCTTTCTGCACTAATAACAGGGTTCTCAAAACCATCCAAGTCTCTTGAATGAGTAAAGGACTGATTTACAACCTTTTCAAAGTACTTCCCCTCGCTTAGAGGAATATTGAAAAAGTGTGGATTCTTATCTATATATTGTTTAAAATTCAAAATATATTATTTATTTTTAAGATTATTTAGCTTGTAAAACAGCCGCTAGACCTGGAACAACAGCAGGAGTCATAACACCTGAGTGTACAATATCCATAGTCATTTCCCATTTCACCTTATCCTTTTTAGTTCCTTCTAATATGTTTGCAGGAGCTTCTGAATAAGAAAAGTCAAGTCCTGGACTTACACCTAAAACTTGGAATGGTGATGCCACTGCCGCTCTAATTGGTGCAGCATAAGCTGAGTCCATATATAAAGCTCCATGTGTATCTAAAATCATAACAGCATAAGAAGCTGCCTCACTTGTAATTTCACTCCAAAAGTCAAAGTCTGCATAGTTAGTGCCTACTTGGAAAGTTTTGAAAGTAACACCATAAGTTCTGTTTAACTCAACAGTCTTACCTGATCCATCAATGATTTCATTTGTAATAGTAGGCTTTGGGATTTCAATCATTCCTTTTGGAGTAACACCAATAAATCCATTATCAAAAGCAGTTTCCCACTCAGATAAGTCTAATATATCTGTGAATTGGTAATCTTTTTTAATATAGATTACACGAGTTGCTCCTGAATCCCTAAAAAGGTCTACACAAACGTCAGAGTAGTTAGTCGCTACTACTTCAGTAGGACAATCTAGGTCATAAATTAACATAAATTATTTATTTTAAAAATTTAAAAAAATTTCTTTGCTTCTTTTGAAGGAAGCTTAAAAAATAGTGTTTTGTCATACCACTTTTTATTTTTCTTGTAAGCAATTTCAGGAAGAACAAGGACTTGACCTGTTCTGATGTGTTTAATGACAGCCATCTTGACAGTATCTAAATCCTTGTCTATTTTCTTACCTGAATCTTTAGTAGAAGTATCTACCATTTTTTCTATATTTTCCATATTATATTTTGTTTAACGCCTATATAAAGAACAATATAACGCTTTTATATGTAAAAAGCAAATTATTCTAACATTTATTGAAATAAAAGTTTTGTTTTAGTGTTAAATTGAAGAAAAACATCCTACTTGCTCCAACAGGGACAGTATTTTCTATCGCTAAGCTATCTGAATTATACTCCTCACCATCTACAATCACCTTTGACAGTACAAAGTATTTCTTTCTTATCTCATCTAATACAAAATAAGGCACTCTCTTACTCAAAGATAGTTTTACTTCATCTACAATTGAATTACTGATCATAATCCTGTTGCTAAATGCTGAGTTAAATACCTGTTTCTCTGTAGTTCCTGCCATTCTCTTGGTGTTTCCATAAACTCTCATCTTTGGTATAAACTCATTGTTAGTTAGATAAGTGTTCCAAGTATAACTCCAATCGCCATAGTAGTTACCATAAGCATCATATTCCGTATCACTTGACATTTCTAACAATACCGTATCTTCCTCACTTACTAAATTGGTGTACATCTCGGTGTAAACTGTCTGATTTAGTGTTGTACAGTGGATTTTAAAGTAAAAACAACCTTTATAGACCTGCGCAAAAGAATCTTTTATCAAGTTAGTCGATATATTGACGTTTTGGTAGTACTTTGTCACACCATCTATCGCATTTCCTCCTGTTTTAGCTCCTACTGCAATACCTGTGTAAGATGCTGACAATAAAACTCCTTGTGAAGTATAGCATTCTATATCTATATGATTACCCCAATCCAAAACAGAGTTCTGAAAGTGTGTTTGGAAGCTCAATATATCACCTGTCACTACAGGTATCTCATATTTGTGGTCAAATTGCCTTACAAAGCTCGTATTCCATAGCTCTGCCAAAGTTTCCTTGTATATTCCTGTTGTTACATTCATATTATCTGATTAATTTATTCCTTCTAACTTGACGTTTAGTAAATTGCGACATTCCTGCTGAGAATCCACGCTGATCTACATTAAAATATATTTCTAAATTATCTAACCTCTTGTTTGTTTCATTGACAGCAGCAATTAATCCTGAGTTATTAGATATTAACCTAGGCAAATCCGCATTCTTAATGCCGTTAAGGTGTTTATTTACTGAAGCAGGCACTACACGTTCATTTGGATGTAAAATAGCTAAAGAGCCCCCTAAACCATCGTTAACCTTTTGATTAGTTGGGTTAAAGTTCTCCGTTCCTTCATAAAATGATGGAGGAGTGTAGAAGTTGGCTGCAGTTGCTATTAAGCCTGCAATTGCGGCTATTGTAATTGGTACTACAATAGGTGCAGCAACACCTGATTGAGCAAAACTCTTTGCTGCCCCTAATTTAATGTTAGAGATTGTGAGTGCTGTATTTGCTATAATTTCTCCCTGTTTAAATGCCCTGTTTGCTTTTGCTTGCTTATCTAAAACATCTTCTCTTTTCAATTGTAGCTCATCTAATCTATCTTCTTCCAATTGCAGTGCTTCTACCCCTCCTTTATCAGCATCCCTTCTAGCTCTTTCAACACTTTTCTGTTGTTTATTAATCATTCTGTCATAATAATCAATATTCTTTTGAAACATTAGGTTTAATGCATCCTGAAAGTGGTTTGTTACCTCTAATGATTGAGATGCTACCTTATTTAATCGTTCTTTCGTGTCATCTATGCCTGCTATTTTTATTTTTGTGTCAATATTATTGCCCTTAGCTTTAGCTAATTTGTTTTCTTGTTCAAGATTTTTTATTTCTTTTGATGTTACCCTTAACCCACCTAGTGATGTGTTAGTTAATTGTTCTAGACTTTCAATAAGCGTCATTCTCAACTTTATCATCTCATCGTTATGACGTTTTTCTTCTGCAACTTTAACTAAATTAGACGAAAGTTGGTTATCTATTAATGCTAGTTGATGTCTTTTTTCTTCTCTTTTTATTGTGTTACGTGAACCAACAATTGACGAATATTCTCTATTTGGGGTATTGTCGTATGGGCTTGAGGCAGTTCCACTAAAACCCTGTTTCATCATTTCAATTATTAATTCTAAATCCTCTATTTCATCTTCAAATAATTTTAAATCTTCTGCTTTAATTGATATCTTTGCAGCATTGGCTTGGTCTTTTAAATTTTTAAAGTTAGCCTCAAGAGACCTTAGCTCATCTTCTGCTTCATTTATTTCCTTGTCTAGTTGTTGTAATTTTTGTCCTCTATCAGCAAATGGGAAACTCCATTCATCTATTATTGTCTCCCTTCTTTTATCAGATAGTGTTTCATCCAAATCTCTTTGGGCATTTGCTCTTTCTTCTAGTATTTTTTTTGAATCAAGATCAAACTTCTCCTTCAACAATCTTTTGTATGTGTCTTTCTCATCCTCAGTACCTTTAAATGCCTTCAAATCAGCCTCGTACAGATTAGTTAGAGCAACCAACTCGTCAAACCCCTGTCTTTTTTTGATATCATCTTTTAGTGCTTGTATTTTTTTTTCATTATCTTCCCTCTGCTTTAGATATTTTTTTTCCCTGTCTTCTTTTGCCTTTGCTTCCTTAGCCGCATCATCCTCTATCTTTTTGGTTTGCTCATCCCTCAAAGTATTGATTTGATTTTTGGAATCCCTTCGAATATCTGTCAATTCCCCTTCAAGTGCATATTGCTCTTTTATAAGCTCATTGAGCCGTTCATAATCTTCAGTGGCTGCAAAGTCTTTATCGCCAGTATTCCGTTTTATTCTCTCTAATGCATCTATTTCAAGAGCATTAGCTGCTTTTTGTGCAGTAACAGACTCTAATCGAAGTTTCTTAATCTCTTCATATGCAGCAATACGGTCTACAATAGTCTCTGTAGTGTCCTCTGCTGTCTTTAATTGCTCTTTTATAAGTAATTCATTTTTTGCAGAAAGTATATCTGCATCACCCCTCTGCTGCCTTAGCCTTACCATTGCATCTGACAACTCACCTACTGCTCTTGCAGCTTCAGCAGCTCTACTACCAATACCACTAAAATTGAAATTGGCTAAATCATTTCCAACAGAAGCAGCTACAGCACCAAGTTGGCTAAGTTTTTTAGAAAGTGCGTCAGTAAATCGTCTTGATTTTAGTAATAATGCAACAAAGCTACCAAAAGCTACCACTATTGCTCCAATTCCTGTCCCTATAAGTGCAATAGTAAGCAATCTAAACCCAAGAGCTGCTGCCTTGGATGCAACTTCTGTTAAAAATAGCACGAAATTATATGCCTTGGTGTTTTTTGTATTTGATTTAACTTGCTTGTCCGTAGTCTTAAGACTAATGTTAAAAAAAGCTAAACCTTTAGTAATACCATTAATACCTTTTTTGCCAGCATTTTTTAAAGATGACTCTAATGAAATCACCGATTTATTAAACGACTTAAAAGACCCTAATGCAGATGATAGCTTACCCTTTATGTCATCGATACTAACACCAAAAACACCAAATTCAGATGATAGCTTACCAAAAACACCTTGTGTTTCCTTAGTTTTCGCTTGTAACTGCTCTTGCTTGCCCATTAGCTGCGATATTCTTTCATTAACAGTAGTTTGGCTCTTAGCAAGACCCTCCATCACTTCCCTTAATTTACCAACCTCTTTGGTACTTTCATTAGCACCTTCAACATTGATGCTAATATTTGCTGCGATATTCTTATTTGACATTATGTAGTTTTTACTTTATTACGTTTTATTATAGTTCTAAGAAGTACATGATATGCACCGCATTTCATTTTCCATATTTCATCTACAGGTCTGTTAGCGTCAATTGCTACTGACGTTATTTCTTCATTGATAGTATCTATATATGACATTAGCTCGCTTCTTTTCTGATTCGGGTTAAAAATATTTCCTGATTCTCCTTCACTTCCTTCTGACTCAGATAAAGCATCACCTGATTCACTTTGTTGGTAATAGTCTCCTCGTTCGAGGAACTCAGCAATCCTCCTGCTTGCATTATTGACGACATTATAAAAAAAAACCTAACATCAAGACTGTCATTAAATAAATTTTTCTTTATTTCAGTGCTTTTTTCATCCATGTCATCTAGACTTTCTCCCCCAATAATGACGCATATATTTGCAATGTCGAACAGAGGGTCTTCTACAGCATCTAAATCGATATATGCCTTGAGGATTTCATTGCACATCCCCACTTTAGACATACTGCCCTCATTTACTGCTTCTTCAATTAGATTTGTGTACTTTTTGATGTTATTATTGCTTATACCCCATTGATAGCTTTTTAAAGCAACTAAAAGAGCTTTTTGTCGTTTCAGAGGCATATCACTAATATCTTTGAAAGTATAAAACTTTTCTCCATTGGAAGTTAGTGCTAAAGCTAAATCAGCTTTCTTTCTTCTGAATAAATTGGTAAATCTTCTTAATATTGACATATATTTCTTTTTTTGATAGTATTACGGAATAATATTCTTTTATTAAGGACAATATACTACTTTTATTTGTTAAAAGCAAATTATACAGCTTTTAATTTTTATATTTTTACTACTCAGGTTGAGGAGCGAAAGAAAAGCTCATTCTTTGCTTGTCAATCTGATAAGCGATAAAAGTTAGACCGCTCCGACCGATGGTGGAGCAAAAATGTTCCCTTTGGACTTTTCCCCTTATATGTGGGTAAGTCAAATAGCGTTACGCTAATTTGCGTCACGAAAAAAAGTTCCTTTATAGGGTATCTCTCTTATCTTCTCTTTGTTAAGCTTTATTGAGGCAATGCCCTTCAGTTTAATAAGGAGTCATACTATCTGTCTGAAATAGAGAAGAAGAAGAAGTATAAGGAAGAATGGACATAAGGATAAATACTTTAAGATGG
>Ga0115008_10005664_pt1 | contig 10298 bp, 7 predicted proteins | sample FraStrMetagenome_FD_87164 | JGI IMG/M metagenome (GOLD analysis project Ga0115008, IMG submission 87164) | Marine eukaryotic phytoplankton communities from Arctic Ocean - Fram Strait ARC3M Metagenome | ecosystem: Environmental > Aquatic > Marine > Oceanic | place: Fram Strait | collected 2012-06-18
ACAACACCAGGAGGGATTCAGCCCGGCGCGGCTCGGCTTAAAACCCGGTCGCGATGCTCACCAAGTTCGAGGTGCGCGTTCGTTCGCCCAACCTTCCCTCCCGCACTCGTCGCACACGCAAGCGTCGAACGGACCTGAAAATTGGCCCGTGCACCCACCCCTCTCTTGACCGCCCACACGGACGACGTCGCCCCCGATCGACCCGTGTTCGAACGCGTCGCTGACCTTCACTCACTCGTCATCCACCTCACACAGACCAAGAGCAACCGCGTCAAGGGCCTGAGCTTCCACCCGAAGCGCCCATGGATCCTCGCGTCCCTGCACAGCGGTGTGATCCAGCTGTGGGACTACCGCATGGGTACCCTGATCGATCGCTTCGACGAACACGACGGTCCCGTCCGCGGTGTCAGCTTCCACCAATCGCAGCCGCTGTTCGTGTCCGGAGGTACGAACCCGATCCCGTCACGACCCGATCCCGGACGCGTCGACGCGGTCCGCCCCGAGGATCGGAGTCCACCCCCGCCCCCAAAAAAACCCTACATCCGCGCAGAGAGCAAACAACGAGTCGGGTGCAGATTTAGATTTATCTGATCATCCCCCCTCGGAGTTTGCCGCCGCCGCCTGGAACGCGTTTCGATCCACGGCCATCACCGAACCGAATCGACACACGACCGACGCTGACGATACCCCCACCCACCCACCACCCTCTCCCCACGCCCACCCGCTCCAGGCGACGACTACAAGATCAAGGTTTGGAACTACAAGCTTCGCCGATGCCTGTACACCCTCCTCGGGCACCTCGACTACATCCGAACGGTTCAGTTCCACCCCGAGTACCCATGGATCGTCTCCGCGTCCGACGATCAGACGATTCGGATCTGGAACTGGCAGTCCAGGAGCTGCATCAGCGTGCTGACGGGCCACAACCACTACGTCATGTGCGCGAGCTTCCACCCCAAGGAGGACCTGGTGGTGTCCGCGTCGCTGGATCAGACGGTTCGCGTCTGGGACATCGGCGGCCTTCGCAAGAAGAGCGTCGCCCCCGGCGGTGAGGATCCGTTCAGCAGGCACATGCCCAAGGAGATGCGCGGCGACGACCTCTTCGGCGGCGGTGAGTTTCTACTTTTATCTCTCGTATGCGCGATTTGACTGACGTGATCCGTTTTGTTCGCAGGCGACGCGGTGGTCAAGTACGTGCTGGAGGGCCACGACAGGGGCGTCAACTGGGCTGGATTCCACCCGTCGCTCCCGCTCATCGTCTCCGGCGCGGACGACCGCCAGGTGAAGCTCTGGCGCATGAACGACACCAAGGCTTGGGAGGTTGATACCCTCCGCGGGCACGTCAACAACGTATCCTGCTGCATGTTCCACGCCAGGCAGGATATCATCGTGTCCAACTCGGAAGACAAGAGCATCCGCGTCTGGGACATGTCCAAGCGAACCGGCGTGCAAACCTTTCGACGCGAGCACGACAGGTTCTGGATCCTCGCCACGCACCCCGAGGTGAACCTCCTCGCCGCCGGCCACGACTCGGGCATGATCGTCTTCAAGCTCGAGCGAGAACGACCGGCGTACGCGCAGCACCAAGGAACCCTCTACTACGTGAAAGACCGTTACCTCCGCGCCTACGACTACGGGTCCAACCGCGATAACCCGCTCATCTCCGTCCGCAGCGCGCGCGGTGGACACAGCGCCGCGCCCCGGTCTATGAGCTACAACCCGGCGGAGAACGCCGTGCTCGTCAACTTTGACGCGGATGGCGGCGGGTACGAGCTCCACATGCTACCCAAAGGACCCACCGGCGAAGCCGTGGACTCGCGAAGGGGCACCGGCTCCTCCGCGGTGTTCGTCGCGCGCAACCGCTTCGCCGTCCTGGACAAGGGTGCGCACGAGATTCAGATTAAGAACCTCAAGAACGAGGTGACCAAGCGCTGCTCTCCGCCCGACGCCGCGTGCGACGGGATCTTCTACGCCGGTACCGGGACGCTCCTGTGCCGATCCGACGACAAGATGATCCTCTACGACGTCCAGCAGCGGTCCACGATGGCCGAGCTCGCGACGCCGTCGATCAAGTACGTGGTGTGGTCCGCGGATATGTCCCTGGTGGCGATGCTGTCCAAGCACGCCATCGTCGTCGCTAACCGCAAGCTCGGTCACGCGTGCACCGTGCACGAGACCATTCGCGTCAAGTCCGGCGCGTGGGACGACTGCGGCGTGTTCGTGTACACCACCCTTAACCACATCAAGTACGCCCTTCCCAACGGAGACTCTGGCATCATCCGCACGTTGGACACGCCGGTGTATCTCACCAAGGTTTTCGGCGGCGTGGTGTACTGCCTGGACAGGGATGGCAAAAACAGGCAGATTCAGATTGACACCTCGGAGTACATGTTCAAGCTCGCGCTCATCCAGAAAAAGTACGATCAGGTGCTCTCGATGATCAAGTCCGGCGCGCTGTGCGGCCAGAGCATCATCGCGTACCTCCAGAACAAGGGTTTCCCCGAGGTTGCGCTTCATTTCGTAAAGGATGAGCGGACCCGCTTCGACCTCGCCATCGAGTGCGGTAACATCGAGGTGGCGCTGGCCGCCGCGCAGGAGCTCGACGACAAGGACACTTGGCACGAGCTCGGCGTCCAGGCGCTCAGGCAGGGTAACCACCAGATCGTCGAGTTTGCCTACCAGAAGACCAAGAACTTTGAGCGCCTCTCCTTCCTGTACCTCATCACGGGCAACACCGAGAAGCTCAAGAAGATGCTCAAAATCGCAGAGATGCGAAGCGACGTCATGGGACAGTTCCACAACGCGCTCTACCTCGGAGACATTCCGGAGAGGCTCCGCATTCTAGAGGAGTCCGGCCAGTACCCCCTCGCGTACCTCACCGCCAAGACCCACGGCATGGCTGAGGACGCGGCTCGACTGGAGACCATCTTGACCGAAGCCGGGTGCGTCGTCCCGGAGATTGACGGCACCGGCGTGCTCATGACCCCGCCCGAGCCCATCACCCAGGAGGACAACTGGCCTTTGCTCACCGTCACCAAGGGCTTCTTCGAGGGTGTGTTGGCGGGCGACATCGCGGCGAGCGATTACGTCATGGATGAAGACGACGACGCCGGCGCTGGATGGGGCGACGACCTCGACCTCGACCTCGGCGGCGAGAAGGAGGAGAAGGAGGAGGACCCGCTCGCGGGGCTCGGCCTGGGCGACGACGAGGAGCGCGAGGGCGACGGCGAGGACGACGGGTCCGACGCTGGATGGGACATGGAGGATTTGGAGCTCCCCGCGGATCTCGGCGCGGGGGGCGGGGATGCCGACGGGGGCGACGTCGTCGGCGAGGTGTTCGTCGCTCCCACCGCGGGTATCCCGGTCGCGAGGCGATGGACGCAGAAGAGCGCGATCCCCGGCGAGCACGCGGCGGCTGGTGACTTTGACAGCGCGATGAAGCTGCTCAACAGGCAGCTCGGCGTGGTCAATTTCGCGCCGTTGCGTCAGCACTTCATCGACGCGGCGCTGGCGACGCACGCGGCTATGTCCGGCGTGACGTCCGCCCCGAGCCTTTCCTTCCCGCTCGGTAGGAACTGGAACAGCGATTTGCCGCCCGGCATGGGCTGCGCTCCCGCGCTCGTGTCTTCGCTGCCCCTCCTGGAGGAACGGCTCAAGGCGGCGTACAAGACCACGACGGAGGGTAAGTTTGGCGAGGCGCTCAAGATGTTCCAGGGCATCATCCACTCCATCGCGGTGCTCCTCGTGGAGTCCAGGCGCGAGGTTGACGAGGTTCGGGAGCTGTTGGGCATCGCGCGCGAGTACGCCAGCGCGCTTCGCATCGAGATCAAGCGCAAGGAGTTCAAGGATGATCCGAAGCGCGCGGCGGAGCTCGCCGCGTACTTTACGCACTGCTCGATGCAGCCGATTCACCTGTCGCTGTCCTTGCGGTCCGCGATGTCCATCTTCTTCAAGCTCAAGAACTTCAACACCGCCGCCGAGTTTTCGAGGAGGCTGCTGGAGCTGTCGCCGCCCGTCAAGGTTGCGCAGCAGGCGAAGCAGGTGCTGCAGGCTTGCGAGCGCGAGAACAAGGATGAGGTTGAGCTCGACTACGACTCCCGCAACCCCTTCGTGGTGTGCGCCGCGACGTTCGTGCCCATCTACAGGGGCACCGCGGACTGCGCGTGCCCCACGTGCGGCGCGAGGTTCGTGAAGGAGCAGGAGGGGTCGGTGTGCCCGGTTTGCAACCTCGGAAAGGTTGGCGCGGACGCCGCCGGTCTCGTGTGCTCGCCAGAGCAGCGAAAGTGAGTCCGGGTTTTAGAAGAGGATGGGGTTTAAACACTACACTTACAGCCGAAATCTTGTGATGATGACACTCATCAGTCTATCATCATTCACTGCATCGTATCTAGCTAGCTAGTAGTGTGCTAACGCTAGTGCTACGCGTTCGTCTCCGCGCCCGGGCCCATCGGGTCGGAGAGAAGGTCCGTGGTGCTCGGCGTTTGCCGCATCGATGTTCGTCTCTGGGCTTCGAGCCTCTCGCCGCCAGCTCCACCACCGTCCCCGCGCGATGGATACGCGCGGATCAGCGCCATCTGCGACGCACCGAGCGCCGCGCCCACCGCGTTGGGCGCGAAGAGCAGCCAATCGTTCAGCGCCAAGCCGTACGTCGCCCAAGACATCCCGTTGACGATGTTGGCGCACGATATCGGCCAGTAAAGCGATGACGCGTCACGCTTCTCGAGCACCTCCTTGATCGTCGTGAGCGGCGACGCGTAGTACACGAGCAGCACCGCGTTACAGAACAGCCCGATGGTCGTTTGCTTGTGCCCGTCGCTCTCCTTCTTCGCCACCAGTCCCACGTACAGGGTCAGCGCGAGCAGCGCGCCGACCAGACCCACCGTCCACCGCTCGATGGCGTCCCGGGTCTTCCCCCCGTACGGCGAGAGGCCGTAGCCAACCATGGTGAAGTAGACGCCGACGAGCATCCCCGGCGCGTTGGCGAAGAAGAGGAAGTAGTCGTCGATGTACAGCGAGTACGCGATCCACGAGGCGCAGTTGGCGAGGATGACGGGGTACGGGAGGGGATTGAAATCGCCCAGCTCGCCCAGCCTCTTCCGCTCCAAAAACCCGGGCACCCCGCTGAAGAACATGACGTTCGCGATGAGGAAACCCATCAGCGGCGCCACGATCTTCATGAACACGTACTTGGCGTCCGCCATCGCGCCTCTCGATCGATGAGCACCCGAGGAAGCGCGCCGCCGAATCTGCGTTTAACGAAAAAAGAGACTCGAGTCAGGTCGGATAATATTTCAATGCGCACAGTACTGGGGCTAGACTCCCGTCAAACGTCAACCTATTACTTGTTGATGTCGACGCCCTCCACGCTGAGTTCCGTCACGACAAAGTTCACGCCCGGGCTCCCCGGCGTCGCCTGGTCCACCTTCACGCCACCCTTCACCGCCGCCTCCTTCTCCGCGCAACTCGCGTCAGCCGTAAACACGCCGATGGATTTCAACCCGCACACCCTCGCCGCGAAATCGGCATTCTCCCTCAACACGCCAGCCTCGTCGAAGATGAGGCGGACCCCGAGCGCGTCCGCGCCCGCCACCTTGGCCTCGTTCATCTTGAACTTGACGAAGGGCATCACCATCTTCATGACGTTCTTGAAGTTCGCATCCTCCGCCAGCGGACTGGCTTTCACCGCGTCGAGAATCTCGTTAACCGCGGGGAAGTCGCCGTCGACAAACTTATCGGCGAGGATGCCGAGGCAGACCTCCTGCCAGCCGCCGAACTTCTCCGCCACGAAGAAGTCCACGCGTTCGCAAACCTTGGGCGGCGGAGGCACGGCCGGCTTCTTCTTGGGCGGCGCCGTCGCCTTGGCCACGCCGCCGCGCACGGTTTTGACCAAATCGTCGAGGTACTTGCCCGCGGCGGCGATGGACGCGTCGGGTGCGTCGCCGACGGGGAAGCCGGCTTTGGTGACGCTGCCTTCCTTGCCGAGGATGGCCCCCCAGACGTGCTCGCAGGTGTGGGGCACGAACGGGACGACGAGCAGCGTGGAAACCTCGATGAACCTCGCGGCGAGGTCGGCGCGCATGCCGGCGTCGCCGTCGCACCGGACGCGATAGGCGTCTCGCGCGGATTGCAGGTCGTAGTACCCGCACTTGAGCGCCTCTCGGAACATCATGTTCTCGTAGTGGTCCTTGGTCTGCGCGATGGCCGTGTTGATGGCGTTCGCGAACACCTTATCGGCGAAGGTGGCGGGGGAATCCGCGGGCCGGAGCGTACCGTCGGCGGACTCCTTCCGGATGGATTCGATCCACTCGAGCTCTTTGGTGAACCGGAGAATGGCGGCGTTCGCGGTGTCGTGGACGAAGTTGGCGTCCTCGATGCCGTCGCCCGCGTCGGCGAGGGCGAACCTCATGGCATCCGCGGAGTACTCCTCGATCGCCGTCTTGAGCGTCTTGAAGTTGCCGGTGGACTTGGACATCTTCTCGCCGTTGAGCAAGAGGTGCCCGTTGGTGCGGAAGCCCTTGGGCCACTTGCCCTCGTCCTTGTCCCAGATGGCGGTGTGGTTGTAGATGGCGAACGTGAGGTGGTTCTGGATGAGGTCCTTGCCAGAGACGCGCAGGTCGAAGGGGTACCAAAAGTTGAACTCTGCTCGCATCTCGTCGAGTAGGTCTTTGGGAAACGCCGAGCCGGCGCTCGGCTCGGTGCCGAGGAAGATGGCGTCCCAGACGTCGTCCGTCATAGCCTCCGGGTTCACGGAGGGGCGGGCCTTGCCGTACATGTCCCCGCCCTGTAGGAGGTGAGCGACGGTGTAGTAGGCCATGTAGATGGTGGAATCCGAGAGGGACTCGATGAGGTACTGGGGATCCCAGGGCATGCGCGTGCCGAGGCCAAAGGCGCGGGAGCACGCCCACTGGCGGAGCCAACCGAGGGTGTGCTGGAAAGCCTTGCGCGCCTCCTCGTGGTAGGTCACCATGCCCTCGAGGCACTTCTCGGAGCGCTCGCGCCAGGCATCCTCGCCGTACTCGAGGTACCACTGGTCGGTGAGCGCCACCACGCACTCGTCGCCGGAGCGGGACGTGACCTGCTTCTCGGGCTCCGAGTATACGATGGCGCCGCCGTCGGCGATCATGATGTCGCGGATCTTCTGCTTCACGAGCTTCACGGGCTCACCCTTGTGGACACCGAGGAGCATGATCCCGTCGGTGAAGCCCTTGAGGTAGGTCTTACCCTTGGCCTCCTCCAGCTTGACCTTCTCGTTCTGGCTCTTAATCTTGAGCTGCTCGCAGACGATGGGCGCGCACGCGTCGCCAAACTCCGGGATGTGCACGCAAGGGACAACCTCGAACGGCATCACCCACTCGTCCTTCACGCCAAACTTCTCGCGAAGCGCGGGCTTAGCCTTGAGGTCGCCGAGCGCCATGAAGTCCATGGGCGAGTCCGACGGGACGGACGTCACCACCCCGGTGCCCTTGTTCATCAGGATGGTCATCATGGGGAGACAGTAAATCTTCTCGAGCACCGCGAGCGGGGACTTGACCGCGCAGCCGATGAGCGCGGTGCCCTTGAAACCCAACAGCTTGTTCACCACCCCGGGCGTCTTCGTGTGCTCCTGGAACGCCAGGTTGCGAGCCGCGCGATCGCACATCACCATGACGTCGCCGTCGGCCATCTCAAACGCGCCGTAGTCGCCGTCGGGAAGCGCCCAGCAGTTGGTCTGCCCGTACATGGTCTCCGGCCTCAGCGTCGCCGCGGCGAGGAAGACGTTTTTACCCGCCAGCGACGCCAATTCGCCCGCGAGGCTGTCGACAAAACACGTGTACTCAGTACAGTATAATCACCCGTACTGGGATGGAAAAAAGAAGAAACAAATTCAAAAAAAACTCACCATTCGTCGTAGACTCGCATCTTGACGAGGACGTACTCCTGCGGCCCGACACCCTCGCCCGTCGCGCGGTCGTGGTCCGCGCACGGCTGCCCGTCCAGCGGGGAGTACACCGCCATGCGCTTAGCCTTGATGATCTTACCGATGCTCTTGAGGGTGTTGAACTGCCACCGGACGAACGCGTCATAGAATGGGTTGTGGTCGGTGGTGATGAACGACCTGCGCCAGTCCACTTGGCATCCCATGGCGGTGACGTCGCGCTTGGCGAGCGGGGGGAAGTAGTCGAGCCAGTGGTACGGGTCCGCGAACGGGGGAATGTCGCCCTCCGGGACCCCGGACGACTTCATGATTTGCCACTGGTAGGCGGCGGTGCCCGCTTTGGCGACGGCCTTGGACTTTTTAGCCGCGAATTTGGTGGGATCGGCGTTCTTGGCCGTCTCGGCAGCCTCGGCAGCCTTGGCGGCGGCGGCGGCAGCCTCGGCAGCCTCGTCGACGACGGGGAACACGGGCGGGTTGCCGAATTTGGCCATCTCGTTCTTGATCTTATCGGCGGACGCCTTGATGGGCATGCCGGTGCAGTGAAAGGCGAAGGGGAAGAGGACCTCGTCGCCCTTGAGGCGGTGGTAGGCTGAGGCGAACTCGAGCTTGGAGAGGGAGAAGGCGTGGCCGAGGTGGAGCATGCCGTTCATGTACGGGTACGGGAAGTTGCCGAAGAACTTGGGGGGCTTGGAGCCTGTGTGCGCGGTCGGGGCGGGGCGGGGTCAGTCTCGGGTGCCGGAAAAGCGCGATCGATCGACCGGCCGACGCTTCGACGGGCGATCGGAGGTGAGATCGTGAGTGGGCGTGGGCTGGATGAACGCACCGTCCCTGGGGGCGGAGACCTCGAAGATCTTCTCATCGGCCCACTTCTTCTGCGACTTGGCCTGGATGTCCAGGAGGAGGTCGCGGCGTGCGGTGGCCATGTCGTCCGGCTGATCTGCCGACGCTGATGCGACTTGGCGACGGGCGGAGGTTGTTTCTGCCTCTCGGGGTCGCTTGCGCGAGGGCGGCGCCGGTGCGATGGGCGAGCCCTGGGTGATCGACGGCGCGTCGAGGGGTACGACGCGTGCGAGACGAACCGTTGACGCGTAGACGTGATGTCTCGCGCGGCGGGGTGTGGTGCCAGGCGCTCGGGCCTCGGCCGTCGACTCGGCCGCCGCCGGATAGGGCCTCCACAGTTTTTGCCAACAAAATTTGCCCCACGACCTCATCAAAGTTATAATCGAAGGTGCCTTCATTGCGACGAGAGCTGCGGCGCCGGGGCATCGAAGGGGCGCGGTTGTTTCACGCTCGACGACGCGAGGGTCTCTCACGCGGTATGGCCAGTTTTCAGCCCATCACCGGGGCGGTCGACAACGGCAAGAGCTACAACATGGAGAGGGTCCTGCGGAGCAACGTCCTCAATTCGACCTACTTCACGCAGCTCTGCAAGGTGGAGGACTTCATGGACCTGGTCGACGAGATCTATAACGAGGTGGACCACGTGGAGCCGTGGATGAGCGGCAACGCGCGCGGGCCGTCCACCGCCTTCTGCCTCCTGTACCGCCTCTTCACCATGGAGCTCGACGACCGCAACATCAATCACCTGATCAACCACCGCGATTCGCCGTTCATTCGCGCCCTCGGTTTCCTGTACGTGCGGTACGTCCGCGACCCGAAGGAGTTCGGGCGATGGTTCGATCCGTTCTTCAAAGACGACGAGGAGTTCGCGCCGATGCCGGGCGGCAAGAACGTCACCATCGGCGCCTTCGTACGCGACCTCGTGCTGGACCAGTACTACTTCGAGACCATCTTCCCGCGGTGCCCAGAGGTGACCCGGCGACGGCTCGTCGAAAGAGTCGTCAAGCTGGGGTTCGACGACAAGCCGCTCGGGTGCGGCGGGTGCGGGGGATCGCGCAGGGCGGAGGCGCCCAGCGGCAAACGGCCCCCGAGCGTCAAGGCGGCGCTGAGCGTCAACCTGGGGCAACGAGCGCCGCACGTCGCGGGAGTCACGGAGAGAGGCCGAGGGCTAGACCCCTCGAGGCGGGACGGTCACGACAAGGACAAGGACAAGGACAAGGACAGGGATCGTGACAGGGACAGGGACAGGGATCGTGACAGGGACAGGGATAGGGATCGTGACCGACACAGGGACAGGAGCCGCGACGTGGGCAAGGAACGGCGACGGAGCAGGAGCAGAGACAGGGCCCACCCGTACGGGGGGAGAGACGAAGAGCGAAACCGGCGAGACCGCGACGGCAGCCGGGACCGCGCAAAGTCCCGCAAGTCGCACAAAAGGGACGGCAGCAGGGACAGGGACCGCGGGTACGGCGGGGGGTACCGAAAGGACGGTGGCTCCCCGAAGCGCGCGGGGTGGGCGCGGTGAAACGCGTGTATTTCCCAT